>Ga0209573_1003012_pt1 | contig 19714 bp, 17 predicted proteins | sample TNRBio252014_DNA_FD_185870 | JGI IMG/M metagenome (GOLD analysis project Ga0209573, IMG submission 185870) | Wastewater treatment Type I Accumulibacter community from EBPR Bioreactor in Madison, WI, USA - TNR Reactor_6/25/2014_ DNA (SPAdes)... | ecosystem: Engineered > Bioreactor > EBPR >...
TCGCACCTGGCAAGGCGTCTGTCAGCGGGCCGGGGTGCCGGGGTTGCGGTTTCACGACCTTCGGCATACCTGGGCGAGCTGGCTGGCGCAGGCGGGCGTCGATCCGCAACACCTGAAAACGCTGGGCGGCTGGTCCACCTTGGCGATGGTGGAGCGGTACTCACACCTTAATGTAGAACACTTGCGGGCGGCGGCTGATCGGATTCCGTCTACATTTTCACTACAGTCGGATGTAGTGGATTTTGAGAGCGCCCGGAAACGCCGGGTAACTGCTTGATTTGGCGGAGAGGAAGGGATTCGAACCCTTGTGGGGCGATTAGGCCCCCATCCGATTTCGAGTCGGCGCCGTTATGACCGCTTCGGTACCTCTCCGGGAGGAATTGCTTGGAACGGACGGGAAAGAGCATTATATTCTACCTGAATCAGGATACTTTGCCAGCCCCCACCCTCCCCAGGGTCCGGGACGAAAATCTCGCCGCTGACCGCCGCCATGAAACAGGCACGCTATATCGTCAATCCCCCACCACCATCCGATCCCCCGTCTGCTCCAGACGCCGGCCAGGATACCGCAGCGATCAGTTCCGGTTTTCTGAACTGGCTCGCTTACTTCACTCTTTACCTGGGCGCGGTGGCTATTGTCTGCGCAATCGGCTTTTATTTCTTCTGGCAGATTCCGCTTCCCCAAGACATTTCGCAACTGCTCAGAAACACGGGCGACCCCCCAGCATCCCGACCTCTAACATCAGCAACCACCGCATCGGCCAAACTTCCAACTGGCCCGCTCCAGCCACTGGCCAACCCTGCGGTCACCCCGTCATCCGATACGCCGGAGATGGCTGCCGCAACCCTGCCATCAACCGCGACTCCGGAAACTACCGACAGTGATCCGAACGCGCCGCCCACGGTCGTTGATTCCCCCGTCGCTGATGGCCCCGCCGAACCTGCGGCGACTGCGGAAGCGACTGCGGAAGCGACTGCGGAAGTCGCCCCGATTGAAGAACCCCCAACCCCAACGCCGCAAACCGAAATCGCGCAACGACTTGCTGAAGCCCAACAGCAAATGGATAGTCGCCGGATCACCGCCCCCGCCAGCAGCAATGCTCTACGCAGTTACCAGCGCGTTCTGGAACTGGACCCCAACAATGCCGCCGCTCGCGCCGGCATCGACCGGATCGCCGCCTATTATCGGGATGTCGCTGAACAAAGCTTGCGCCAAGGCCGCCCTGATGAAAGCCTGGCTTACGTCGGTCGCGGATTGCGGGCCGTGCCGCAAAACCCGGATTTACTGAATCTTCGCCGGCAGGCCCGGCTGATTCAACAGCAACGGGAGCAAGCGCAACAGGAAGAAATGCGCCGCCAACAAGCAGAACAGGAGTTGGCCGAACAGCAATATCAGGAACGGCTTCGCCAGCAACAACGTCTTCAAGAAACGCCGCAGCCCTGGTGGCAACAACCGCCGAGCTATAATAACGAAACTGGGTTTAACCAGCGTTGACCGGCCGCTCCACTGCGGGCGCCGAACGCCGGGCGCGGAAAAAGTCCCGCAGCAGCATCCCGCACTCCTCGGCCAACGCCACCCCGCCAGCGACTTCGGCCCGGTGATTGAGAGCTGTTGAGCGCAGCAAATCGAACACCGTGCCGGCAGCGCCGGCGCGGGGATCCGCAGCGCCATACACCACCCGCCCTATCCGGGCATGGACCATGGCGCCGGCGCACATTGGACACGGCTCCAGGGTGACATACAGCGTACTGTCCACCAGCCGGTAATTGCCGATCCGCGCCGCCGCCGCCCGCAACGCGACCATCTCGGCATGAGCGGTTGGATCACAGGCGCTAATGGGTTGATTCCAGCCTTCGCCGATGCATTCGCCACCCCGCACCAGCACCGCCCCCACCGGCACCTCGCCGGCTTCCGCCGCCCGTTGCGCCAACGCCAGCGCCCGGCGCATCCAGTAGTAATCCTGTTCGTCGCCCCGCTCTGCTTCACCCACGGTCCAGCGCTCACTCCCACTCAATCGTCGCCGGCGGTTTACCCGACACATCGTAGACCACGCGGGATACGCCGCGCACTTCGTTGATGATGCGGCGCGATACCCGATCTAGGAATTCATACGGCAGATGCGCCCAACGGGCGGTCATGAAATCCACCGTCTCCACCGCCCGCAAAGCAATGACGTAATCGTAACGGCGGCCATCGCCCATGACGCCAACCGACTTGACCGGCAGAAACACGGCGAACGCTTGGCTCACCTGGTCGTACAGCGCATCCCGCTGCAACTCCTCGATGAAAATTTGATCCGCACACCGCAGCAAATCGGCATACTCCTTTTTCACCGCCCCGAGAATCCGCACCCCCAAACCGGGACCAGGGAACGGATGGCGATAGACCATCTCGAACGGCAAGCCCAGCTCCACCCCCAGCCGGCGCACCTCGTCCTTGAACAATTCCCGCAACGGCTCAACCAGTTTCATCCGCATTGCCGCCGGTAGACCGCCGACATTATGGTGGGATTTGATCACATGGGCCTTGCCGGTCCTGGCGCCCGCCGACTCGATCACGTCGGGGTAGATCGTGCCTTGCGCAAGCCACTTGACGTTACGCAACTTCAGCGCCTCTTCCTCGAAAATCTCGACAAACAGCCCGCCGATAATCTTGCGCTTTTGCTCAGGATCAGCCACGCCGGCTAGGGCGTTCAGAAATCGCTCCTCGGCATCCACCCGGATCACGCGCACCCCAAGATGCTGGCCGAACGTGGTCATCACCTGATCGCCCTCATGCAGACGCAACAAGCCGGTATCGACGAACACACAGGTCAGTTGCGCGCCGATCGCCCGATGCAGCAACGCCGCCACCACCGAGGAATCCACGCCGCCGGACAGACCCAGTAACACTTCGCCATCACCGACCTGGGAGCAGATCGCGGCGATGCTATCCTCGATGACATTACCGGTGGTCCACAGCGGCTCGCAGCCACAAATATCCAGCACGAAACGACGCAGGATACGCTCGCCCTGGTGGGTATGGGTCACTTCAGGATGGAATTGCACCCCGTACCAGCGTTGTTCTTCATTCGCCATGCCGGCGATGGCGCAGGCCGCTGTGCTGGCGATACGGATGAAACCGGGCGGCAACGCCGTCACCCGGTCGCCGTGGCTCATCCATACATCCAACAGACCATAGCCTTCCGGGTTGGTGTGATCCTCGATGGCGCGCAATAACGTGGAGTGACCATGAGCGCGCACCTGAGCGTAGCCAAATTCCTGGTGGTCGGAAGCTTCCACCTGACCGCCCAGTTGCATCGCCAGGGTTTGCATCCCGTAGCAGATACCGAGCAGTGGCGCATTCAGGTCAAAGATGACCTGCGGCAAGCGCGGCCCGTTCGCCACCGTAGTCGATTCCGGGCTGCCGGACAGAATGACGCCATGCGGGTGAAAATTCCGCAGGGCGTCCGCATCAGCGTCCCAGGGATAAATCTCGCAGTAGACGCCGATTTCCCGCACCCGGCGAGCAATAAGTTGTGTGTACTGGGAGCCAAAATCCAGAATGAGAATGCGGTCAAGATGAATGTTGCGAGCGGTCATCGTTATGCTCCCCTCCCCATCAGCGGGAAAAGCCAGGGTGGAGGTGTAGAGGGCGGAAAAGAGTTGGAAATCAATCCACCCGATAATTAGGCGCTTCCTTGGTAATGCTCACATCATGGACATGGCTTTCACGCATCCCGGCGCTGGTCACCCGGGTAAAGGCCGGCTTGATCCGCATATCGGGAATGTCCTGGCACCCGACATAGCCCATGCTGGAGCGCAGACCGCCCATTAACTGATTGATAATTCCCAGCATACTGCCCTTGTAAGGCACCCGGCCTTCGATGCCTTCCGGCACCAGTTTCTCCACGGCGCTGCCTTCCTGGAAATAGCGGTCGCTGGAACCGTACTGCTGGGTCATCGCGCCGATGGAACCCATGCCGCGATAAGATTTGTAGGAACGACCCTGATACAACTCCACTTCGCCAGGCGCTTCTTCGGTGCCGGCAAACAGACTGCCGATCATCACGGAATGGGCCCCTGCGACAATCGCTTTGGCCAAATCGCCGGAATAACGGACGCCGCCGTCGGCGATCACCGGCACATTGCAATCGCGCAACGCCTCGGCGACATTCGCGACTGCACTGATCTGTGGAACGCCGACCCCGGCAATAATGCGGGTGGTGCAAATAGATCCTGGCCCAATTCCCACCTTCACGGCGTCGGCCCCCGCTTCCACCAGATCGCGGGCGGCGGCGGCCGTCGCGATGTTGCCCCCGATCACCTGGACTTGGGGATAGTGCGCCTTGACCCAGCGCACCCGGTTGAGTACGTTGCGGGAATGGCCGTGAGCGGTGTCCACCACAATGACGTCCACCCCGGCGCCGACCAGCGCAGTCACCCGCTCATCCGTGTCTTCGCCCGTACCGACGGCGGCGCCGACCCGCAACCGGCCCCACTCATCTTTGCAGGCCAGTGGGAAATCGCTGGATTTTTGAATATCCTTGACGGTAATCATGCCGCGCAACTGAAAGCGGTCGTTGACCACCAACACTTTTTCAATGCGATGCCGATGCAACAGGGTAACGACTTCTTCACGGCTGGCGCCTTCCTGCACGGTCACCAGGCGCTCCTTGGGCGTCATGATTGCGCTGACCGGCGCGTCCATCTTATGTTCGAAGCGCAGGTCGCGACTGGTGACGATGCCCACCAGGTCTTCGCCATCGACCACGGGCACCCCGGAGATGTGGTGGGCGCGGGTCAAGGCCAGCACGTCACGAATGCTGGCGTTGGGATGGGTAACAATCGGATCGTTGATGACTCCGCTTTCGTATTTTTTGACCCGGCGCACTTCCTGGGCCTGTTTTTCAACCGGCATATTTTTATGGACAATACCGATGCCGCCCTCCTGCGCCAGGGCAATCGCCAGTCGGGACTCGGTCACGGTGTCCATGGCGGCGGACACCAGCGGAATGTTCAGGGTAATGGCGCGGGTCAACTGGGTCTTGAGGCTGACTTCCTTGGGCAGCACCTCGGAATAAGCGGGGAGCAGCAGGACATCATCGAAGGTCAGTGCTTCTTGGACAATACGCATGGGGGAACCTCAAGACTTGGATCATGATTAAACAGATTATTATAAATTTGCGCGGAGTGCCGGTAAATGACGATATTGACTTTTCGGTCAACCGATTTGCGCGCCTTGGTTTCCACAAAATCACCGACAGGATGATCACCTTTGACTCAGCCCGATCAACCCCAGACCGGTCAGGAGCGGCGCGAATCTCACCGCATTCGCTATCCAATCCCGGAACGTCCTTCGCTCTTCCTCCTGGAAAAAAAAGCTCATGTTGTGCTGGATATTTCGGCGCGCGGCTTGCGTTACGCCGTTTCCGGAAAGGAAATTCCCAACCTGTACGACCCCGTCAAGGGCGCCCTGCATTTCCGGCGCGGCGCACGGATTAACATTGAAGGAACGGTCGTGCGCGCTGACGAACATGAAATCGCGCTCTACCTCCACCAGGAAATTCCCTTCAATATCCTGCTGGCCCAGCAACAGTACCTGCGCAAGCATTACCCGATGTGGTCGTAACCAGCGTACACAAGGGGAAATTTGACGGGAGCGGCCATTCCCGCCAAACAGGACCGACGGCCGTTCATTAAAATAAAACGCTATTTTTGTATAACACCGGAAAATGCCGCTATGAAGCTGGATTTGTTCAGCCACTATCCCGAAAACACCCCCAAACCGACGCCACTCTTGTTCGTGCATGGCTCATTCTCGGACGCCCGCGTCTGGGACGTGAACTTTTTACCCTATTTCGCCCACCACGGCTACGAAGCTTATGCAGTCAGCCTGCGCGGCCATGGATCGAGCGAGGGCCATCAGCGGCTGCACAGTTGGCGACTGGCGGACTATGTCGCCGACCTTGCCAAAGCCGTCGAAGCCATGCCTGGTCCGCCCATGCTCATTGGCCACTCGATGGGCGGCATGGTGATTCAAAAGTATCTGGAGGATCATGCCGGGATCGCTGGAATGGCCTTGATGGCCTCGGTGCCGCCGCAGGGCCTGTTGCCTACCAATCTGCACATGGCGATGCGGCATCCGATCCTGTTTCAGCAAATGATCATGCTGTCCATGCTGGGTCCCCGCTACGGCTCGGTGGACATGATGCAGCGGTTGCTGTTCTCCAAGGACGCCCCACGGGCGAAACTGGAAGAGTATTTCAATCTGGTACAGGCGGAATCGCAGATGGTGGCGATGGACATGATGTGGTTCAACCCGCTGCGCTTGAAGCCGGGTCAGTTGTGGCTGCCCGTGCTGGTGATGGGGGCGCAAAATGATACGTTCGTTTCGCCGGCGATGGTGCGGGAAACCGCCCGCTTCTACCGCACCGAAGCCCATATCCTGCCGAATATGGCGCATGCCATGATGCTGGAAATGAACTGGCGCGAGGCCGCTGACCTGCTGCTGGACTGGGTGGAAAGCAAGATCAGCGCACGGACCGCTGTAGCCGCATGAAGCCCTGACCCCTCTCTCCACTCAGCGGGAGAGGGAGAAAATTCCCCCTAGCGCAACTTCCGCCGTAGAATTTTTCCGACATTGCTTTTGGGCAGTTCGTCGCGAAATTCGACGTGGCGAGGCACCTTGTAGCTGGTCAGATGTTCCCGGCAATGCGCAATCAGCGCTTCGGCCGTCAGCGCTGGATCCTTCTTGACCACCACCACCTTAACCGCCTCGCCGGATTTCTCATCCGGCACCCCAACCGCCGCTGCTTCCAGGACGCCGGGATGATGGACGACCACGTCTTCGACCTCATTCGGATAGACGTTGAAGCCGGACACCAGAATCATGTCCTTCTTACGGTCAACGATCCGCACATAGCCCCGCTCATCGACGTAACCCACGTCGCCGGTGCGAAGATAGCCATCCTCGGTCATGACCTTGGCGGTCTCTTCCGGTTGCCGCCAGTAACCCTGCATCACCTGCGGGCCGCGCAGGCAAATTTCGCCGATTTCATCCGGGCCGACACCCCGTTCCCGACCCTCATCGTCGCGGATCGATAATTCGGTGGACGGCAGCGGCAACCCGATGCTGCTGTTGTACTCAGGCAAGGTCAGCGGGTTGATACAGGCTGCTGGCGAAGTCTCCGTCAGACCGTAAGCCTCAATAAGCGGTATGCCGGTCACCTGCTTCCAGCGCTCGGCAACCGCTCGCTGCACCGCCATGCCCCCGCCCAGACTCACCTTGAATGTGCTGAAGTCCAGCCGCTCAAAGCCGGGCGTGTGCAGCAGGCCATTGAACAACGTATTCACCCCGGTCATAGCCATGAACTTGACTTTGCCCAGTTCCCTGACAAAGCCGGGCATATCGCGCGGATTGGTGATCAGGATATTGTGGCCGCCTACCTTCATAAAAGTCAGACAGTTGGCGGTCAGTGAAAAAATGTGGTACAGCGGCAAAGCGGTAATGATCGTCTCTCCCGCCGACATGGAAAGCGGTTTCAGCCAGGCCGAGATTTGTTGCAAGTTCGCCACCATATTGCCATGCGTCAACATCGCGCCCTTGGATACGCCGGTCGTTCCGCCGGTGTATTGCAGAAACCCCAGATCATCGTGATCCAGCGGCGCGTCGTTCAGCGTCTTCCCCGCGCCCTCGCTCAACACCTGGCGGAAGGGAATCGCGCCGGGAATGTTCCAGGCGGGAACCATTTTCCTGACGTATTTCACCACGAAATTGACCAGCAAGCGCTTGAAAAATGGGAACAGATCGCCCAGTTCGGTCGTAATCACCGTCTTGACCGGGGTTTTCGCCAGGACTTCCTGTAGGGTATGCGCGAAGTTCTCGATGATGACAATCGCCGTCGCCCCAGAGTCGATCAACTGATGTTCCAGCTCGCGCGGCGTGTACAGTGGATTGATGTTGACCACGACCAAGCCAGCCCGTAACGCGCCAAACAGTGCGACCGGATATTGCAGCGCGTTGGGCATCATGATGGCCACTCGGTCGCCCTTGCCCAGCCCCCGCGCTTGCAGCCAGGCGCCGAAATCGCGACTGAGCCGATCGATATCCCGATAGCGCAAGGTTACGCCTAGGTTGGAATAAGCCGGCAGTTCGGCAAACCGCTGGCAACTCTTTTCCAGAATGTCCTTGAGCGAGGCGAACTCATTCAGATCGACCTCGGTTGGAACGCCTGCTGGATATTCTTTCAGCCAGATCTTCTCCACTTTTTTGTCCTCACTGTTGTTCTATTTCATCATCTGGGCCGGTTTCATCCCGAAAAATCGCCCCGATCCAACCAACGTTAGGGTCAGCCCACTAGGGACTCCACAAGAACCCTCGAAAAACCAAAATGGTTCAACCCATTTAGTGATGCTTAATTTACAATCATTGTCGACTTTATGAAAAACGCCAACTTGAGAACCTCTCAACATGTCCGATCTTGCTACCCGCTTCCAGATTGCCGCTGAGAATATTAAAAAACTCAGCCAACGCCCCGACAGCGACGCCTTGCTCAAGCTGTACGCCTACTTTAAGCAGGGGTCGAACGGCGATGTTGAAGGCAAGCGCCCTAGCTTTACTGATCTCGTGAGCCGCGCCAAGTATGATGCATGGGTCAAGCTAAAAGGCGTCCCCCAAGAAGAAGCCATGCAGCAATACATCGACTTGGTGGAATCGCTCAAGCATATCTGATAGGACAATCTCACTCTAATCGCCACGGCTATCCATTCGAGAAGCCTACTGGCGAGCCGGTTCGCGTATCCTGCCGATACCGTGGCCCGCCCGTGAGGTTTTCAAACCATGTCACTGACTAAATTTATAATAATTCTTATGGTGCTGTTTACGATTGAATTGCTGGGGCCGGTGCAAACCTGGGTCATTCAGCCGTTCACCGCAGCGATCGCCAAAGTGAGCGCTATCGTGCTTCAAATCTTTGACAGTACGGTGCAGGCGCAAGGCGTCGTACTGCGCAATATCGAGACGGGGGCGGCGGTGAGCATAGAACCCGGCTGCAACGGGGTTGAGGCCATGATCGTCGTGATGGCCGCTATCATCGCCACGCCGGCAAGCTGGAAACAGAAATTCGTCGGACTCGCCGCCGGCTTTCTGGCCATTCAAGCCCTGAACGTCGTGCGGATTATCACGCTGTTCTACCTGTTGCAATGGAATCCAGCCTGGTTTGAATGGGCGCATCTCTATCTGTGGCAAGCGCTGATCATGCTGGATGGCCTCTTCGTCTATCTGTTGTGGGTGCGCATGCTGCCGGCGACCGAAGATCAGCCCGCGACATCGGGCGGGACGCCATGATGCTGCTTCGCCCGATAGACCGCTTTCTGCTGTACACGCTGCTGTGGCTGGCGCCGATGTTTGTGCTTTGGTATGCGCTGGCGCCGCTGCTGTTGACGCCGGTCGCCGGCTGGACTCATTTAGCGCTCAGTCATTTATTCCCGCACGCCATCACCGCTGTCGAACAACAGGGAACGACTGTCGATATTGTCACCCGGTTTGTCGTGGCCGCGCCGGCGACGGATTCGACCCCGCCGGGCGCACACGGGCAACTGGTATTCACCATCAACGCCCTGAAATACGCTTATGGCCTACCGTTGTTACTGGCGCTGACTTTGGCGGCGCCGACCGAGATAGGCGAGAAACTTTACCGAGGCGTGATGGGCGGGTTGTTACTCATTCCCGTACCTGTTTGGGGCATCGCCTGCGAAGCGCTCAAGGCGCTGGTCTTTCAGATGGAGCCGGCCATCGCCGTCCAGATGGGCGCCACGCCGCTGATGCGGGAGTTGCTGGCGCTGGCCTATCAGTTGGGCTATCTGATTTTGCCCGCAGTGACTCCGGTACTGATCTGGGCGGCGTTCCACCGGGATTTTCTGAGCGAACTGTTGCCGCACGCCCGGCTAGCGCCTCCATCCGATTGATCAGCCAACACGGAGCAACCGGCTGCGCAAATCGTCTCGCCGGACAGCATTATGCAAGCCGCTGAAGTCAAGGCGGGGGATGTGCGATCAGCGCAGCGGCGGCGGTCCCTGATCTTCCAGGCGCAGCCTGCGCTTCCAATTGCGGACGAACCCACAGATTTTCGGTCTTCCAAAATCTATAATCAGAGTTGTCCATCACAGAAATATCGCTCAGCGTGGAGCCTTAAGAATCATGAATTACTTCGTCACTGGCGCCTCCGGTTTCATTGGACGCCGGCTGGTTGAAAAACTACTGCAACGCCAAGATAGCACGGTCTATTACCTGATTCTGGAACGTAGTTTGCCGAAGGTCGAGACGCTGCGCCAACGTTGGGGCCAACACGCCGACCGCACTGCGCCAATCGTCGGCGACCTGACCCAACCCCGGCTCGGCGTATCGGACAGCGACCTGGCCCGCCTCAAGGGAAACATCGATCATTTATTCCACCTGGCGGCAATCTATGATTTCAAAGCGAGCGCCGAGATTCAGGAAAAGGTTAATATCCAGGGCACGCGGAACGCGGTTGCTTTGGCCGAGGCGATTGAAGCCGGCTGCTTCCACCTGACCAGCTCCATCGCCGCCGCCGGCCTGTACGAAGGCGTGTTCCGCGAGGACATGTTTGAAGAGGCCGAACATCTCAATCATCCCTACTATCACACCAAGCACGAATCAGAAGGGGTTGTCCGCCGCGAATATTCACGTCCCTGGCGAATCTACCGACCCGGCATTGTGGTCGGCGATTCGCGCACCGGCGAGATGGATAAAATTGACGGTCCCTACTATTTCTTTAAGTTGATCCAGAAAGTGCGCAACCTGCTGCCGTCCTGGATGCCGATGATTGGCCTCGAAGGCGGACGCCTGAACCTGGTTCCCGTCAACTTCGTCGTTGACGCCATGGATCATATCGCCCACCAGCCCGGTCTGGACGGCCAGTGCTTCCATCTGGTCGATCCCAACCCTCACCGGGTCGGCGATCTTCTCAACCTGTTCGCCCGGGCGGGACACGCGCCGGAAATGACTCTGCGGGTCAATGCCCTGATGTTCGCGTTCGTGCCGCAGATCATCAAGGCCGGACTGGCGCAACTCAAACCGGTGCAGCGCATCCAGGATCAGATTCTCAAAGACCTCGGCATTCCCGCTGACGTCATGGGGCTGATTAACTACCCGACCCGCTTCGACTGCCGCGAAACGCTCAAGGCGCTCAAGGGGACCGACATTGCCGCGCCGCCGCTGGAAACCTACGCCTGGAAGCTGTGGGATCACTGGGAGCGCCATCTCGATCCCGACTTGTTCGTCGACCGCAGCCTGAGCGGGGCAGTGAAAAACAAGATCGTGTTGATCACCGGCGCATCCTCTGGCATCGGCAGGGCGGCGGCGATCAAAATCGCCGAGGCGGGCGCCAAAACCATCATCGTCGCCCGCACCGAAGAGAATCTGCTGGAAACCCAGCGGGAAATCCAGGAACGCGGCGGCGCTGCGTTCATCTACACCGCCGATGTGGCCGATATCCCTTCCTGCGACGCGCTCATCCAGCAAGTGCTGAAGGAGCATGGCGGAGTGGACATTCTGATCAACAATGCCGGACGTTCAATCCGTCGCGCCATTGAAAACTCGCTGGACCGCTTCCACGATTACGAGCGCACGATGCAACTGAATTATTTCGGCGCCCTGCGGCTGATCATGGGCTTCATCCCGGCCATGCTGGCCAAAAAACGAGGTCATGTCATCAACATCTCTTCGATTGGCGTATTAAGCAACGCGCCGCGCTTCTCGGCCTATGTCGCCTCCAAGGCGGCGCTGGATGCTTTTTCGCGCTGCGCGGGGGCTGAATTCGCCGACAGCGGCATCGAGTTCACCACGATCAACATGCCACTGGTGCGCACCCCGATGATCGCCCCGACCAAGATTTACCAGCATATCCCGACGCTCAGTCCCGAGGAAGCCGCTGATCTGATTGTCCAGGCGATCATCGCCCAGCCGGAACGCATCGCCACCCGGGTAGGCGTCTTTGCCCAGGTGCTACACGCCGTCGCGCCCAAACTGTATGCCGTGATCATGAATACGGCGTTCCGGCTGTTCCCCGAATCGACAGCGGCTAAAGGACCGTCGACCGATACTCAGGAACCTTCGCTGGAACAGATTTCCTTTGCACAATTCACCCGGGGAATTTACTGGTAACGATCATCCAATGGCGCCCGGCTTGTGCTATTTTTTTGATTCAAGCGGCGCACGGTTCGGAAGTTTTTCACCACTAGCCGGTCAAAGAACCCGGCGGGAACAGTTGCCTGTTGCGTCATGACTAAGAGAACCCTGCTGCGCGGTTCCAAAACATCCGCACTTTGGAGCCGCTAACCCTATGGACCTGGAAATCCTTGTTGAAACCACCCGTGAGAACAAAACCATGAAATTGAAAATTGGCGATCCCGCCCCCCAATTCACTGCAACCAGCACTGACGGTAGCCCCATCAAACTGTCCGATTACTTCGGACGAAAGCTGGTGCTGTATTTCTACCCCATGGACGACACCCCAGGCTGCACCAGGCAGGCCTGCTCGCTGCGCGATCACTACCAGGACATCCAGGCCAAGGATGCCGCCATTCTCGGGGTTTCTACTCAGGACGCCGCCTCTCACCAGCGTTTTACCGAAAAATACAATCTCAGTTTCCCACTGGTGGCCGACACCGAAGGCGACGTCAGCCGCGCCTACGGAGCCATCGGCGGCAATGGACTGATGGGAACCGCGATGAGTCTGTTCGGAGTCGCCAACCGCATCACTTTCATCATCGACGAAAGCGGCCATATCGCCCACATCATCGACAAGCCTGACTGCCCTAACCATGCTGAGGAAGTCCTCAAGCTGCTATGACCTTTTCCCTGACCTGACGATTTTCAAACCCCCGTTATTTTTGAAAATCATTAGGGCAGGGCTTTTCGAGCAATTCGGGTAAACTATCCACGCTTTTTTTAACTATCCCCAAACCGTCCGGTCAGAACCGCATATCATGGTCAAACTTTGGACATCCACGTTGCTTCTCGCTACGCCTAGCCACTACTCATCAGCAGGGGTTCCACAGTGACGCGCCAAAAACCCAGTCGCCTCTCCTGGGAACAGGGCGCTAGCAGCCATCCAGGCGGTCGCCAAGAACAACAGGATCGCTGGGGTCTTTTTCCGTCCCATAACCCGCAGGGACTGCTAGCTATCGTCGCTGACGGCATGGGTGGACATCAGGACGGCGCTTTGGGCGCGCAAGTCGTCATCGACACCGCCCGAAGCTTCGCCCTGAATCCGCCGCAGTTGCTGCAATCCGACCCGCTCGCCGCCCTCGACGAGCTGTGCCAAGAGATGCACGATGCCGTCAACCAACACTCGGAAACCGCCCGCAGTACGCTGGTCATGGTCTGGCTGGTCTCGACGCACGCCTACTGGCTGAATGTCGGCGACAGCCGGCTGTATCACTTCCGGCGCGGTCACCGGTTGATGCGCACTCGTGATCATTCTGCGGTGCAACTCCTCATGGATCTCGGCGAAATCAACGAAGCGCAGATGGCCACCCATCCGGCGCAGAATCGGTTATACCGTTGCCTGGGCGGCGAGGAATCCCCCAAAGCGGACCATGGCGATTTCGCGGTTCAATCCGGCGACCTGCTGGCGCTGTGTTCAGATGGCGTCTGGGAGCATGTGCCTGAAACCGAACTCTGGGACGTAACGCAGAACCATGGCCCCGTTGACGCCGCACGCTGGCTGACTGAGGAAGCGGCGCGACGCGGCGGCGCCGCCGCTGACAATATCACGCTGATTCTATTGCAAGCGGTCAGCGAGGCCGGTAGCGAGGCCGGTAGCGAGGCGGTTGACGCTTCGCCCTGGTTAAGCCGACTGTCGGCGGGTTTCGCGTCATTGTTCAAGCGCGCCCCCCGTTAGCTTGCCGCGCCTCCGATTCCATCAGCACCGACCACTCCAAAGGGCAGCCCGATGACCGAGGAAACCAACGCCCTCCCTACCGGCTATAACCTGCACCGTTACCAAATTCAGGGTGTGCTGGGCGCCGGCGGTTTCGGCATCACTTATAAAGCTATCCATGAAGCCCTGCAAAACGAAGTCGCTATCAAGGAATACTTCCCGGCGGAATGGGCGTACCGCGATCACAATGGCACCACCGTCCGCGCCAACGCCCAAGGTCAAATGCCGGCCCGGCAAAGCGAGCCGCCCTGCTATCAATGGGGCCTGGAACGGTTTCTGGATGAAGCCAAGATTCTGGTGCAGGTCAACCATCCTGGCGTAGTGCGGGTGCGCGACTACTTCACAGCCAACGGCAGCGCCTATATCGTCATGGAATATGAAGATGGCGAGTCATTGAGCGCCCTGTTGCAACGGGGCGGCATCCTGCCCGAACCGGAGCTGCGCCATTTACTGGATGATGTAATGCCCGCGCTGGAAGCGGTGCACAGTCAAAATTACCTGCATCGGGATCTCAAACCAAGCAACCTGTACATCCGCAACCACGACGGCCATGTCCTGCTACTCGACTTCGGCGCTGCCCGCCAGGCGCTGGGCCGACGCACCCGCAGCGTCACCAGCGTCGTCACGCCGGGCTATTCGCCGATTGAGCAATATGTCACCGTCGGCGAGGATTATGGTCCCTGGACCGATATTTACGCCATCGGCGCCGTCATGTATCGCTGTATCACTGGCGCGCCGCCGATTGAAGCGCCGGGCCGGGTGCTCAAGGACCCCGTTCAGCCCGTCATTGAAGTAGGCGCTGGCCTGTATTCACGCGGACTGTTACAAGTCGTCGATCAGGCGTTAGCGGTTCGTCCCGAAGATCGCTTTCAGAGCGTGGCGGCCATGCGGCAAGCCTTGCAAGCCGCTGATCGATCCAGCCCCCCTGCGGACTTTTCCCAGTTGCCTCCGATCAAGGCCAGCCTGCTGGACTTGCCATCAGTGGCTTCGCTACGCTTCGACCCTATTCCTCCGCGACCAGCAGCGCCACAACAACCTCCGCAACAATCGCCGGGCCCTCCCGAAGCGCCTCGCGGGCGTGAATCCTTATCTTCCCCTTCCCAGCGCAATGCCCCCAATTGGACATTGGACCATATCGAGCCGCGTATATCGCCGGCGAGTGCGGCTGACAGAGGAGTCTCATCATCGTTGCCGATCATGGGCGACGATTTATCCCTGCCCATGTTGGAAAATATCTGGGAGCATCTGGACGAAAGCCCGCAGCCGGCTGCTTTAGCCGCAACGGAAGCCACGGCCCTGGCCAAACCGGCGGCGGAAGCTCCGCTGAAAATCGAACCTTCGGAACCTCTGCTCAAACGGTCGTCGCAATCGGCGCTGGAACACCTGAAAAAAGCATCGTCCAGACGAAACCCCGCCACGGAATCGCGTTCGTCCTCCCGAACGCTGACCCATTTCGGGGCAACCGATACTCCACCAGCCACATCGGACTATCAGGAACCCCTATTCGCTCCAATCAAGCCGATTGCCGATTCCCAACAGGTCAAATGGACGCAGGTGCTGCTCGCGGTTTTCGCCATCTCGGGAATGTCCGGCGTCGGGCTGCTCTCCTACCAGTACTATCAAACCCTTCAGGAACAGCGCCAGCGCGAAACCGCCGCTTTGCAACGCCAGCAGGAAGAAGAGGCGACCCAGCGCGCCCAGGAAGAAACCCGCCAGCGTGAGGCGGAATTCGCCAAACACCTTGAACAAGGCCGCAAAGCCATTGCCGAGCGCGCCTGGGATCGCGCCCGGCTTTTGCTGGATCGGGCCGCCGCCCTGGACCCCACGCATCCGGCGCTGGCCGCCGCCCGGACTGCGCTGTTAGAGGCCCAAAATCCCAGCGCCGTGACCAAAACCCATACCAACCCTGTTACCGGGCTGGAATTGAACTGGATTGAAGGCGGGTGTTTCAACATGGGCAGCCCACCCGCTGAACGAGATCGCAATAACGACGAATCCGCCCGCGAAACCTGCGTTAAAGGCTTTTGGATCGGCAAAACCGAGGTGACCAACGACCAGTTTCGGCGCTTCAAATCCGCGCACAACAGCGGTTCCTTTCAAGGGCGTTCCCTGGACGGCGACGCCCAACCGGCTGTCAACCTGAGTTGGAACGACGCACAAGCCTTCGTCGAGTGGCTAACCTGGGAGGGAGGGGCCGGAAAGCGCTTCCGCCTGCCCACGGAAGCGGAATGGGAATACGCGGCCCGCGCCGGCGCCAGCACTCGCTATTATTGGAGTGACGACATTGACCCCCGTTACGCCAACTTTTCCGACCGCAATGACCCAACCGGCGCATCCGTCGGAAATCTGGACGATGGTCAGGCCGTGACGGCGCCGGTAGGAACCTATCTGCCCAACGCTTTCGGCCTGCACGACATCGCTGGGAATGTGTGGGAATGGACCTGTTCAGAATACTTGCCGAATTACGGCAGTGAGGAGCAACGCTGTTCAGCCAAGCGGCCTAATGAAGGCCTGCGCGTCACGCGGGGAGGATCTTGGAATAATGGCCCCGGCGAACTGCGTTCGGCCAAGCGGCTGTCCCGGAAACCCGGCGACCGCGATGCGTTCACCGGATTTCGGGTAGTGATGGAAGAGTAGGAACGCCGCGCCGCCGCATCCCTACTTACTGCGGCGGTTCACCATGAAGGTGGCGGTTCCTTCGACCACGGTCTTGTCGCCCACGGTGCAAATCGTTTTCATGACTACGCGCCGACGCTCCGGAATGATCTCCTGAATAGTACACAGCGCGGTCACGGTGTCGCCAATCCGCACCGGCGCTGTGAAGCGCAACTGCTGGTCTACATAGACGGCGCCCGGCCCGGGCAGGCGAGTGCCCGCCACGCAGGAAATCAGGCCGGCGCAGAACATGCCGTGAGCGATGCGGCTTTTGAACAGGGTCTTCGCTGCAAAAACTTCGTTACAGTGAACGGGATTATTATCGCCCGTCAATCCAGCAAACATCACTACGTCAGTCTCGGTGACCGTCTTGGCGTGCGAGGCGCTCATGCCGACTTCAAGGTCTTCCAGATAGTAGCCGTGGATGCTGTCGTTATAACCTTCATGGGTGGAATACATATAATTCTTCTCCGGTAGGGGGTAGCGTTATTCAAGATACAGGTTATCGCGAGCGCGTTTAGCCCGCTGAAAGGTGGCCAGAATGGTAGCGTGGTCATCGGTGCGAATCGACTCCGCCAACTGTTCCAGATCCGTCACGAATCGCTCGATCATTTCCAACAACTGTTCGCGGTTAGCGGCGCAGATGTCATGCCACATCTGCGGATCGCTGGAGGCAATGCGCGTGAAGTCGCGGAAGCCGCCAGCCGCGTAACGGAAAATCTCGGCCCGGTCATCCAGGCGCGCCAGAGTATCGACCAGCGTGTAGGCCAGCAGGTGCGGCAGATGACTGGTCGCAGCCAACACTGCATCATGATGACGCACTCCCATGTCTACCACCTCGGCGCCGGTCAACTCCCACATCTGCCGAATGAGTTGGTGCGCAGTCGCCGATGTTTCCGCCAGCGGGGTCAGAATCACCCGCCGGCGCTGGAACAGGGTCGCGAATGAAGCTTCCACGCCGCTTTTCTCGGTGCCGGCAATGGGATGGCCGGGGACAAAGTTCGGCGGGATATGACCGTAGACCCGCTCGACATCGGCCACCACGCTGCCCTTGGCGCTACCCACATCGGTGATTACGGCGGCGGGCGACAAGAAAGGGACGATGGCGCGCAAGACCGCCTCGATCGCTCCCAGCGGCGCGGCTATCACCACCACATCGGCGCCAACGACTGCTTGCGCTGGATCAGTATGGTAACGGTCGATGACGCCCAGTCGCACGGCGGCGCGCAGATTGTCTTCGCCGCGCCCGGAGCCGACCACTTCGCCCACTTCGCCCGCCTCCCGCAAGGCGCGGGCCAGCGAACCGCCGATCAGGCCAACGCCGATGACGCACAGCCGCTGAACCAAGGGTTGCTGTGCGGTCATGTCAACCGCCTTGCAACACATCGCCCAGCGCTTCGATGCAACGAGCGTTTTCCGCTTCAGTTCCGATGCTGATGCGCAGATATTCAGGTAACCCGTAGTTATCCACCGGGCGGGCGATCACGCCGCGCTTGAGCAATTCCAGGAACACTTCGCGGCCGGGCCGGCCCACGTTCACGCACAGGAAATTGCCAACCGACGGCAGCCCGCTTAGTCCGAACTGGCGGCAGGCGTCCAGCCACTGCTTCATGCCGGTCTGATTCAGCGCCCGACTTTGTTCCAAATGGCCGACATCGTCCAGCGCCGCCGCCGCCGCGACCAGCGCCAGGCTGTTGACATTAAAGGGCTGACGGACCCGGTTCAATAGATCGGCGACCTGGGGATGGGAAACGGCGTAACCGACCCGCAATCCTGCAAGTCCGTATGCTTTGGAAAAGGTGCGAGTGACGATGAGATTGGGGAAACGGTCGATCCAGCGCAAGGCGTTGGGGCAGTCGGCTTCAGGTTCAACATATTCGCCATACGCCTCATCGACCACCACGATGACCTGTTCAGGGACGGCCGCCAGAAACGCTTCCAATTCCGCCGTCTTCAGCCAAGTGCCGGTGGGATTATTAGGATTGGCAATGAATATTACCCGAGTGCGGTCATTGATCAGCGCCAACATCGCCGCCGGATCGTGGCCGTGGGGCATGGCGTGATGGGCAGGATGAGCCTTGGCGACGCGGGCGGCAGCGCCGATAGCTTGGGTAACGATGGGATAAACAGCGAAGGCGTGTTCGGAAAATATCGCTTCATGTTCCGGGGTCAGGAATGCCCGGGCCACCAATTCCAGCACGTCATTGGAGCCATTGCCCAGGGTCAGCATCGCCATGGACCGGTCCAGCTTGGCCGACAGGGCGGATTTGAGTTCAAAGCCGTTGCCGTCGGGATAACGGGCCAATCCGCTCAAGGCGTCGCGTACTGCGGTCAGCGCCCGGGGGCTGGGACCGAGCGGGTTCTCATTGGAAGCCAGCTTAACGATATCCGTCAGGCCGTATTCCCGGCGCAATTCGCTTTCCGGCTTGCCGGGTTGGTAGGGTTGCAGGATGCGGACGCCGGGGGCGGCGAGAGAGAGGAAATCGCAGGTCATGACGGCTGGGTTCCTTTGAACAAGCGGATGCGTTAAAGCAACCCTAGCAGAAAATCCCGGTATTCTGTAGCTATCGATTTGACGGTCAATGAATGGAAGCTCAAGGGGTTGGGTAGTGCGAGGTTGACGGGCGCGGCGGTAAGGATTGTGGCGATTTCGGCGTCGATATCTAGCTTGTTTTCAGGAGATTTTTTAAGAAATGGGGGGATTGTCTTGTGACAGCGGAGTTTGGGATGATAGATAAATTAGGTTTCCGCGTTGGGTTGGGCGGGTGGAGCCGACCGTCGATGACTACAGTGAGGATGCTTCACTGTTGTTTCAGTAGGGGTGTTGTGGTATGGATTAGGGGGCGATCCCATACCGGAAGATCTCAAAATCATGCAGTTATTGATGGTTTCCTGGAAAATGCCCCATCAGGTGTGATTGATGACACCTTTTAGGGTGTCTACTACTTGTTAGCCCGTCTCCCATATTGATTTTATTGGAAATTTTAAATAAAGTTCTGGCAAAAACTCCCGAAATCGGTTATGCAGCGTCGCTGCGCGCCACTGACGCATAACAATGTTGATGCGATCAGTGGCGTAGTCGGCGACGCTGCACGAACGGTCATGGTGGTTCA
>Ga0209573_1003013_pt1 | contig 19713 bp, 10 predicted proteins | sample TNRBio252014_DNA_FD_185870 | JGI IMG/M metagenome (GOLD analysis project Ga0209573, IMG submission 185870) | Wastewater treatment Type I Accumulibacter community from EBPR Bioreactor in Madison, WI, USA - TNR Reactor_6/25/2014_ DNA (SPAdes)... | ecosystem: Engineered > Bioreactor > EBPR >...
GCCTCGAACGCAAACGTCGCCGGCCCGAAGGGCGTTTCGGCCGTGGCCTGATCGCGGTTGCTGGCGAAGAACGGCACGGGGTCCGGCTGCCGGCGCCAGCCGCGCCACCACTGATCGAACAGCTCGAGCGTGAAGAGCCGGCTCTGCACCGATTTGACGAGGTTGATCGGATCGTAGCCGGGGATGATGGCGTGTTGCAGGTCATGGCGGGCGAGCAGGCTGCCCTCGTCGATCTCGACCGTGCCGTCGGCGTTGAGGTGGTAGTACGGCAGACCCGAGCGGGTTGGTCCGGTGATGGTCTGCAGGTCGTTGGCAAGATTGAAAACGATGACGACCTCGTTCGGCTTGAAGGGCGCGTCGGTGAACGGATACAGGATCGTGTCGGCGTACAGCCCGGGGCCGTAGCCCGGGTAGCCCAGCGCGAGCACCTCGGCGCCGTTCTCGAGCGTCGGCAGCGCGTTGAGCGACTCCTGCAGCGTCAGACCGAAATGATCCTTCTGCGGGATCTGCAGCGCCTGCACGTCGCCGTCGCCCTTGAGCAGGATCCTGAAGCTATCGCCGCGCAGCTTGAACTCGGGATAGTAGTAACCGTAGCGGTTGGTGTTGCCGTCGCCGAAGCCCTCGGTGGTCTGGTAGATACGCCCGTAGGGCACGAACAGGCCCGATAGATTTTGGGCCGGCAGCACGCGGAAGTAAGCGGCCGCCTGCAGCCCGACCTCGACCAGTACGAAGGCGAGCAAACCGGCGCCCACGACCTTGCGCCACGGCTGCACCCGGATCGACCGATCCGGGTGCAGCAGCGTGAACACCAGCACCACCTCCAGGCTGAGCACCAGCATGCAGATCGAAAGCAGCGGGAAGTACAGCCACTGGTTCCAGAGCAGGATCGACGCGGCCACGGCCAGGCTTGCGCCAACCACAAGCAGGCTCAGCCAGGTCCGCGCCTGCACGTAGCCGATCGCCTCGCGCACGCGCTCCAGGCTGTCGCGCGGGACGATCAGCGCGTAAAGGCCGACGAACCCCAACGCATAGACGATCATCGCCACGAAGAACACGATCGAGTAACGGCCGAACAACTGCGGCTCGGGGCTGGGGTGGACCAGCAGGTCGACGAAACCCGCGATCCACAACATGGCGGCCAGGACCAGCGGCAGCAGGTACTCGGCGCGGTTGATCTTGTGCGCCAGCCGTTCCTCGAGCCGGAACGGGTCGGACAGGGCCGATTGAGGCGTGTTCTTCAATGACGACATGAGCTCTCCTGGTGGATGCGAACCCGCTCAGGCGGGGAACACGACGCCGGCGAAGATCCAGACGCCGACGAGGGCGATCACGGCGCCCGACCAACGCAGCACCTGCGCGCTGCGATCGTTGCGGAGCAGCAGATAGCCGATCAGGGCGCCGATGACGTGCAGGCCGGCGGTGGCTGTCATGAATCCGAGCACGTAGGCGACCACATCCATGGTCGAGTTGACCGTGCCGAGCTCGGCGCCGTGCGCGTGCCCGTGGAAGATCGAGAATAGCGCCACGAAGACCATGGCGATCGCTTCGGGAAACTTGCGCTGGCTAAAGAGTGCCGCGCCGAGCACGATGACCGAGACCGCGATGCCGATCTCGACGCCGGGCAGCGGCACGCCGGCATAGCCAGCCACGCCGGCCAGCGCCATCACGCCCACGAAGGTGGCGGGCACCGTCCAGATCGCGCGACCGCCCAGCTGGGCGCTCAGCAACCCGACGGTCACCATCGCCAACAGGTGATCGAAGCCCAACAGCGGATGCAGGAATCCGCTGATCGCCGTGCTGCCGCCGCCTTCGTGCAGCAGGATGTCTCGCAGCGGTGAGGCCAAAAGAAACATGATGCTCTCCTTGTGTGTGACCAGGCCCGGTCGAGCCCGGGATGAACGACGTTACCGATCGGTATAATCTCTGCGCAATGTGGCCAACCCTACCCGCCCACCGACCGCCTGTGCTGGCCGCAGACAGTGTGCACGTCTGGCGTATCGACCTTGATGTCGACGCAGATGTCCGGCGTCGACTGGCCGCGCCCCTGAGCCTCGACGAACGGGCTCGGGCAACGCGCTTTCGCACCGAGACGTTGACGCGGCGGTATCAGGCCGCGCATGGCGCGTTGCGCGCGATCCTGGCCGGCTACCTCGGGAAAGCGCCAGATACGCTGACGTTCGCGGCTAGCGCGCAAGGCAAGCCGCATCTCGCGGACGATCCGGCCCTTGACTTCAACTTGAGCCACTCGGGCCCGATCGCGCTGCTGGCGGTGGCCCGCGCGCGCCCGGTCGGCGTGGACGTCGAGCAGGTGCGGGCGCTGCCGGAGGCCGGTCTGATCGCGGAGCGTTTCTTCGCCCCGGCGGAAGTGGAGGCCTGGTCGCGGTTCAACAGCGCCGCTCAGACCCGGGCCTTCTTCGCGTGTTGGACGCGCAAGGAGGCCTACCTCAAAGCGCTGGGGTCCGGCCTGGCGCGCCCGCTCGATTCGTTCGTGGTCAGCGTCGACCCGGACGCGCCGGCGAGTCTGCTCAGCGACGCGCACGATGTTCAGGCCGTCGAGCGCTGGCATCTGGCCGCACTCGACCCGGGGCCGGACGCGATCGGGGCCGTGGCCGTCGCAACGCCGCTGGACGCGGTCGAGACCCTGACGTTCGCGCTGGCTTAGGCTGTGGGTCACAGCGCCTCCAGGTCTGGCACCGTCTCGGCGCGCAGCAGCGGCGCGAGGACAGCGACGACATGCTGAATGTTCGGCCCGTTCATCAGATCCAGGTGCTCGCCCGGGATCTGGTGCACGGCCACGCCCCCGTGGGCCAGGCGCGACCAGCCGAAGTCGTGCTCGAGGCGCAGGTCAGGATAGGCCCCGCGGATCAGGGTCACGGCACCGGGATAATCCCCGGCGTGATAGCGGCCCTGCAAACGGCCGTTCCACTGCAACAACGCGTACTGGCGGATATAGGCCGGCGCGGGCCGCCCCAACCGACGATAGGCCCAGTTCGTCGCGAGCAGCGTCTGATGACGCACGGCCAGATAACGGCGCTGGATCTCCCAGGCCGCGCGGCGCGCCGCCCAGCGCGCGATGTAGGCGCCGCGCCCCGCCAGCCCGAGCGTGGCCAGCCGCTGGCGGTGCTGGCCCACGCGTGTCTGCACGTCCGGGCGCGGGCCCGGGTTAGGGTTGTCGGCGTCGATGAGGGCCAGCACATCGACGACCTCGCCGGCGGCGGCCAGACGACGGGCCATTTCGAAGGCGATCACACCGCCGAAGCAGAAACCGCCCAGACGATAGGGGCCGCGCGCCTGCACGCTGCGCAGTTCGTCCAGATACAACTCGGCCAAGGCTTCGACCGAGTCGAGGGGTGTGCTGCCCGGCTCATAGCCCGGCTCCTGAAAGGCGTAGACGGGCTGGTCAGGGCCCAACTGACGTGCCAGGGCCGCGTAGCCGTACACGCCGCCGCCACCGTGGTGCACGCCGAAGAACGGCAGGCGCGTGCCCGTGGTCTGCAGCGGGATCAGCGCGCGCCACGGAGTAGCCTCATCGGTCATGAGCTTGCGCGCGAAGGCCGCGACAGTCGGCGCCTCGATCAGCGTGGCCAGCGGCACCGGCTTGCCGAACTCGCGCTCGGCCAGCGCCAGAACCTGCATCGCGCCCAGCGACGTGCCGCCCAGCTCAAAGAAGTCGACGTCGACCGGCACGTTGGCGCGGCCGAGCACCTGGCCCCACAGCCGCGCCACACGTGCCTCGGCGCCATTGCGCGCCAGGTTGAGCTCGACCAGGCCGTCGACGTTGACGCGCCCCTCCAGATCGTGCGGGCGCGCCGCGATTGCGCGAGGCTCGCCGGCGGCCGCCAGCGCGTTGGCCAGAGTCGCGTCGGGCTGGGCCAGCGCCGCCAGCACGCGCGCGTAGCGGGCCAGCAGGTCGTCGGCGTCGCCCACGCCGAAGCGCTCGGTCGCGTAAAGCAGCGCGACCTCGACCTCGGCTCCGTCCTCGCTGATCGTCAGCGTCAGCGGGACGTCGGCGCGCGGCGTTGCCGGCAGCGGATGCCAGGCCAGGTCGTGCCACTCGGTTGCAAAGGCCACGGACGGCTGCACCAGCGTGAGCAGGTCGAACAGCGGCTGCCCACCCGGCCGGTCGCACCAGGCCAACAACCGGGCGGGTGCGACCGGCGCCACGCTTTGAATCTGAGTGACGTGGCGCTGCAGCGCGCGGGCCCACTCGTCCACGCACTGCGCGCGGTCGAGCCTGACGCGCACCGGCAGGTCGTTGATCAGGCTGCCGACCAGTCGCTCGACGCCCGGGATCTCGGGGTCGCGGCCGCTGACCGTCAGCCCGACGATGACGTCGTCGCGGCCGGCCAGCGCCGCCCGCACGATCGCGGCCGCCCCGGTGTAGAACGTGCTCGCCAGGCAGCCATGGGAACGCGCCGCGCGGCGCACGGCCTCAATCGTCTCGGTGGGCAGGCGGCGGGAGACGATCGCGAAGTCGCCGGGCCGCTGCGCCGGATCGGGTTCACCCGCGATGGCCGGAAGCGCGCCGGCGTCACGAAGCGATTCCTGCCAGAACGTCTCGGCCTGCGCGGCGTCGCGGCGCTGCATCCAGGCCACGACGGCCTTGAAGGGCGGCGCCGGCGAAAGGGCCGGGTCCTGGTTGAGCAATAGCGTCTCATAACAGGCGCGCAGCTCGCCAAGCACGATGTCGATGCACCAGCGATCGAGGATCAGGTGATGGCTGATCCACGCGAAGCGCCAGTCGTGGTCGCTGAGCTGAGCGAGCAAAAAGCGCATCAGCGGCGCCTGGGTCAGCGTGAAGCCGCGTTGCGCATCCTCGTGCATCCACGCCGCCCAGGCGGCTTCCTGCTCGGCCGGGCTCTGCCCGCGCCAGTCGTCAATGCGCCACTCGGCCTCGACCGACTCGCGCACGATCTGCATCGGCCGCCGCAGGCCCTCCCAGGCGAAGGCCGTGCGCAAAGCGGGATGGCGCGCGATCACGGCCGCCCAGGCCGCCTGAAAGACGCGCGCGTCCAGCCGGCCGTGCAGATCGAAGACGGCCGGGTTGACCAGCACGTCCGCGCCGCGCGCGGTCAGGGCATGCATGAGCATCAGCTCCTGCATCGGCGTCAGCGGGTAGATGTCGGCGACGTTCTTCATGGCGTTAGCCGTCAAGCAGGTCCTTGAGCTTCGCGAACTCGTCGGCGTCGAGGTCGGCCAGGGCGAAGTCGGAGGCCGAGCGTCCGCCGGCCTCGGGCGCCAGACAGTGCGCGATCAGGGCCTCGAGCGCGGCCCGATAGCGCGCCGCGAGATCCTCCACGGACGCGGACGAGAGCAGCGTTCCCGGATAGGTGAACACACACTCGAGTTGCCCGGCGCGCACGAGGCAGTCGATGTCGAGCAGGTAGCGGCGCCGGTTCTCGGGGTGACGGGCGCCGACCGGGGCCTCGCGCAGCGCCGTGAAGAGCGGCGTCGGCGTGAACCGGTCGTCGGCCCGACCCAGGTAGTTGAAGAGCACCTCAGGTTCGGGCAGGTCGCGCAGTGCGGCGCCGACGTCGGCGGGGCCGAGGTGGCGCAGCAGCCCGTGGCTCACGCCGCGCGACGGGATGGCGCGCAGTGTCTCCTTGATCGCCAGCAGTTGCTCGCCAGCGCCGCCGACTGGCAGAGCCAGACGCACGGGATACACCGACGTGAACCAGCCGACGCTGCGTGAGACGTCGAGGTCCGCGAGTGCGGCCTCGCGCCCATGCCCTTCGAGCGCGATCGTTACGGCGTCGCCGCCGGACCAGTCGCGCAACGCCTGCGCCAGGGCGGTCAGGAGCAGGTCAGGCACCTGGGTGTTGTACGCGCCGTGCACGTCGAGCAACAGGCTGTGCGTCAGATCCGGCGCGAGCACGACCCGCACGGTGCGCGCGGCGCCTGTCGTGTTGTCGCCGCTGCCACCGGGTCGCGCGACTCCGCCGGGCACCCGGACGTCGCCCGGCAGCGCCGTCTGCTTCAGCCAATGCGCGGCCTCGGTGGCCAGCTCGGGCGCCGCGGCCCGCTGGGCCGCCGCGACTGCCCAGGCCAGCGGCGAGGCCGAGGCGGCCGGGAGCGTTGACGCCTGCCCGCGTTGCAGCGCCAGACACAGCGCCTGAAAGTCTTCGATCAGGATGCGCCACGAGAGCGCGTCGACCACGAGGTGGTGGGCGATCAAGGCGACTGCGGTCGCGGCGACCGAACTCGCGGCGACCGAACTCGCGGCCTCGGCGTCGAACTGGGCGACGTGGAAGACCCGTCCGGTTGCGGGATCGAGCTGCGCGTGCAGGGCCGCGATCGGGCCATCGAGGTCATCCAGGTCCGGCACGACCTGCCGGCTGCATGGCGGCGTCGCCGACAGGGGTTCGAGGTGCTGCGTGCGGGTCGTGAAGTCGAAGCGTGTGCGCAGCGCCGGATGATGGTCCACCAGCGCGCGCGTCGCGGCCTGCACGAGCGCAGAGTCGAGCCTGCCGCGCGCCGTGAGCATGATCGCCTGGTTCCACTGTTCGGGGTGCGCCAGCGCCTGCTCGGCAAACCAGTGCTGGATCGGCAGGAACGGCGCGACGTGGATGTCGCGCGCGGCGGTCGCGACGGCCGGCGCCGCGGCCCGGCGGGCGACACCGGCCAGCCCGGCCACGGTCGGGTGTTCGAGCAGATCGCCGGGTTTGAGCTGCAGCCCCAGGGTCTTGGCGCGCGCGATGATGCGGATGCTCATGATCGAGTCGCCGCCCAGCTCGAAGTAGTCGTCGTCGGGCGCGACGAAGTCGAGGCCGAGCACTTCGGCCCAGATCGCGGCCAGCTGCGTCTCAAGATCGTCGGTGACGATCGGCGCGACCTCGGGCCGGGGCGAAGGCTGCGACTCGGGCTCGGGCAGCGCATCGCGGTCGAGCTTGCCATTGGGCGTTCGCGGCAGCGCGTCGAGCACGACGATGGCGGCCGGAAGCATGTGATCGGGCAGCCGCTGGCGGAGCTGCTCGCGCAAGGCAACGCCGTCGAGGCCGGCGCCGGCGACGTAGCCGATCAGGCGCAATCCGCTGGCGGCACTCGGGGCGGCGGGCAGCCGCTTGACGAGCAGCGCGCGCTGGGCGGGTGTGAGGCGGGCGAGGCGTTCGGGCGTGATCGACATGTCTATTTCCGGGCCGCCACCACGACCATCGAGTCCGCCCACCAGGTGTCGTGCACGTCGGCCGGCGGCTGAAGGGGCAGCACGCGCACGCTGAACGTGCTGAAGTGGCGCAGCAGCGCGCGCTGATGGGCGCGGCTGAGCGAGTCGATCTCGTTGGTCATGTAGGTGAACACGCCGCCCGGCCGCAGGTGTGCGGCCGCGGTCGCGAAGAAGTGCTCGGCGAAGGTCGCGCTTTTGACCACGGTGTCGACGTACTCGTCGTCGTTGAGCGGGTAGGTGTGAAAGAACACGCCGTCGTAGGCGCCCATCTGGTCGGTCACGTCTTGCCAGCGCCCGGCGAGTAGACGGATGTCGCGCTCGGGCAGCCGCGCGCGCCAGGCCTCATAGCGAGCGATGACCGAGTCGTTGCACTCGACGATCGTGTGTGACTTCACGCCGCCGGCCTGGATGAAGTCCGACGACACGCCGCGTCCGAAGCCGATCTCGAGCACGTCGCCGTGCGTGGCCGTGACCTCGGCGGCCATGGCCTGCATCAGCGGGATCAGCCAATCCTCCATGATCTGGTCGTCGCTCAGGTCGCCCTGGGTGCGCTCGCCGATTGCGGAGAAGTCGATGCCGGGCACGAAGCGGCCGGCCACGCCGTGCAGGGCCTCGAGGTCCATCACGGTCTCGGCCACGGCGCGGTTGAGCAGCCAGTGGCGCTGGGCTTCGCGCGGCGGGGCGATGAAAGCGTCGTCCTTGACGTCGAGCGTCAGGTCGAAGTGCGGCGTTCGTTTGAGTTTGCGCATCGGTCCTCTCAGGCCCAGGCGCGGGCCTGTGCCTCCTCGTCGCTGATGGATTCGATCTCGGCCAGCACGGCCTCGGCGTCGTCGCTGTCGAGGGCCGCCAGGGCGGCGGCCAGTGCCGCCGGATGCGTCGTCAACTCGGCCCGCGTCGCGGCCCGGTCTGCGGCGCGCGCGACCACGGCCGCGTCGCGCACGCCCGGCAGGGCGCGCAGGGCGTTCTCGATCTCCTCGAGCTCGATGCGGTGGCCGCGGATCTTGACCTGCTGATCGGCGCGGCCGAGGAAGTCGAGCCGGCCGTCGGCCGACCAGCGCGCCAGGTCGCCTGTGGCGTACGCGCGCAGGGTGGCGCCCGGGGTCCACGGATCCGGCACCGCGACGAAGCGCTCGGTCGTGAGGTCGGGCCGCTTGAGGTAGCCGTCGACCACGCCATCGCCGACGATGTAGAGCTGACCGGCCACGCCGATCGGCGCGAGGGTGCGTTGCCCGTCGAGGACGAGTAGGGTCGTGTTCGGGATCGGGCCACCGATGCTCACGCGGCCGGCGTGCTCGGGCCTGAGCTCGGCCACGCTGGCCCAGACCGTGCCCTCGGTCGGGCCGTACTCGTTGTAGAGCGTCGCCCGCGGCGCGGCCTGCGCGTGTCGCACGGGCAGATCCGGCGGGCAGCTCTCGCCGGCCACGATCACGGCCCGCAGGCTCGCGAGCTGCGCGGGGGTTGCGAACTCGAGCAGCAGGCCGTACAGCGAGGGGAGACAAAGCGTATGCGTGACCGACCAGTTTTCGATCAGGCTGAGGATGGCGAGCGCATCCTGCTCCTCGCGCTGCGCGGGCAGACACACTGCGCCGCCCTGGCAGAGCGGCCAGAACAGGCCGGGCACCGAGCTATCGAACGAGAACGACGAGAGCAGCAGATAGCGGTTGGCCTGCTCGGGGTAGAGCGCGAAGCGCGCGATCGTCGAGTGCATCAGCTGACGATGGCGCACCGGCACGCCCTTGGGCAGCCCGGTCGAGCCCGAGGTGAAGATCACGTAGGCCAGATCGTCGCCGGTCGCGCCGTCGGGCAGATCGGCCGTGTCCGACGCGTCGCTCGCGTCGAGCGCGTCGCTCGACCCGAGCGCAAGCACCAACCCCGGGAAGCCGGCCAGCGAGGGCAGACCGGGCCCGGTGAGCGCGACCGGCGCCTCGGCCTCGGCCAACATGTAGGCCAGGCGCTCGCGCGGGTAGGCGGGGTCGAGCGGCACGTAGGCGCCGCCGGCCTTGAGGATGGCCAGCAGGCCGACCAGCAGCTCAGGCGAGCGTTCAACGTGCAGGCCGACGCAGACACCGGGCCCGACGCCTACGGCGCGCAGACGGCGCGCGAGCCGGTTGGCGCGCCGGTTCAGCTCGGCGTGCGTCAACGTCTCCCCGGCCGCGATCACGGCCGGGGCCTCGGGCGTCTCTTCGGCCCAGCGTTCGATCAGGCGGTGGATCGGCAGCTCGCGCGGATACGGCAGCGCCAGCCCGCGGCTGAAGCCCGCCAACTGGGCGCGCTCGGCGTCGGCGAGCACGCTCACGTCGCCGACGCGGCCGGCCGGGTTCGCGGCCAGCCCGGCCAGCACCGCGCGCAGGTGCGCGGCCAGGCGCGCGACGGCGTCGGGCGTGTAGCGGGCTGTGTCGTGGATCAGGTACAGGTGGATGCCGCTGCCCGCGTCGGGCACGACCAGCAGGGCGAGCGGGTAGTTGCTCTGCTCGTGCTGGTCGATCTCGGCGAGCGTCAGGCGCGTTTCGGCCGGCATCAGTTCGCCCGCGGCCGGGTAGTTCTCGAAAACCAGGACCGAGTCGAACAAGGCTCCCGCGCCGCGGAGCTCGCTCCAGCCGCGCACGCGGGCCAGCGGCGTGTGCTCGACCTCACGCAACGCCAGGCCGCGCGCCTGCAGATCGCGCAGCCAATCGGCCACGGTCGCCCCGGCCGGCACCGGCACGCGCAACGGCAGGGTGTTGATGAACATGCCGACCCGGGATTCGACCTCGGGCAGCGCGTACGGCCGCCCGGCGGTGGTGACCCCGAAGAGCACGTCGCTCTGCCCGCTGACCCGGCCGAGCAACAAGGCCCAGGCCGCCTGAAAGACCGTGTTGAGCGTGACGCGCTGGCTCTGCGCCAGCCGGGCCAGCGCGGCGCCGAGGTCGGCGTCGAGCGTGACGCGTAACTGCGCGTGCCCGTGACCGGTCGCGGGGCCGAGGTCGATGGGCGTGGCCGCGCTCAGACCCTTCAGCTCGCGTTGCCAGAACGACTCCACGACGCCCAGGTCCTGCGCGCCCAGCCAGCGCACGTAGTCTTGAAACGGCGCAGCCGGAGTCGTGACGCTGCGGCCTGCGTAGTGCGCGAAAGCTTCCTTCAGCACCAGCGTCGACGACCAACCGTCGAGGATCAGGTGGTGGGTCGTCCAGAGGAAGCGATACGCGTCGTCGGCCAGGCGGATGAGCGCGAACCGCAGCAACGGCGCCTTACTCAGGTCGAAGCCGCGCGCGCGATCCGCCGCGAGCAAGGCCTCGAACTGCGCGCTCTGCGCGTCCTCCGACAGATGGCGCCAATCCTCGAGCGCCCATGGCGCCTGAACGACGGCGCGCGCCAGCTGCAGCGGGCGCTGGCGCTTCTCCCAGGTGAAGAGCGTGCGCAAGGCGCTGTGGCGCGCGATCACGGCCGCCCAGGCGGCCTGGAAGGCGGGCACATCCAACGGACCGCGCAGGGTCGCGGCGCCCCGCAGGGTCGCGGCAAATTGATTGACATACACGCCCGAGCCGGGCGCATCGATGGCGTGATAGAGCATGCCCTCCTGCACGGGTGTGAGCGCGTACACGGCTTCGATGTTGCCGTCGCCGCGGGGCGTGGTCGGGTTTGGCGTCAAGGCAGTCACTCCGCAAACTCCGCGAGGATGTCGCCGAGCTCGTCGGCCGAGACGTCGGCGGCGCTGACCGACACGCCTGGAGCGGTTGACACCAGCGCGCGCAAGCGTTCGGCCGTGGTCTCGGCCCAGACGGTGGCGCGCTCGGCCAGCTCGGGGCTGAAGGTCCAATCGAGCTCGAGCCGGCCGCCCTCGACGCGCGCGTTGAGCTCGACCGCATACGGGCGCCGGGCCTCGGGCGCGCGCACCAGGTTCAGGCCCTCGGCGACCGTGAAGCGGGTCGAGTCGAAGGTCAGGCTGTCGAGCTGGCCCAGGTAGTTAACCAGCAGGAGCGGCGCCGGCCCGGCGAGCGCGGCGCGGTGTTCGGGTGCGCCGAGATAGCGCAGCACACCGAAGTCGAGGCCGTGTTGCGGCACCGACTTGAGCGCGGCCTGGGTCAGGCGCACGGTCTCGGCGCTGTCGCGGCCGGCGCGCAGCGCGAGCGGGTAGATGCCCGTGAACCAGCCCACAGTGCGCGAGAGATCGGCGTCGCCGAAGATCGGCTCGCGGCCGTGGCCCTCGAGCATCACGGTCAGCTCGCGCGGGCCGGCCGAGTCGACGACCGCGGCCAGCAGCGCCTCGTGCACGGGGACGGCGCCCTGCAGCAGATGGGTGGTCTCGGTCGCGTCCAGGCTGACGCGCAGCGCCCGGGTCTCGGCCTCGGTCGAGGTAGCGTGCGCGTCTTGCGGAAGGCGCGCCGCCTGCGCGCGCCAGAACGGCAGATGCTGCTCGGCTTCGGCCGCAGCATAGGCACGCAGGCGATCACCCCAGGCGCGCACCGACGTGGTCTTGGCCGGGAGCGCCCCACCGGCCAGCGCGGTCTCCAGATCCTGCAACAGAGCCCACCACGACACGCCGTCGACGGCGAGGTGATGGACGACCAGCACCAGTTGCTGCCGCGCGTCGGTCTCGACCAGGGCCGCGCCGATCAGACGGCCGCGCTCGGGATCGCAGGCGGCGTTGAGGGCCGCGCGCAGACGGGCTGTCGCGCCGGCCCGGTCTTCAGGCGCGATCGCGCGCAGATCGAACGGGCGCAGGATCGGGTCGGTCAGGCGTTCCGGGAGCCAGGCTGAGACGACCCCGCCCTCGACGCCTTCGGTGCGCACATGCAGACGCAGCGCGTCGTGCTGGGCGCGCAGCTGTTGCAGCGCCTGTTCGATCGCCGCCGGGTCGACGCGCTCGGTCAACTCGAGCGTGATCGACTGGCTCCAGGCATCGGCCCCGTTACGGCTGACCTCGAGGTACCAGTGTTGGGCGGGTGTGAGCGTCACCACGCCGGCGATGGGACCCTGCTCGGCCCGCGGCGCCTCGGCCTTCGCGGCCACGGCGGCCAGTTCGGCGATCGTGGCGTGCTTGAACAACTGGACGGGCGTGATCGCCAGCCCGGCCTGCGCGGCGCGGGCCGCGATCTGAAGCGTGATGATCGAGTCGCCGCCGAGCTCGAAGAAGTTGTCGTGCACGCCGACGCGATCGAGCCGCAGTGCGCGGGCCCAGATCTCGGCCAGCACCTTCTCGGCCGTGGTGCGCGGGGCAGCGTAGTCGGCCGCGAGCTCGGGCCGCTGCAGGCTCGGGTCGGGCAGCGCCGTGCGGTCGACCTTGCCGTTGGGCGTGAGCGGCAGCGCATCGAGTTGCACGACGAAGGCCGGCCACATGTAGTCGGGCAATGTGCGTCCGAGGTGGGCGCGCACATCGGCCAGCGTGAGCGGCTGATCGGCGACAAGGTAGGCGACCAGACGGCCGCCGGCGCCGGTCTCGGCATCATCGAGCCCGGGTCCGTCGTAGCCGATTTGGGCCAGCATCCGCCGCACCTCGGCCTCGTCGATGGCGTCGTCGAGCTCGTCGAGCGCGGCGTCGCGCTGCTTATGGCCGAGGCGCACGTCCCAGCTGTAGGGCAACGCGTAGTTGTGGAAGCCGCGCAGCTTCTTGTGCAAGAAGATGCCGACGTCGTTGATGCGGCAGTTGGTCGAGCGACCCGTGTCGGCCGGCCGGATCCAGGGCGCGTGTTCGGCCAGAAAGGCGTACAGCTCGTCGAGGCCGACGTCGCTGTAGCGGTAGAAATCCACGAACTGCACCTGATCGAAGACGTTCTCGTCGCGGAAGACGTCGACGTCGAGCGAGCGCGAGATCACGTCGTCGCGACGGTGATAGACCTTGCGGGCCTCGACGATCGCGGCGTCGATGGCGTCGGGATCGATGCCCGGACCTTCGAACAGGTCGGGCGTCAGGCGCGTCTCGAAGAATTGGCCGCGCGAGAGGCCGGTGACGATGTGGCCGACGCCGTGCTCGCGGGCCAGGTTGACCGAGAGCGTGTAGATCGTCTTGAAGCAGCCGTTGCAGACGTTGGCGAACTGCTTGAGGCTGTCGACGAAGATCGCGTTCATGTGCGGCGTGGTGCCGAAGACGTGATCGACGCCGAGCGCGCCCACGACCCGCCGGATGTTGGCCTTGCTCTGGTCGGAGATGAAGCCGTTGTCGAGCGAGAAGACCAGGGGCTTGAGCCCGTGCGCGACGACCTGGTACAGCATGTAGGTGCTGTCCTTGCCGCCGCTGAAGAGCACCACGCAGTCGTAGGGCGCGCCGGTCTCGGCCCGCCGGGCGCGCATCGCCTCGGCCACGGCCGCGAAGGCCGACAGATCCTTGAAATACGCCCGGGCCTTGTCTTTGTAGCCGTCGAAGGCGCGGCACATGTGACACACCCCGGCGTCGTCGAACGTGATGCCCGGGAAGTCGCAGGCCAGGCCGCAGCGCGCGCAGTGCCGGGTCGGGCCCGCGGCCCGCGCCGGCGCATTGGGCGCCCAGACGGTCACGACAACCTCGCGCACCGCCGGATGGGTCAACAATTGCGCCTCGATCTCGCCCAGCTCGATGCGCGCGCCGCCGATCTTGACCTGGTGATCGGCGCGGCCGAGGAACTCGATCCGGCCGTCGCCGCCCCAGCGCGCGAGATCACCGGTCTTGTACAGCCGCAAGCTGCCTGACCCGCCGAGGCGGGCCGCGTCGACCGTGATGAAACGCTCGGCCGTGAGGTCGGGCCGGTTGAAGTAGCCGCGCGCCAGCCCGTCCCCGGCGAGATACATCTCGCCGACCACGCCGGTCGGCGTCGGGTTGAGGTGCGCGTCGAGGACGTAGATGCCGGCGTTGGCGGCCGGGACGCCGATCGGCACCGATGGGGCCTGGTCGCGGGCAACGTCGAAGGTGTGGATCATGCAGCCGACTGTGGCCTCGGTCGGGCCGTACTCGTTGTGGATCGCGATCGGGATCTCGCCATAGGCACGCGTGACGTCGCGGGCCAGCTCGGTCTTGAAGTCCTCGCCGCCGACGATGAACGAGCGAATGCGCGTCGCCGCCAGGTTTTCGTCCTTGATCAACGCGAGGTGCGCGGGCGTGAGCTTGAGGATGTCGCTCTCGCCATCCTGCACGACCTTGAGGACCGCGCTGCCGCGTACGCCCGGGTCCTCGCGGAAGACGCGGATGCGCCCGCCGGTGATCAGCGGCGTGAAGATCGACGTGACCGTCAGGTCGAAGGCCAGCGACGAGAACAACGGCCAGGTGATGGCACGGCCGCCTGTGTACACGCCGCGCGCCCACCAGATGTAGTTCAGCAGGCTGCGGTGCGCGATCATCACGCCCTTCGGCTTGCCGGTCGAGCCCGAGGTGAAGATCGTGTAGGCCAGGTGCTCGGGCGCCGGCGACCCGGCCGGGCGTCGCGCGTTCGCGGGCGCGTCGGCGCCCAGCCGCACGACCTGGACGCCGTCGGCCGGGGCCTCGGCGATCGGGGTGGTGATCAACACCGGCGCCGCGCCGGCCAGGCCCTGGCGGATCTCGTCGAGCATGAAGGCCAGCCGCGCGGGCGGGTAGGCCGGGTCCACCGGCACATACGCGCCGCCGGCCTTGAGCACGCCCAGAATCGCGATCACGACCTCGGGCGAGTGCGGCAGCGCGATCATGGTCAACGTGTCGGGCCCGACCCCGCGCGCGCGCAGGTCGTGGGCCAGCGCGTTGGCGCGGGCGTCGAGCTCGCCGTAGCTGAGCACGCGCTCGCCGTCGCGCACCGCCTCGGCCTCGGGCGCGGCGTCGACCTGGGCCTCGAAGAGCCGCACGACCGTCGTGTCGCTCGGGTAGGGCGCGGCCGAGGCGTTGTAATCGCGCACCAGCGTCTGCAGCTCGGCCGGCGTCTGCAGCCCGACGTCGCGCAGCGCACGGGTCGGGTCGACCAGCAGCGCATCGACGACGCGCTCGAATTGCTTGAGCACCAGCGCGCGCTGTTCGGGCGTAAACACGCTCTCGTTGAAGTCGAACAGCAGCCGGAAGCGGCCGGTCGCGCCGAAGTCGTGCACCTGCAGGCGCAGGCTGTTGTGGCGGTCTCCGTAGCCGGCATGCACCCAATCGATCGTGGGCGTCAGCCCGGCGAAGGGCAGGAAGGCCACGTTGACGTAGTTAAGCAGGACGTCGTAGGCGCGGTTGCGCTCGGCGACCGTGATGCCGGGCAAGGCGTGCCGCAGACCCTCGAGCTGGGCGGCCTGGGCGCGGCGATAGAGCGTCGCGAAAGTGTCGTCGGGCTTGACGCTCAGCGCGAGCGGACCGATCTCGATCAGGGCCCCGATCGTGTCGCGCAGCACAGGTGTCGGGCGGTTGTGATAGGGCGTGCCGATGCGCAGTTGCTCGGCGCCGGTCAGGCGATGCAGCCAGGTCGCGAGCAACGTCGAGAACAGGCTGTACAGCGCGAGGTCGACGCTGAAAGACTTGAACGGCGGTTGCGCGCACAACGCCCGCAGGCCGGCCGAACGCTCGAGGCCGAGGTCGAGCACCCGGCGTTCGGTGCGCGCCTCGCGGTGGGCCGGCACCGGGCCGAAGTAATGCAGCGGATCCGCCGGCGCGGCGACCTGCGAGCGCCAGAAGGCCTCGGCGCGCTCGGTCTCGGGCGCGGCGCGTCGGGCGAGCTCCTGAGCTCGATAGTCCGCGAACTGCGGCCACGATGTGGCCGGGGCCTCGCCCGCGAGCAGGCGTGCGTATACGTCGGCCTGACGCACGTAGGTCGCGCGGAACGAAGCGCCGTCGGTGATCAGGTGATGCTGGCAGAGATACCAGACCCAGCGGGCCGGGCCGACTTTGAGCAGGGCCGTGTCCCACAGCCGGCGGCCGAGGTCGAGCAGACGCAAACGCCGGTCGGCCACCCAATCGGCCGTGGCCTGCTCGGGGTCGGGCTCGGCGCTCAGGTCATGGACCTCGACGCTCACCGGCACGGGGGCCAGCATGCGTTGCAGCGGTTGGCCGTCGATCTCGTCGACCACGGTGCGCAGCGCATCGGAGCCCGCCACGACCCGCTCCCAGGCGTTGCTGAAGACAACCGGATCCAGATCGCCGTCGAAGGCGAAGGTCTGGATCATGTTGTACAGCGGGGCGGCAGGGTCGAGCTTCTGGCCCAGCCAGAGCAGGAACTGCGTGCGTGTCAGGTTCGGTTCGAGGTTGGCCATGATGTCCTCTGGATCGGGTTCAGTCGATACCGCGTCTTCCGAGATAGGCCGCGACCGCGTCGATCGACTCGAAATGCTCGAGCAGCACGTCCTCGGCCGGCACCTTGATGCCGTAGGCGGTTTCGAGGTGGGCGACCAGCCGCATCGCGCCGAGCGAGTCGACCAGGCCGCTGAGCAGCAGCTCGTCGGAGTCCCCGAGAGCCATGGCCGGGTCCATCAGCAGATCGCGCGTGATGAATTCGCGCACGGTGTTTTTAACTGACATCCTCTACTCCTCAGGCTGCGTGACGCGGCCCACCCACGTCGCGGTTGGGGTCTGCTCGACGGCGCCCTGGGTGGCCGTGGCCGATTGCTCGGCCAGCGCACGTCGATCGATCTTGCCGGTGCCGGTGCGCGGGAAGTCGGCCAGGAACCGGATCGTGTTCGGCACGGCGTAGGGTGGCAGGCGCCGCGCGACGTCGGTCTTGAGCTCCGACTCGTTGAGCGACTGTCCCGCGCGCACGATCACGGCGGCCCCGATCAGCAGGCTGCCTTCGCCGTCGGATGTGGGATAGGCCGCGACCTCGCCGACGGCCGGATGCAGCGCCAGAGCGCTCTCGACCTCGTCGAGCTCGACGCGATAGCCGCGGGTCTTGATCTGGCGATCTTTGCGCCCGCAAAAACGCAGCCGGCCGTGCGCGTCAACGCGCATCAGATCGCCGGTGCGGTAGAACACATCTTCGGTCTGGCCCCGCCCACGACGACTGAAGAACGCGCGCGCGTTCAGGTCCGGCCGGTTCCAGTAGCCGCGCATCATCGTCGGCGTGCGCACGACCAGCTCGCCGATCTCGCCGGGCGGCGTCTCGCGGTCGTCAGGGTCGAGTAGCAGGCCTTCGCTCTCGGCCCAGATCTGGCCGATCGGCACCGAGTCGTCGTCGGCGACCTCGGCCCCGAGCGCGGGCACGTGATAGTACGTGCACTGGTTGACCTCGGCCGGCCCGTAGACGTTGCTGACGCGCGCACCCGGCACCAGCGCCTGCAACTCGCGCAGGGCACTGGGCGGATAGGGCTCGCCGCCGTACAGGATCCAGCGCAGCGCGCTCAGGTCGCGCTGCGGCAAGGCGCCGCGCAACACCAACTGCACCAGCGCGGTCGTGACCGAGTACCAGATCGTCATCCGTTCGTCCTGGATCAGCTTCGAGAGGCTGGCCGGGAATTTGGTCACCGGCTCGGGGATGATCACGGTGGTCGCGCCGCACAGCGGGCCGGTGAAGTAGTCGAAGGTCGACATGTCGAAGTGCAGGGGCGAGTGGTTGCTGAGCACATCGCTGCTCTGCACGTCGTACAGCTCCGCCGAGAGCCGGGCGTAGGCCAGGCCGCTGGCGTGGGTGTGCATCAGGCCCTTGGGCGTGCCGGTCGAGCCCGAGGTGTACATGACGTAAGCCAGATCATCCGGGCCCAGGGCGATCTTGGGCGCGGGGGCAGCACCGGCCGGCACGTCGGCCCAGCGCAGGGCTTCGGCCGAGAGGTCGTCACCGGGCGCGAGGCCGATGACGCGCGTCACGCCGTGTGCGGCCGCCAGCGTTGCCGCAGCGGCGCGCTTGGGCTCGTGGGTGACGAGATGCGTGACACGGGCGTCCTGAACCGCGAAGCCCAGGCGCGCGACCGGCGCGAGCGGATCGAGCGGCACGTAGGCGGCGCCGGCCATCCAGATGCCGTACACGGCCACCGGGGTCTCCAGGCTCTTGTTAAGGAGGATGCCGACCCGGTCGCCGCGCTGCACACCCTGTGCGCGCAGAGCCGAAGCCAGCGCGCTCGAGCGGCGCAGCCAGTCGCCGTACGACAGTGCCTGGCCGTTGCAGCGCAGGGCCGTCTTTTCGGGTGCGCGCTCGGCGGCGCGCAGCAGGATGTGGTGCAGCAGGCCAATCATGCCGGCAGACCCAGGATGCGGGCGATGATGTTGCGCTGGATGTCGCTGGTGCCGCCGTAGATCGGGCCGCCGACGGCGTCGCGCAAATCGCGCTCGATCTCTTCTTCGGTCACGTAGCCGCGCCCGCCGTGGATGCGGATCGCGTCGAGGCTCGATTCGACGAAGGCCTCGCTCAGGTGCAGCTTGGCCAGCGCGGCGTCGAGCATGGCCGGCTCGCCGCGCGACTTGCGCCAGGCGGCGCGGTAGGTCAGCAGCCGGGCTGTCTCGAGCCGTAGTTTCATCTCGGCGATGCGGTTGGAGATCGACTGGAACTTGCCGATCGACTGGCCGAAGGCCTTGCGCGCGCGAGCAAAGGCCACGCACTCCTCGAGCTGCTTCTCCATCCGTCCGATTTGAAAGGCCAGCACTCCGGCGCGCTCCCACTCCTGGGCGGCGTTGAACATGCTGGCGCCGGCGCCTTCGGGCCCGATGCGGTTCGAGGCCGGCACGCGCACGTCGCGCAGCGTGATCTCGCCCATCGGCACGGTGCGCAGCCCCAGCTTGGGCTTGACCGGCCCGATCTCGAGGCCGGGCGTGCCGCGCTCGATCAAGAACAGGCTCACGCCCCAGGCGCCTGCCCCGGGTTTGGTCAGCGCATAGACCAGATACACATCCGCCACCGGCGCGAAGGTCAGATAGGTCTTGCATCCGTTCAGGACGTAGTCGTCGCCGTCCCTGACGGCCGTGGTGCGCATCGCAAAGGCGTCGGAGCCGGTCTCGGGTTCGGTCATGGCGTCGCAGGCGATGGTCGTGCCTCGGCACAACCCGGGCAGGTAGCGCTGCTTGTGGGCCTCGCTCGCAAAGTCGATGAACGTCGGCAGCAGGCTGGTCACCTGGGCACAGACCGCGAAGGTCAGGCCGTTGTCGCGGCAGCCGTAACCGAGCGCCTCGAGCGCGGCGATGACGGTGAGCGGATCGTGCTCGCCGCCGCCGTAGGCGCGCGGCACGTTGAGGCCGAGCAGCCCGAATGTCCCGCAGGCGTTCCAGGCCTCGCGCGGGAACTCGCCGTCGCGGTCGCGCGCGACGATGTCGCCGATGAGCCAGGTCTGGGCGAACGCGATCACACGCCGCCGCAGGTCGAGTTGTTCGGGGGTCCAGCCGAAGTTCATGCGCGAAGCACTCCCTGGTTGACGGCGCCGTTCTGGCGTGAAGGATGCAGCACCCGCAGACCGTCGGGCGCGGCGAAGGCATAGGGGTCGTGCGGATCTTCGGCCAGGCTCTCGATATCGAGCGGGACGCCGAGGCCGAGGTCGTTGGCGTAGTCCATCAACAATCCGAGCGCGACGTGATCTTCGAGCGACCAACCGGTCGAGTCGAACACCGTGGTCGTTTCGCGCTGGGCGGCGTAGCGCTCGGGGTTCTTGACGACGTCGACCAGCGACGGCCCGATCTCGGTCGGGCTGAGCCGCTGACACTCACCTTCCTGCGTGGCCTGAGCGGGAAAATCAGGCACGACCAGGCTGCG
>Ga0209573_1003014_pt1 | contig 19692 bp, 15 predicted proteins | sample TNRBio252014_DNA_FD_185870 | JGI IMG/M metagenome (GOLD analysis project Ga0209573, IMG submission 185870) | Wastewater treatment Type I Accumulibacter community from EBPR Bioreactor in Madison, WI, USA - TNR Reactor_6/25/2014_ DNA (SPAdes)... | ecosystem: Engineered > Bioreactor > EBPR >...
AGTTGAGCACGCAATGCGCCCAGCGGTCGGACTTGATGGCAGCCGACCACACGTTGGCGTACTCGTCATAGGGATAGGCCACCGCTTCCGCGTGCCAGCCCTTGCCGACGCCTTCCGCACAGCCGCCAAGGATGCCGATGTTGCCGGTCATTGCCTGCAGGGCCGCCGCCATGCGGTTGTACTGCTCGCCGTAGGCGTTGCGCCCGGGTGACCACGAGGCCTTCAGCGCCGCTGGCTTGGTGCGGGCGTACATGTCGGCGAGCTTGCGGATGTCGTCTGCCGCCACGCCGCAGATCTCGGCAGCCCACTCCGGCGTCTTTGGCTGTCCATCATAGGTGCCGAGGATGTAGTCCTTGAAGTTTTCGTGCCCGCGCGCCCAGTCCGGCATCGTGCCCGCGTCCACGCCCATGCAGAAACGGTTGATGAAGGCCTGATCCTGCAGCTCATTGACAAAGATGTAGTGCGCCATCGCGGCCAGCATCGCCGCGTCGGTATTGGGGCGGATGGGAATCCACCAGGCGTCATAGGCCGACGCCGAATCCGTGTACTGGGGATCGACCACGACGAACTTGCAGCCGCGCTGCTTCGCCAGCCGCATGTAGTGGAACGTGTTGCCCCCGTGGAAGGTGTAGGCTGGGTTCCAACCCCACATGATGATGAGCTTCGAGTGCGCGAAAGCGTCGTCCTCGTTGCCGTCCTCGATGGTGCCGAACGTGGTGCGGCTGGAGAAGGTTGTGCCCTGGTAGCTTGGCACTGACCAGGAGCTGGTTCGGCAACCGAACATCCCGAGGAAACGTGCCAGCAAGCCCTCGATCTGATCCGATTTGTGCAGGACACCGTAGGAGGCTCCGGCATAGGACTGGTCGAGGATGGCCGTCGGTCCGTAGGTGTCCTTGAGCTCGATCATCTTCTTGGCGATGCGGTCGAGCGCTTCGTCCCACGACACGCGCTTGAAGCGGCCCTCCCCGCGTTCGCCCACGCGCACCATCGGGTAGAGCAGGCGCTCGGCGGAGTAGAGCCGCGCACGGTAGGAGCGTCCGCGCAAGCAGGCGCGCAGCTGCGGCACCGCCTCGGTCTCGAAACCAAAGGCGCCGCCTGCCTGGTAGCGGCCGTCATCGGACGACAGGCGAACGATCACGTCTCCTTTCTTGTGCGCGACCAGCATGTGGCGGGAGCCGCAGTTGTGCGCGCAGCTGGTCACCATGGTGGTGAGCTGGTCGTCGGTGTAGTAGGGCTCGTAAGCGAAGGCCGAAGCCTCCTTGCCCGTGCTTGCCAGTTCCACGAAGCTGCTGGCGGCGGCCGCGGCGGCGCCCGCCGCGGTGGTCTTGAGGAAGTCGCGGCGCGCCGGGTTGATCGGCGCGGCGAGTGTGTCCTTGTTCATGGCGAGTTCCCGTGCTGTCATTTGGCCGCTGGTTTGTCGATCAGGAAGCGTGCTTCCGACCGCGTCGGGCGATCCTTGGCCCATTCGGGCACCTCGTCCGCCATGCCGGGCCAGGCGTTACGTGCAAACGGATAGGCGATGCGGTACCAGGGCCTGCCGCCGTGACAGCCAAAGCACACATCACCGCCGGCCATGTGCTCGCGTCCGGCCTCGGCTGCGGCCTCGATCGCGGCGGGCTTGAGGTAATTGACCTGGTGCCGATTGGTACGGAAGGCCACGTGACAGGCGAGGCAGTCGTTCTGCATGTCGATGCGCACCTCGTGCCAAGGCCCGGGCAGCCCCATGATCGTGTAGTCGGTGGGCTGGCCATGACACTTCAGGCAGATTGCCTCGGTATTGACGGCCTTGCGCAGGGTGAAGTCGCCGCTTCCCTGCGCTGCGGTGTTCGCCGACGTGCCCGGAGCCTCGTCACGCGGATCATGGCCCTGATGGCAGGTCGTACATTTCAGATCCATCAACTGCTTGGCCAGCGGCGTGACCAGGTGACGCCGGTGGAAACTGTCCTGTTCGCCCTGGTAGGTGGAAACCTGTTGGTACCACGCCAGGCTGTCCTTGGCCGCCACACCGGCCGGACTCCGCGCCAGCGGCTTGTCCTCGAGGACGTCGGCATGGCAGGCGAGGCACTGTGCGTCGGTGGCCGTCTCGATCGCCGGTTTGAAGTGCAGCGGACTGTAGGTTGCGCGCATGTGTTCGCCGGGCTGCTCCGCGGCGCTCTTGGGCTTGGCGGACTTCTTCGCGGTGGTTCTTTTTGGTGCAGCAGCATGCCAGCCGCGCAGATCGTAATAGCCGAGCATTCCCGGTCGGTCGAAGGGCGTGTACCAGGCCTCCTGATCACGCATGACGGCCAGAGTCGCCGGTGCAGGCAGCACGATTCCGCGCTGCAGACGGGCCTTCGCCGCCTCGCTCGTCGTGTGCTGGTGGATCACTGGCGCACCTGCTGGCCTGGCATCAGGTTGCAGGCCTGCAACGGAATAAGCCGGCGCGTCCGCCATCGCGGCGTTGATGCCAGCCAGAAGAAGGATCAAAACAGGAAGACGCATCTCCGGAACTCTCCAATGAGGGAGGAAGGGGGGCGGCCCCCCTTCCCATGCCCAGCTAGGGCAAACAGTCCCGCTTACTTCCTGGGTGCGTCGGCCGCCATGCCCGACATGCCACCCATGCCGCCCATACCGGACATCCCGCCCATACCCGACATGCCGCCCATACCCGACATGCCGCCCATACCGGACATCCCGCCCATACCGGACATCCCGCCCATACCCGACATGCCCGACATGCCGCCCATGCCAGCCATGCCGGCGGGGATGTTGATGATTACGGTCGTGCCGCCCATGCCGGACATGCCACCCATGCCGGCCATGCCGGACATACCGCCCATGCCGCCCATACCCGACATGCCGCCCATGCCCGCCATACCGGCCATGCCGCCCATACCCGACATGCCGCCCATGCCGCCCATACCGGCCATGCCGCCCATACCCGACATGCCGCCCATACCCGACATGCCGCCCATGCCCGACATGCCGCCCATACCCTGCTGCTGGGCGAAGACGGAGCCGGCCATGGCAAGGGTCAGCGCGCTCGCGGCAACAACGATCAGTTTTTTCATGGCAATACCCATATCAACGTTGATTGAATGCTTACGATTGCCTGGCATCCGAGGATGCAGGTAATAGATCCAAGGCAACTTCTGGGCCAGAACGGTTACTACTGCTAGCGATTTGTTTTTATTGTTTTTTTTCTGCAATTTTGACTTCGGATACAGGGAAGAACCTGACAGGATTGCAGGTTAAAATCTGGTGGTTCGACGAAGTCATTGTTTCTTCTACGAAACCTTACCTGCAAGAATTGCAGGCTGATAACAAGCTCCGCGCCCCCCCTAGTCCGGAGGTCGCGATTCGAGTCAGTAACGAATAAGCAGCTGAAGTGTCACCTGCAACGCCTCCTGGAACTGGGCGGTGACCACCGGTCGCTCGAGCGAGCGGCAGGGACTCCTTGCGTCCGAACAGCAGATTATGGCCGGGTCGAGCCAAGGCGGGGTTCAAGTTGGCCGCCGTAAACCGGTCACCCAAGGCGATCCAGCGAGGGAAATCCTGGCCGGATCTCCAACGGCCGGTGATGGCCGCCTGCCGCCGACCGCGGTCTGGCTCGAAAGCGGCCTGTCAACGCGCCGTTTCATCGTTGCCATGATCGTTTCTTAATCGCGCACAGGCGGCCACAGGCGGGCAGTATGAACCAGCGTCAGTATCCACACCGTTTCGCCGTCGATCTGATACACCAGGCGATAGCTTTCGTGCGGGATCAACTCGCGGGTCCCGGGAATCTTTCCCGGCTTGCCCAGCATGGGGTGCTGGATCAAGCGGGCGGCCGCGTCGCTGAAAATCTCATCCATCCGGGCCGCCGCGCGCGAATTGTCGGCTGCGATGTAGTCCCACACATCGGCACGGTCTTGCTGCGCTTCGGGCGTCCAAACAACCCTCACGCCTGGCTCGCCACACTGGCACGCCGTGCGGCGAATTCGGCCTCAACTTCATCGTTCGACCGCCCCAATCCAGCGCGCATCGAAGCCCGGCCGGCTTCGACCTTGCGGCGCAGGAACTCGTCGTACTCGCGCGACTCGCGCTGGCGCTGAACGAACTCGCGCATCAGCTCGCGCAGCACTTGCGACGCCGGGCGATGGGCCGCCTCGGCTTCGGCCATAAACTCGGCGCGCAACTCAGGCTCCAGCTTCATCGTGAAAACGGCTTGTTTTGACATGATCGGGGCCTCCTGCCACTTGATACTAACAAAGTATATACGCCGTCATTACTAAGCGCTATTCACAGAACGCTGCAAGGCGGGCGTGCGCTAGGCCAAGGCCTGTCGGAAAACATTTGTTTTTCGACAGGCCTTCAACGATCCTCTGCACCAACCTCCGAGTGGCCGCAAAATTGTGCGGAAAACTCTGTCGCCAGACGCTACCATACGGAAACCTCGTCTTAATGGTTTTCCGCTTATGTTGGTAGGTTACATGCGCGTGTCGTCGGACTCCGACCGCCAGAGCACGAACTTGCAGCGCGATGCGCTGCTCGCCGTCGGCGTCGATGCGCGGCATCTGTTCGAGGATCATGCTTCCGGCGCGAAGGACGACCGCGCGGGCCTGGCGCGGGCGCTCGAATTCGTTCGCCCTGGCGACGTGTTGGTCGTGTGGAAGCTCGACCGGCTCGGCCGTTCGTTGTCGCACTTGCTCGCCATCGTGACCTCGCTCAAGGAAAAGCAGGTGGCGTTCCGCTCGCTGACGGAGAACCTGGATACCACGACGCCCTCGGGCGAGTTTCTGTTCCAGGTGTTCGGCGCGCTCGCGCAGTACGAACGCGCCTTGATCCAGGAACGTGTCGTCGCCGGTCTGGCTGCCGCCCGCAAACGCGGCCGGATCGGCGGCCGGCCGCAGGCGATCACCGGCGAGAAGCTGGAGGCCATCGTCGCTGCGCTCGATGGCGGCATGTCCAAGGCGGCGGTGTGCCGCAACTTCGGCGTCAAGCGAACCACGCTGATCGAGACCCTGGCACGGGTTGGTTGGACGGGCTCTCGTGGAGCGTCATCGCGATGACGACCAAGAGCGAACGATTGACCGTCCTGTCGGACGCCGAGCAGGAAGCCCTGTACGGCCTGCCGGACTTCGACGACGCCCAGCGGCTGGAATACTTGGCGTTGACTGAAACCGAACTGGCGCTCGCCAGCAGCCGGCCTGGTCTCCATGCCCAGGTCTATTGCATCTTGCAGATCGGTTACTTCAAGGCCAAGCATGCCTTCTTCCGCTTCGATTGGAGTGAGGTCGAGCACGATTGCGCCTTCGTGCTGAGCCGCTACTTCCACGGCGAGTCCTTCGAGCACAAGCCAATCTCCAAGCACGAGCACTACACCCAGCGCGAGTGGATTGCCGATCTGTTCGGCTACCGGCCGTGGGCGGCCGAGTTCCTGGCGCAGCTCGCGCAGCAGGCCGCGCAGACCGTGCGGCGCGACGTGATGCCGGGGTTCATCGCCGCCGAGCTGATCGTCTGGCTAAACGAGCACAAGATCATCCGGCCCGGCTATACCACCCTGCAAGAGCTGGTGAGCGAAGCCCTGTCCGCCGAGCGTCGGCGGCTGGCTGGCCTGCTGTCGGAAGTGTTGGACGAATCGGCCAAGGCCGCGCTGGGTCGGCTTCTAGTGCGTGACGACACCCTGTCGCAATTGGCGGCGCTCAAGCAGGACGCCAAGGACTTTGGCTGGCGTCAGATGGCCCGCGAACGCGAAAAGCGCGCCACGCTGGAGCCGCTGCACCGGATCGCCAAGGCGCTGCTGCCCAAGCTCGGCGTCTCGCAGCAGAATCTGCTGTACTACGCCAGCCTGGCGAACTTCTACACCGTCCACGATCTACGCAACCTGAAGGCCGATCAGACCTACCTCTACCTGCTTTGCTATGCCTGGGTGCGCTACCGGCAGCTTTCCGACAACCTGGTCGATGCGATGGCCTACCACATGAAGCAGTTGGAGGACGAAAGCAGTGCGGGCGCAAAGCAATCCTTTGTCGCCGAGCAGGTGCGCCGTCAGCAAGACACACCGCAGGTCGGCCGCCTGCTGTCGCTTTACATCGACGACAGCGTGCCCGATCCCACGCCGTTCGGCGATGTGCGCCAGCGCGCCTACAAAATCATGCCCCGCGATACGCTGCAAACCACCGCGCAGCGCATGAGCGTGAAGCCGGTGAGCAAGCTGGCTTTGCACTGGCAGGCGGTGGACGGCCTGGCTGAGCGCATCCGCCGCCATCTTCGGCCGCTGTATGTCGCGCTCGACCTCGCTGGCACTGATCCGGGCAGCCCGTGGCTCGTGGCGCTGGCCTGGGCCAAGGACGTGTTCGCCAAACAGCAGCGCCTATCGCAACGGCCGCTCGCCGAATGTCCAGCGACCACGCTGCCGAAACGCTTGCGACCGTACCTGCTGACCTTCGATGCCGATGGCAAGCCGACGGGCCTGCATGCCGACCGCTACGAGTTCTGGCTGTACCGCCAGGTCAGGAAGCGCTTCCAGTCGGGTGAACTCTACCTCGACGACAGCTTGCAGCACCGGCATTTTTCCGACGAGCTGGTTTCGCTGGATGAGAAGGCCGCCGTGCTGGCGCAGATCGACATCCCGTTCCTGCGGCAGCCACTCGATGCCCAGCTCGATGCGCTCGCGACCGAGCTGCGCTCTCAGTGGCTGGCCTTCAACCGCGAGCTGAAGCAGGGCAAGCTGACGCACCTGGAATACGACAAGGACACGCAGAAGCTGACATGGCGCAAGCCCAAGGGCGAGAACCAGAAGGCGCGCGAGAAGGCGTTCTACGAGCAACTGCCGTTCTGCGACGTGGCCGACGTGTTCCGCTTCGTCAACGGCCAGTGCCAGTTCCTGTCGGCGCTGACGCCTTTGCAGCCGCGCTATGCGAAGAAGGTCGCCGACGCCGACAGCCTGATGGCGGTCATCATCGCGCAGGCGATGAACCACGGCAACCAGGTCATGGCACGCACCAGCGACATCCCTTACCACGTGCTGGAGAGCGCCTACCAACAGTACCTGCGCCACGCAACGCTGCACGCGGCCAACGACTGCATCAGCAACGCCATCGCCGCGCTGCCGATCTTCCCGTACTACTCGTTCGATCTCGATGCCCTGTACGGTGCCGTCGATGGTCAGAAATTCGGCGTCGAGCGGCCGACCGTGAAAGCGCGCCACTCACGCAAATACTTTGGGCGCGGCAAGGGCGTGGTCGCCTACACGCTGCTGTGCAACCACGCGCCGCTCAACGGCTACCTGATCGGCGCGCACGATTACGAGGCCCATCACGTGTTCGACATCTGGTATCGCAACACGTCGGACATCGTGCCGACCGCGATCACCGGCGACATGCACAGCGTCAACAAGGCCAACTTCGCTATCCTGCACTGGTTCGGCCTGCGTTTCGAGCCGCGCTTCACCGACCTTGGCGATCAGTTGAAGGAACTCTACAGTGCCGACGATCCGGCGCTGTACGATCAGTGCCTGATCCGGCCGGCCGGGAGAATCGACCGCGATCTCATCGTCAGCGAGAAGCCGAACCTCGACCAGATCGTCGCCACGCTCGGACTGAAGGAGATGACGCAGGGCACGCTGATCCGCAAGCTATGCACCTACACCGCGCCGAACCCGACGCGGCGCGCGGTGTTCGAGTTCGACAAGCTCATCCGCAGCATCTACACGCTGCGCTACCTGCGCGATCCGCAACTGGAGCGCAACGTGCAGGGGTCGTCTCAGAAAACGGAAAAAATCGTACGCTAAGCCGGTTGCAGTGGTCGTAGCGGCCTGAACTTGCCTGCACCGATCTTGGCGCTACTGCGCCAGAGGTAATCGCCGGTCAGGTTGATGTGCTCCCAGCCGAGCGGCGACAGATACTGCAACAGGCCGTCATCAACGACATGGCCATTGCCACGCAACCCGTGTGTCGCTCGCTCCAAGTAAACCGTATTCCACAGCACGATGGCCGCCGTCACCAGGTTGAGACCGCTGGCCCGGTAACGCTGCTGCTCAAAACTGCGGTCACGGATTTCGCCCAGGCGGTTGAAAAACACGGCGCGGGCCAGCGCGTTGCGGGCCTCGCCCTTATTGAGTCCGGCATGCACGCGGCGGCGCAGCTCAACGCTTTGCAGCCAGTCCAAAATGAACAGTGTGCGCTCGATGCGGCCCAACTCGCGCAGGGCGACGGCCAAACCGTTCTGGCGTGGGTAGCTGCCGAGCTTTCGGAGCATCAGCGATGCCGTCACCGTGCCTTGCTTGATCGAGGTGGCCAGTCGCAGGATTTCATCCCAATGGGCGCGAACGTGCTTGATGTTGAGCGTGCCGCCGATCATCGGTTTCAGCGCCTCGTAGGCGGCATCGCCCTTCGGGATGTAAAGCTTGGTGTCGCCCAGGTCGCGGATGCGCGGCGCGAAGCGGAAGCCCAGCAGGTGCATCAGAGCGAAGACGTGATCGGTGAAACCTGCCGTATCGGTGTAGTGCTCCTCAATGCGTAGGTCGGATTCGTGGTACAGCAAGCCGTCGAGCACGTAGGTCGAGTCGCGCACGCCGACGTTCACGACCTTGGTGTGGAACGGCGCGTATTGGTCGGAGATGTGGGTGTAGAACGTCCTTCCTGGGCTGCTGCCGTATTTCGGATTGATGTGGCCCGTGCTCTCGGCTTTGCTACCGGTGCGGAAGTTCTGACCATCCGACGATGACGTGGTGCCATCGCCCCAGTGTCCGGCGAACGGGTGGCGGAACTGGGCGTTGACCAACTCGGCCAGCGCCGTCGAGTAGGTTTCGTCGCGGATATGCCAGGCTTGCAGCCAGGCGAGCTTGGCGTAGGTCGTGCCGGGGCACGACTCCGCCATCTTGGTCAGGCCGAGGTTGATCGCGTCGGCCAAAATGGTTGTCAACAGCAGATTCTTGTCCTTGGCCAAGTCGCCTGATTTCAGGTGTGTGAAGTGCTGGGTGAAGCCTGTCCACTCATCGACTTCAAGCAGCAATTCGGTGATTTTGACGTGCGGCAGGATCATCGCTGTCCGGTCGATCAGAGCCTGCGCGGTGTCGGGCACGGCCGCATCGAGCGGCGTGATCTTCAGGCCCGACTCGGTGATGATGGCGTCGGGGAGCTCATTGGCAAGCGCCATGCGGTTGACGGTAGCAAGTTGCATTTCCAGCTGCGTCAGTCGCTCATGCAGGTACTGGTCGCAGTCTGTGGCCACGGCCAGCGGCAATTCGCTGGCCTGCTTGAGGCTGGCGAACTTTGCGGGCAGCACCAGGTAGTCTTCGAAGTCCTTGAACTGGCGGGAGCCCTGCACCCACACGTCGCCGGAACGCAGCGCGTTCTTGAGTTCGGAGAGCCCGCACAGCTCGTAGTAACGCCGGTCGATGCCGGCGTCGGTCATTACCAGCTTCTGCCAGCGCGGCTTGATGAAGTCGGTCGGCGCGTTGGCGGGCACCTTGCGGGCGTTGTCGGCGTTCATCCCGCGCAGTACCTCAATGGCGTCCAGTACATCCTTGGTGGCGGGCGCGGCTCTCAGCTTGAGCACAGCGAGGAATTCCGGCGCGTAGCGCCGTAGCGTGGCATAGCTCTCGCCGATGCGGTGCAGGAAATCGAAGTCCTCGGGCTGCGCGAGCTTCTGCGCCTCGGTGACGCTCTCGGCGAAGGCATCCCAGGACATGACGGCCTCGATGGCGGCGAACGGATCGCGGCCCGCTTGCTTGGCCTCGATCAGCGCCTGGCCGATACGGCCGAACAGCCGCACCTTGGCGTTGATAGCCTTGCCGGATGCCTGGAACTGCTGTTGATGCTTGTTCTTGGCGGCGTTCAACAGTTTACCCAGGATACGATCATGCAGGTCGACTATTTCATCGGTGACGGTGGCTATAGCCTCGATGGCAAGCGCGACCAGGGTGGCGTAACGCCGCTGAGCCTCGAACTTGGCCAGGTCGGCGGGTGTCATCTGACTACCTTCGCGGGCGATCTTGAGCAGCCGGTTCTGGTGCACCGTGCGCTCGATACCAGAAGGCAGGTCAAGTGCCTGCCATGCCTTGAGGCGTTCGATGTGTTCGAGCATGTGCCGCGAATTTGGCTTGACGGGTGACTGGCGCAGCCAGGCCAGCCAGGTCGTCTTGCCGTTGTCTCGGCGCTTGAGCAGATCGTCAAGGCGGCGGCGATGTGCATCCGACAGTGGTTCGGCCAAGGCATCGTAGATGCGCCGGTTGGCGCGGGTGATTGCTTCGGCGCAGACGCGCTCGACAACATCCAGCGTCGGCAAGATGATGTGTCGGTGCCGCAGCGATTCGAGGACGCTGCTGGCCAACACAATCCCCTTGTCGGTCTGCAAGGCCAGCTCGGTGGTGGCATGGACGGCCTGCCGGAAGTGGGCTAGGCCGAACGGCTCCATGCCCAGATACGCCCGCAGTTCGAGCAGGTGTTCGCGCCGGGTTTCCTCCCGCTCGGCATACTGCGGCCAACATGCCGGGTCGAGCCGTAGTTGCCGTCCAATCCATTGCAGCAAGGGCATCGGCACCGCAGCGTCGGGCAACAGGCCTTGACCGGGAAAGCGCAGTAAGCACAATTGCACCGCGACACCCAGGCGGTTGGCTTCGCCGCGCCGCTGTCGGATCAGTGAAAGGTCGGGTTCGCTGAACGTGTAGTGGCGGATGAGTTCGTCTTGGGTATCTGGCAACGCCAACAGGCTATCGCGCTCGGCAGCGGACAGGATGGAACGACGCGGCATATCTCTATTGAACCAATCTCAAGTATTGATACAGGGTCTCCCGGCTCACACCAAACTCACGAGCCAGCTTCGAATTTTGTTCGCCGGCGGCGGCGCGCTGTTGTAGATCGGCTACCCGTTGTCCGGTTCCCCAGGACCCCTCCCATTTCGGTTTACTCTGAGATTTCTAAGATGTTTTAGTGAAACCCTGCACGCTCGTTTTCCTGATTGCCATCAGTCCGCCCATGGCAAATTCGTGCAGGTGTTCGACGATTGCTTCAGTAGGCTGTTGTGCCAATTCTTGAAACGGCCCGAGTTTGCCTCGTCTTCCGATCAGCAGGAACAGGCAAGGGGCCATGACGCTGACCAGGCAGCGGGTGAGCGCGGGATCATCGGCCGGAATGGCGGTGATTTCCGAAAGAATCTGTTTCAACAGCGACGCTTTGGGGAGTATCTCGTGCGCGAAGAGTGCTTCAAGATGCGAGGACGGGGCGAGGAATTCAGACGCCAGCATCGCCAAGTGCCATCCGGGTGCTTCCCCCATTGCCGTGCCGACCAAATGCTGGATTAGCGCAAGCAGTTTCTTCTCGGCCGGTAAAGGGCTATCCACCAGTGAGCGAAGATTGGCCACGTCCATGACACGCCGGTGTGCCTCGATGAGCGCGGCTTGATACAGGCCGTTGCGGCTGCCGAAATGGTAGTTGATCGACGCAAGATCAACCTCGGCCTGTGCGGCAATGGCCTTGCTGGGGGTGGCGGCAAATCCGTGTGCGGCAAATAACTGTCCGGCCGTTTCCAGTATCCGTGTCCGTGTCAGCTCGCCGTCGGCCCGGGTTCCTCGATTCCTGCTCATTTGGTGCTTCCTGTGGTTAGTGCAAGCTAGATTCTAGCTAAAATTTAATTTTAAATTAGTTTTAGTTTCAAGTATTATTTAAATTCAGAACTTCGACTTCCTGTGGAACAGATCATGAAAAAGCAGCCCATTGCCCTCGCCGTTATCGCTATCGCGTTCGTTGCCACAGGCATCTGGTGGTTCATGGGGCAGCGTAGCCACGTTCAGGCCCTGACCCTGTATGGCAACGTGGACATCCGGCAGATATCGCTGGCGTTTGAAGGAAGCGGCCGCGTGACCGAATTGCGGGTTAACGAAGGCGATCACGTGAAAGCCGGCGATCTCCTCGGCGTGCTGGATACCCGCACGCTCGCGTTGCAGGCGGATCAGGCGCAGGCGCAAGTCGCCGTACAGCAACAAACCCTGGCTCGGCTGCGCAATGGCTCGCGTCCCCAGGAAATCTCGCAGGCGCGCAGCCGCATGGTGTCGGCCGAAGCGGACGCCTTGCGTGCGGAACAGGATCTGGCGCGCCTGCAAGGCATCGAGCAAAGCACCCAAGGCCGTGGTGTTAGCGCGCAGGATCTGGATCGGGCCAGCAGCACACTACAGATCGCCCGCGCCAAGGTGACCGAGCAACGCGATGCTTTGCGACTGGCCGAGCTGGGGCCACGTGTGGAGGAGGTGGCGGCGGCCGAAGCGCAACTCAAAGCGGCACAAGCCCAGCTGGCCTTGCTGCAACACCAGATCGCGCAAGGAGCGTTGAAGGCGCCTGCCGATGCGATTGTGCGTTCGCGTCTTCTAGAACCCGGCGATATGGCCACGCCGCAGCGCCCGGTATTCGCACTGGCGCTGACCCAGCCCAAGTGGGTGCGCATTTATGTGAGCGAACCCGATCTAGGCAAGATTCAACCGGGTATGGCGGCAAAGGTGAGCACTGACAGCCAGCCTGAGCAGACCATTGCCGGTAAGGTGGGCTATATCGCGTCGGTAGCGGAATTCACGCCGAAGTCCGTGCAGACCACCGAACTGCGTACCAGCCTGGTTTACGAGGTCCGGGTGCTCGTTGATGACCCGGACGATCGGCTGCGTCTCGGGCAACCAGCGACCGTGGCGCTGGGCAAGGATGCGGCAAAATGAATGGGGTTGACGCCACCGCCAGCGTCACTGTTGTCGCCGAGGGCGTGCGCAAAACCTTCGCTGCGCCCGGCGGCGGTGTCCTGCATGCGGTTAACGAGATTTCGCTCAGCGCACGTACTGGCGAGCTGACCGCGCTGGTCGGTCCCGACGGCGCCGGCAAGACCACGCTCCTGCGCATGATGGCCGGCCTGTTGAAGCCGGATGCCGGGCATTTGCAAGTGCTTGGCGTAGACGTGGCGAAAGATCCGCAGGCGGTGCAGGATCGCATCAGCTACATGCCGCAGCGCTTCGGACTGTACGAGGATCTTAGCGTACAGGAAAACCTCGATCTGTACGCCGACTTGCACGGCGTGCCGCGCACGCTGCGCCGGGAACGTTTTGCGCGCATGCTGGAAATGACTGACCTGGCGCGCTTCGCCGAGCGCCCGGCCGGCAAGCTCTCGGGCGGCATGAAGCAGAAACTGGGGCTGGCCTGCACGCTGGTCCGCTCGCCGGATCTGCTGCTGCTCGACGAACCCAGTGTCGGCGTCGATCCGTTATCACGGCGGGAACTCTGGAAAATCGTGCAACAACTGGTCGATGACGAAAAACTGAGCGTCATCGTCAGCACGGCTTACATGGATGAAGCCGAGCGTTGCGCGCAGATTTTCGTGTTGCACGAAGGCAGGTTGCTGGCCGCCGGGCAACCCGCAGCGCTTAGTGCGCAGGCGCGCGGACTGACTTTTGCCGCGACCCCGCCCATGGGCATGCCGGCCCGCGAACTGCAGGCCCGGCTGATCGATGCCGACGCGCTGATCGTCGATGCCGTGCCGCGTGGTGGTCGGGTCAGCTTTGTTTGCCAGCCTCAAACCGGCGCTGCGGCGCTCGGTGAACTGCTGGGCGAGATTGGCCAGCAACCGCGCCGCGAAGCGCTGGAAGACGCCTTCATGATGATGCTTCGCCAGCAAAAGGAAACCAACGAGTGGCGCCCGTCGGCCGAAGCGTCGAAACCCGCGCCGACCATTAGCGCAAGCGGACAGCCGCCCGAATCGGTAATCGTCGTGCGCGATCTGGTGCGCAAGTTTGGTGATTTCACGGCAGTGGCCAGCACGTCGTTTGACGTTGGTCGTGGTGAAATCTTTGGTCTGCTCGGGCCTAACGGCGCGGGCAAGACCACCACCTTTCGCATGCTCTGTGGCCTGCTGCCATCAACCAGCGGGCATCTCGAAGTCGCCGGTGTCAATCTGCGCACGGCTCGCGCCGAGGCCCGGCGCCGCATCGGTTACGTGTCACAGAAATTCGCGCTCTACGGTAACCTGACCGTACGCGAGAACCTCGAATTCTTCGGCGGCGCCTACCGGCTGCGTGGAAACGCCTTACGGCAGCGGGTCGATGCGGTCGTCGAGCAGTTCGGCCTGGAACCGTCCGCCTTGAGCGGTCTGCTGCCCGGCGGTTACAAACAGCGCCTGGCGATGGCCGCCGGGTTGATTCACGAGCCGGAAATCCTGTTTCTCGACGAGCCTACCAGCGGCATCGACCCGCTGGCCCGTCGCGCTTTCTGGCGCACCATCACCGGTCTGGCGCAGGGGGGCGTCACCATCGTCGTCACGACCCATTTCATGGAAGAGGCCGAATACTGCGATCGCATCGCCATCCAGGATGCCGGCCGCATGCTCGCGCTGGGCGCACCGCAGGCCGTCCGTGAGCAAGCTGGCGGTGACCATTGCGTCGATATGAACAGCGCTTTCATCGCCATCGTCGAGCAGGGGCGCGCCGCTGGCCGGCTCGCAGGCAACGGGGGACGCGCATGAACCAGTCCGGATTCGTCAGGCGCTTTATGGCGCTGGTGCGCAAGGAAATCCACCAGATGATGCGCGACAAGAGCAATCTGGCCGTCGGCTTGTTGTTGCCGATCGTACTGATCCTGCTCTTTGGCTATGGCCTCTCCATGGACGTGAAGCACGCGCCGATCGCCGTGGTCCTCGAAGATGGCTCCCCCAACGCGCGACAGGCGCTCGATGGTTTGCGGGGATCATCCTTCCTTGCACCGGTCTGGACGAACAGCATGGTCGAGGCCGAGGCGCTCATGCGCGCCGGCGAGGTCGACGCCATCGTGCGCGTGCCGGTCGATTTTTCGCGGCGGCTGGCGGCCAGCGACGCGCGCCTGCAACTCGTGCTCAACGGCGTCGATACGGGCACCGCGAACACGCTCGAGGGCTACGTCAGCGGGGCCGTCAGCCAATCGATGCTGCGCGAAGCCGACTGCGCCGGCGGCAAAGCGAATGCGGCGGCGCGGGGTGAAGTCGTGCAGCGCATGTGGTTCAACGAAGCCGGCAACAGCACCTGGTATCTGGTTCCGGGCCTGGTCGTGCTCGTTCTGACCCTGATCGGCGCGTTTTTGACCTCGCTGCTGATCGCCCGCGAGTGGGAAAACGGTACGCTGGAATCGCTTTTCGTTACCCCGGTCCGACCAATGGAAATCGTGCTCGCCAAAGTCGTTCCCTATATCTTCGTCGGGACGATCGATATCGTCATGTTCCTGCTGGCCGCGCGTTTCCTGTTTGAGGTGCCTATTCGCGGTTCTCTGGTGGTCATCATGGCCGCTTCGCTGCTCTATCTCGTGGTGTCGTTGCTTCTTGGGCTGTTCATCTCCGGCAAGACACGCAACCAGTTTCAGGCTAGCCAGGTGGCACTGATCACCAGCTTCATGCCGGCGATGATGCTCTCCGGTTTTGTTTTCGACCTGCGCAACGTGCCGGTGGTCGTACAGGTCGTCAGCCATCTGCTGCCGGCGACGCACTTCATGGGCGCAATCAAGACGCTGTTGCTGGCCGGCACGCACTGGCCGACGGTACTGCAAAGCGCAGGCATCCTGGCGCTGTACGCCGTCGTCTTGCTCGTCGCCACCACACGAACTCTGCGCAAGACACTGGATTGACGCCATGGACGCCTTCATCGCCACACTCGCCCAGCTTTTTGCCTTGATCCGCAAGGAACTCCTCGCCGTGGTCAAAGACCCGGCCAACCGCGTGATCCTGTTTGTGCCAGCGCTGCTGCAGTCAGTTCTGTTCGGCTACGGTGCCACCTATGACCTGACCCATGTGCCCTATGCGGTACTCGATCAGAGCCGCAGCGCGGCGTCCGTCGAGCTGCTGGCGCATCTGGATGGCACCGGCGTTTTCAAGCGCGAAGCTACGCTCAGTTCAACGCGGCAGATCGCCGAGGCGATCGACGATCAGCAGGTGCTGCTGGTGCTCAGCATCCCCGCCGACTTTGCCGACCGTCTGGCGGCCGGCCAGCGCGCGCCGTTGCAACTGATCCTCGACGGGCGCAATTCGACGACCGCCGGCTCGGCCGCCGGCCATGTCAACGCCGTGGTAACGACTTTCAATCAATCGCTCGGCGCGGCACCGGGGATCAGGATCGAGCGGCGCGCCTGGTTCAATCCCAACCTGGAGTCGCGCTGGGGCATGATGCCCAACCTGATCGCGGCATTGAGCATGATCCAGACGCTGCTGATCGCCGCGCTTTCGGTAGCGCGCGAACGCGAGCAGGGCACGTTCGACCAGTTGCTGGTGACGCCGCTCACGCCGATGCTGATCCTGATCGGCAAGGCGCTTCCGGCGATCTTCATCGGCATCATCCAATCGTCCATCGTCTTTCTGATCATCCGTTTCTGGTTCGGCATTCCCATGAACGGATCGGTCGCGCTGCTCTATCTCGGTCTGTTTACCTTCACGATTGCGGCGGTGGGGGTCGGGCTGTCGATTTCGGCGCTGTCGCTCAACATGCAGCAGGCGATGCTTTACACCTTCCTGCTCATCATGCCGCTGATGCTGCTGTCGGGTTTGCTGACCCCGGTACGCAACATGCCCGAGGTGTTGCAGATCGCCACTTACGTCAATCCGCTGCGCTTCGGGATGAACATCGTGCGTCGCGTCTATCTGGAAGGCGCCACGCTCGGCGATATCTGGCGCCAGTTCATTCCCCTGTTCGTGCTGGCTGTCGTCACGCTGCCGCTGGCGGCCTGGCTGTTCCGCAACCGTCTTGCCTGATTCGAGGTTTTCACATGTCCGATTGTTCTCATCGCTCTTCACGCTTCGGCCTGGCCGCTTGTGTTCTGGCGCTGTTGCTCGCGGGTTGTACCGTCGGCCCGGAATTCGTGAAGCCGACGCCAGCCGCCCCTGACGACTGGACAAGCTGGCGCGCCGCCGACGAGGCGCTGCGTTTGCCCATCGGTGCCGAACAGCCGATCCCGTCGACGTGGTGGACGGCGTTGGGCGATCCGCTGCTCGATCGTCTGCAAGCGCGTGCGCTGAAATCCAGCCCCGATCTACAGATAGCGGCGTTGCACTTCGCCCAGGCACGCGTTCAGCGCAGCACAACAGCTGCACAACAAGTCCCGGAAATCGGCCTCAACGGCGGCGTGAATCGCCAACGCCAGAGCGAATACGCCGCCGGAACCCGGATGCTCGACTTGATCGGCAGCAATCGGGACGCTCTGGCCAAGGCCTTGAGCGAGCCTTTCACTTTTTATCAGGCCGGCTTTGATGCCTCGTGGGAAATCGATCTCTGGGGGCGTGTGCGCCGCTCCATCGAGGCTGCCGATGCCGATGTGGCAAATCAGGCGGCACTGCTCGACCTGGCGCGGCTGAGCCTGGTCAGCGATGTCGCACGCAACTACTTTGAACTGCGGACCACCCAGCGCCAGATCCAGCTCATGCGCGAAGATATCGCCGCGTTGGAATCCCGCCTGCAATTACTGGAGGCGCGGGCGCGGGGCGGCGTCATCAACCATCTGAATCTGGAGCAACAGCGCGCCGAACTGGCCGCGAACAAGGCGCAATTGCCAGCCCTGCTCAGCCAGGAAGGCGCCAGCCTCAACCAGATCGCGCTCCTGCTCGGCGAACCGGCACGGGCGCTGCGTGACGAACTGGGCGCTCCTATTGCCGACAGCCAGACCGCATTGCCCGATCTGGCGCTCGGCCTGCCTTCGGAAGTCGCGCTACGCCGCCCGGACATTCACGCCGCCGAAGCCCGCCTGCATCGCGCCACGGCAAGTATTGGCATCGCACAGGCCGAGCTGTACCCAAGCATCCGCCTCGGCGCGCGTTTTGGCTATGAGTCCTATCTGAGCGGCGAATTCGCCGACTGGGGCAGCCGTACCTGGTCGGTCGGACCAAGCCTGAACCTGCCGCTATTCGACCGTGGACGGCGCAAGAGCATCGTGCAACTCCGGGAACTGGAACAACAGGAAGCCGCGGTGAATTATCAAAAAACGGTACTCAAGGCCTGGCAGGAGATCGACGACGCGTTGAACGCCTACGCGGCTGATCGGCTACAGCTACAAGAGCTTGAAATACGAGAACACGCTTCTGAGCAAGCCTTTCTGCTTGCAAAGGCCAGCCATGATGGCGGTGTCATCGATTTTCTTCCGGTGATCGATGCCCAGCGTAGCTATCTGCAGGCTCGCCGGGATCTGGCGACAACACAGGGACGACTAAGTAGTCGGTTCGTTACCGTCAATAAAGTGCTGGGAAATGCTCCTGGCAGCGAGTGACCGGTCAAGGGCGATATTGCAGATGTGCAGAATAGCAATTACTACCAAAGTCTGTTTTTACCTACCACGACTCAGTCGATCCACCTCCGAACAACAGCTTAGCGACCAATTGCCGACCGATCATAACGACCAGTCGAATGGCAGCTCAGGCCGAGCACTTGTCGGCGAGCAGTCTTCACGAGCGTCAGCTTCACTCACTCACCGGCCATAGCCGCTCGGACACAGCGTAGGACCGGTTAGGGGCGACACCGGGAGTTGGATCGTTGTAGCACTGAACAGAATCCCGTTTCAGATCGGCATCATTCATGCGGCTGAACCGCGGGAGAGCAGCTTTACGCCGTCCGGCCGCAGTTCGCCCTTGGGTGACACGTGCCGGTAGAGCGTCTGCCGGGTAATGCCGAGCTCTTCGCAGAGATCGCCGACCTTGGTTTCCGGTTGCCCCATGGCGGCCAACGCCAGGCGCAACTTGGCGGCGGACATCTTGAATGGGCGTCCGCCTTTCCGACCACGCGCCCGCGCCGAGGCCAACCCAGCGACTGTCCGTTCGGTGATCAACTCCCGCTCGAACTCGGCCAATGCCGCGAAGATGCCGAAGACCAGCTTGCCGGCGGCGGTCGTCGTGTCGACCGCCGCACCTTGACCGGTCAGGACCTTCAATCCCACGCTGCGCGTAGTCAGATCGTGCACGGTGTTGATCAGGTGCCGCAGGTCACGTCCGAGCCGATCCAGTTTCCACACCACCAGCGTGTCGCCTTCTCGCAGCGCCTTCACGCAGGCTGCGAGGCCCGGGCGATCCTCGCGTTTACCCGAGGCCAGGTCCTCGTAGAGATGCACCGGATCGACGCCGGCCGCGATCAGCGCGTCTCGCTGCAAGTCGGTAGCCTGGGAGCCGTCCGCCTTTGACACCCGCATGTAGCCAATCAACATCTTGCACCTGTCACATATACGTCCGATTATGTGACAGTGTGAGGCAGAAAGTTCTCGCCGTCAAAAATTGTCACTTAACCCGTAATTTAGTCTAAGACACGCAAAGGGTGTTTTGGGATGAAATGTGACAAACGAGGTGAGCTACCGTGTTGCGCCTTCCCTGAAGGCACTCCGTTCTCTTAGCGTACGATTTTTTCCGTTTTCTGAGACGACCCCATTTGGTATCTCTCATAAACGGATGTTTTTGAGAGAACTATCTTCGGCCTTCACACGCACGAAAGGCGGCGAAGCTCCGCCGTTAATCCGTCCGCCGGAGATCTCGCCCAGGCAGGCTGAAGGCCGAGCAAGCCTGACAGGCCCGAAAAGCCCGGCACGGGCGTCGGCGGCGATGACGGCGGCGGCATTATCCAGGGTTGATGATGGAAGTGGAGGATATCGACAACCTCTCGCGCAACCAAGACATCGCGGTCGGACTGCAAGTGATCTTGAAGCCACGGGCCCGTCCCACCCCGACATGGACCTCGATGCCCGAACGGACGTTAGATTTCGAGTTCTAGGCGTT
>Ga0209573_1003015_pt1 | contig 19687 bp, 16 predicted proteins | sample TNRBio252014_DNA_FD_185870 | JGI IMG/M metagenome (GOLD analysis project Ga0209573, IMG submission 185870) | Wastewater treatment Type I Accumulibacter community from EBPR Bioreactor in Madison, WI, USA - TNR Reactor_6/25/2014_ DNA (SPAdes)... | ecosystem: Engineered > Bioreactor > EBPR >...
GTGACGGCCGGGGAAAGGCTCAGGTGGTGACGAACGCGGACAGGCTTTGTTGGTGACGAACGCGGACAGGCTTTGTTGGTGACGAACGCGGACAGGCTTTGTTGGTGACGAACGCGGACAGACCCGGTTGGTGACGAACGCGGACAGGCTCTGGGGGTGACGGCCGGGGAAAGGCTCAGGTGGTAACGCGTCACTCGTCACCACCTAAACCAGTTCAAAGCCGTCACCACCCAGTATTTTCTTGGGCCGTCACCACCCAAGCCAGTTCCAAGCCGTCACCCCCCAAGCCAGTTCCAAGCCGTCACCACCCAAGCCAGTTCAATGACGTCACCTAAAAAAAAACGACCATGAAAATCCGCAAAGAAGAACTACGCGCCGACGAGCAGCAAGCCCGGCACGAAATGGCCGAATGGACTGCCCAGCGATATCGCACATTCAACGATTGGGTAGCCTTTAGAGAAGGCGATCCCATATGGTTGTTGGTTGCCAAAATAACCGCACGTTTTTTGGGCATCGCCATTATGGTAATTTTATCGCCGTTTGTAGTTATTGGGCTGATTATTGCTTTTGCTGCCGTATTGTAAATATGCGCACGCTCAAACACCCGGTTTTTGTCATTTGCGCACTCATTTTTGTCTTGCACCAGGTGGCGCAAAAAGTCATGGGTATTTCTATACCTTTTGCCGACGCTTACCTCGACAATCTGCTCTGCCTGCCCGTGTTACTCAGCTTCCTGCTGGCTGAACGGCGCTGGTGGTGGCGCAGGGCCGACTATGTAATCCCCGCATCAGAGGTGGCGATTATTACCATTTTTCTCACCTTACTTTTTGAACTTGCATTCCCTTACTGGTCTGCTGCATTTACGGCCGATTATTGGGATGCAGCAGCGTATGCAGTGGGGGCGGGGCTGTTTTATTTTACTATTAATAGATAGTACATGGGTTTAATCTAAGATTTTATATACCACAGAGTTACACGGAGTGCACACAGAGTCACACAGAGTCAAAATCTCGCTCTGTGTGACTCTGTGTAAACTCCGTGTAACTCTGTGGTTAAAAACACCCCAGCCTATATCGTAAATCCAATCTTCGCATATAATTGATTATCAATTTATTAAAAACAAACACCTCCCCCTTTCACCTCGTAACAATGCAATATTTTGGTTTTTTGCAGCCTGCCCGGGGCCATACTTTTGGGCATTTAACCACGGTATAATGGCAGAGTTGAACAGATACAGCAAGCGAATTACCCAGGACGATACCCTGCCTGCAGCACAGGCCATGCTGCACGGCATCGGACTGAGCGACGAGGACCTGCGCAAAGCCCAAATAGGCATCGCCAGCATGGGCTGGGAAGGCAATACCTGCAATATGCACCTCAACGACTTGGCGCGCAAAGTAAAAGAAGGCGTAAAAAGCGCCGACCTGGTCGGACTCATATTCCACACGATCGGTGTCAGCGACGGTATTTCGATGGGCACGAGCGGCATGCGCTATTCGCTCCCCTCCCGCGACCTGATCGCCGACTCCATCGAAACCGTGGTCTCCGCCCAGTGGTACGACGGCGTAGTAGCCGTGGTGGGTTGCGATAAAAACATGCCCGGCGCGCTGATGGCCGTCGGCCGGCTCAACCGCCCCGCTATTCTGGTATACGGCGGTACGATCAGTCCGGGCTGCCACGCAGGCAAAACCCTCGATATCGTCTCTGCCTTTGAAGCGCTGGGACAGCGCATCGCGGGCGTCATCGACGAGGCGGAGTTCAAAGGCGTGGTGCACAATGCTTGTCCAGGCCCAGGCGCCTGCGGCGGCATGTACACCGCCAATACGATGGCCTCCGCTATCGAAGCGATGGGCATGTGCCTGCCCAACAATTCTTCATACCCGGCTACCAGCGCCGACAAAGAAGCCGATTGCCAACGCGTGGGCGCCGCTATGCGCCACCTGTTGGAGCGCAATATTTTACCAAGCGATATTATGACCCGCGAGGCATTTGAAAACGCCATCACGGTGGTCACTGTTTTAGGCGGCTCTACTAACGCCGTCTTACACCTACTGGCCGTAGCGCGCGCGGTAGGCGTACCGCTTACTATCGACGATTTTCAACGCATCAGCGACCGCACGCCCTTCCTGGCCGACCTCAAACCCAGCGGCAAATACGTGATGGAAGACCTCTATCACGTAGGCGGCGTGCCCGCTGTGATGAAAATGCTGCTCGAAGCCGGCAATCTGCACGGCGATTGTCTGACCGTTACGGGGCGCACTCTGGCTGAAAATTTGGCGGAAGCCGCACCATTAAGCCCCGGACAAACTATCATTCGCCCATTTTCTGAACCGATAAAACCCACCGGGCATATCCAAATCCTCTACGGCAACCTCGCCGAAGGCGGCGCGGTAGCCAAAATCACCGGCAAAGAAGGTGAAGTATTCACCGGCCCCGCCCGCGTCTTCGACAGCGAAGACCAGGTCAACGCCGCCATCAACCAAAAAAAGATACAAGCCGGCGAGGTAGTCGTCATCCGCTACTGCGGCCCCAAAGGCGCGCCCGGCATGCCCGAGATGCTCAAACCCACCAGCGCCCTCATGGGAGAAGGACTGGGCGACAAGGTTGCCCTGATCACCGACGGACGTTTCTCCGGGGGCACCCACGGCTTCGTAGTGGGCCACATCACCCCCGAAGCGCAGTCCGGCGGACTCATCGCCCTGCTCCGCGACGGCGACCTGGTAACCATCGACGCCCGCGAAAACCAATTACACGCGCATCTCAGCGACGAGGATATCGCCGCGCGCCGCCAGGCTTGGCAAACCCCTCCCCTACCCGCTACGCGGGGCTGGCTGGGCAAGTACGCAAGACTGGTATCGTCGGCCAGCGAGGGATGTGTCACTGATGAGGCGTAGAGGGGAGGGAGAGAGTGTGGGAGGGAGAGATATACAAAACACAATAAACAACCTCTGTGAAACCTCTGTGTACCTCTGTGTAACTCTGTGGTTAAAAAAAGACAATGACACCAAGCAACAATATGCAAATAGCACATTCGACAAAAAGCATAGAAACCAAGGTAAAGCCCCGCGCCTTAACCGGCGCGCAGGCCTTGCTCGAGTGTTTCCTGGAAGAAGGCGTGGACACCATCTTCGGGTATCCGGGCGGGGCCATTATGCCGGTGTACGATGCCTTGTACGACTATACCGACCGGCTGCGCCATATCCTGCCTCGGCACGAACAGGGGGCTATCCATGCAGCTGAGGGTTATGCGCGGGTCACACGCCGTACGGGGGTTTGCATGGCCACCTCCGGCCCCGGCGCCATGAACCTGGTGACCGGCCTGGCCGACGCCCTGCTCGATTCCACGCCGCTGGTGTGCATCACCGGACAGGTATTTTTCCACCTGCTGGGTAGCGACGCCTTCCAGGAGACCGACGTGATCAACTGCACGGTGCCGGTGACCAAGTGGAACTACCAGATCACCAAGGCCTCCGAAATACCCGCCGTGCTGGCCAAGGCATTTTACGTGGCCAACTCGGGCCGGCCTGGACCTGTAGTGATCGACATTACCAAAAACGCTCAAATAGAAACGCTCGAATTCAGCTACGAGCGCATGAACTACACGCGCAGCTACCGACCGGCGAAAAACCCCGACCCGGATGCGCTGCGCGACGCCGCCGCCCTGCTCAACGCCGCCAAAAAACCCATGATTCTGGCGGGTCACGGCATTCAGATCGCCCATGCCCAGGAAATCTTCCGGCAGTTTGTAGAAAAAACCGGTATCCCCTTTGCCTGCACCATCCACGGCTTGTCCACAGCGCCATCCGACCATCCCCTGCACATGGGTATGCTGGGCATGCACGGCAACTACGGCCCCAACCTCAAGCAAAACGAATGCGACGTGCTGCTGGCCATCGGCATGCGCTTCGACGACCGGGTGACCGGCAATCTCAGCAAATACGCCAAGCAAGCCCAGGTGATCCATATTGAAATAGACCCCTCCGAAATCAGCAAAAACGTAAAAGCCCACGTGCCCATCCTGGCCGACGCCCGGCTCGCGCTGGAGCAATTGCTTCCCCTTGTAGACGCCAAAACCTACCCCGAGTGGGTGGATTCCTTTCGGGAATGTTACCGCATTGAATACGAAAAAGTCATAAAACACGACCAACAAGCCAGCGAAGACGGCAAAATCCGCATGGGCATGGTAGTGAAAGAAGTCTCCGACCAGTCCCACGGCATGGCAGTAGTAGCCACCGACGTAGGCCAGCACCAGATGGTAGCCGCGCGTTACTACTGCTTTCGCGACACCAACCAGTGGGTTTCTTCCGGCGGCGCCGGCACCATGGGCTACGGCCTACCCGCCGCCTTCGGCGCCAAGCTGGCCCAACCGCATCGCCAGGTAGTGGCCTTCATCGGCGACGGCGGCTTCCAGATGACCCTCCAGGAACTGGGCATGCTCTCCCAGTGGAACGTAGGCGTCAAAATCGTCATCCTCGACAACAACTACCTCGGCATGGTGCGCCAATGGCAACAGTTGTTTTTCGAACGCCGCTACTCTTCGGTAGAGCTCACCAATCCCGATTTTGTAAAGATCGCCGAAGGCTTCGGCGTGCCCGGCCGCACTATCGAACACCCCGAGGATGTGCACCAGGCCGTGACCGACCTCCTGGCCCACGAAGGCCCCTACCTGCTCCATGTGCGGGTAGAAAAAGAAGACAACGTATTCCCCATGGTCCCCGCCGGCGCCGCCGTTGATGAGGTGGTGCTGGGGAAATAAACCGTTGTAGGTTGTAGGTTGTAAGTCACACCTATAACCTACAACTTACAACCTACAACCCAAAAAAAATGCCACGCTTCACCATCGCCATCTTCACCGAAAATCAGACCGGCCTCCTGGCCCGGGTCGTATCGGTATTCAACCGCAGGCACGTCAACATAGAGAGCTTGACGACCTCGCAGTCTTCCATGCCCGGCATACACCGGTTTACCGTGGTGGTGGATACCTCGCACGACATGGTAGAGCGCCTCGTAGCCCAGCTCGACAAGCAGGTGGACGTGCTCAAAGCCTTCCACTACGAACCCGACGAGATCGTGTACCAGGAAATTGCGCTGTACAAAGTGCCCATGCACGTTTTTGCCAACAGCGACAACGTGGAACAACTGGTGCGCTCGCACAATGCGCGTATTTTGGTAATAGAACCCGAATATGTGGTCATCGAGAAAACCGGCCACGAAGAAGAGACCGAAGCCCTGCTGCACGAATTGCGCGCCATTGGCATTTACGAATTTGTTCGCTCGGGCCGGGTGGCCATTGCCAAGCCGATGGAGAAGCTGAATCAGTATTTGAAGTCGTTGGAGGGGGAATAATCCGGTAATCGATAGCGGGTGCTACGCCCGCCGCCGCTTGGCAGCAAAGCGCCGATCTGCTGGAGATATTGCAGGTCGCGGCATGAGCCGAATAATTACGCTATTCGGCTCACAGATAGTTATTTTTTGAGCCGAATACTAAGATTTTTCGGCTTTAGCACCGCGCCATCAATCGTTCGCGGATATCAGCAGCAGGGAACCGCTGTTGGACATCGAGGCGTACTTGCTCCGACGCAATGCGCGAAGCTTGCAAATAGACATCAATTTCGGTTTGGTTTTTTAGATAGTAGGAGATGACGGCGTAAACGTCTGCCAAGTCCAGCGTTGGATACTGAAAGACGATCTCTTCAGCGGTAGCGCCGCTTAGGAAGGCGCTAACGACAACATCTAAAGTCACGCGCGTTTGCCCGACGCGGATGACCTCATCTCTCCCCATCTCCAAGGGCACAATCGTTGTAATATTGAGAGCGTTCATTCTTTGATATTAATGGCTTAATTGTTACAAAGATAACCAAACCCGTCCCGTAAAGCAAGTAATCGCCTAATATCTCAAAACAGCCGCAACTGCGCCGACTTAAACTGCTCATGCAACTCAAGGTTATACGGCGGCAGGCTGCGCCCTTCTAAGAACTTCTTCTTCGCCAGCTTGTACTGCTGGTTGATAATCTCCGCGATATTGCCTTCGCCGCGCATCCGTTTGCCGAAACGCGAGTCGTTGAGTTCGCCGCCGTGGCAATCTTTGATGCGGTTGAGCACCCGCTGGGCCCGGTCGGGCATATTTTTCTCCAGCCAATCGGTAAAAATGGGGCCCACGTCGCCGTTGAGGCGCACAATAGAATAGCCGGCGCCCAGCGCGCCGCGGTCGGCCACGGCCTTTACCATATCGAATAACTCGTGGTCGTTGAGGCCCGGGATGATCGGCGCCAGCATGGCCATCACCGGGATGCCGGCCTGGTTGAGCGCTTCTATAGTATCCAGGCGTTGTTTGACGCCGGCGGTGCGCGGTTCGAGGCGTTGGCGGAGTTTCTCGTCGAGGGTGGTCACGGAGATTACCGTGTGCACCAGGTTGTGTTCGGCAAGTTGACTGAGCAGGTCGATATCGCGGCGGATGAGGCTGTTTTTGGTGATGAGCCCTACCGGGTGTCGGTATTTCCAGCACACTTCGAGGATGGAGCGGGTGATTTTCAGTTCGCGCTCTATGGGTTGGTAACAATCGGTATTGCCGGCCAGCATGATGGGGGCGGCTTTCCAGCGGGGCGAACGGAATTTTTCCTCCAGCAGCGCCGCCGAATTGCGTTTCACCAATATTTTTTGCTCAAATTCTAATCCGGCGCTATACCCCCAATACGGGTGCGTATTGCGCGCATAGCAATACACGCAGCCGTGTTCGCAGCCCTGGTAGGGGTTCATGGAATAAGGCAAGGGGATATCGGGACTGGTAACTTCGTTGATGATCGTTTTGGGGTGTACGTCGATGTATTGCGTAGGGATTTGGGGATGTTCCTCTTCCGCCTGCGACCAGTCGACGGGCTGGTCGTCGTAGATTTTTTTGTGGTAGGGGTTGGCGGTATTGATCTGCGCGCCTCGCCCGTGCAAATACGGCTTGTCCTGCTGGTCCTCTAATTTGGGCATGGCTGTTAGATCGGTGAAATGCAAATATAACAAAAAATGTTTTTATTTTTTAAATCAAAACAAAAATAACAAAAAAAATCCCAGCCACGAGGTGGCCGGGATTCAGTCATATTAGTAGTCCCCTTAGAATCTTTTTAAAAACAGCTCTCGCCATTTTTTGCGAATATACTTAAAAAAATCACAAGAGCAATATATCTAACCCTGCCGGCGGGCACTATTTTTTTACTATTTTGAACGGATATTTTCCGGTATCCGTCACCAATTGCAAAGTATAGATTCCGGCAGGGTAATTATTTAAATCAAAATCCAATTGGAGTTGGCCGTCGAGCGGGAATTTTTGGAGCAATTTTCCCGTGGCATCGTACAGGCGGCATTCCCCCTGCTCGGGTTGGGCAGCTTGCAAAAACAATTTATCGCTGACGGGATTGGGGAATAACTTCCAGTTCGCAATCGCCGGATTGTCTACACTCGTGATAGCTTCGTCAAAGCGGGTGCCTGAGTTGAGCACTTCTTTCGACTCGATATTTTGCACAAAAGCAAGCACGTAGATCTCTTCTTCTTTCCAGCCGTTTTCAACTTCAAACTCAAAAGAATAATTCACCGACTGGCCGGTGGCGGCGGGCACGTAGGCGTCCCCGTTGATTGAGGTGAGCATTTTGCGGAACACGTTGTGGTGCACGGGTTCTCCGTTGGGGGCGTTGTATTCCACCTCGCGTTCGACAACCATTGCAAACAGTCGCAACGATCCTGCGGGTTGATCGCCTAATGTGAGCACATCCACAACGGCCTCGCGTTGTGTACCCGTATTCTCTGAGACGACGATGCCGATGCTGCTCGTCTGGCCGATCATGGCATTGAGTACAGCCGGCGTAACGGCGCCGGCAGAAGAACTCATCGTGCCGTTGCGTATTACCCGGGGCGTGCCGGTTATGTTGTAATACGTGGCCCGACTGGAATTTTCTGAAGGATTGGCCAGGTAAAACACGCAACTGTTGTAGGGTATGGGCGGGTGGATGGATACGTGGTGTACATCGTCGGGATAATTGGCAATCACATTAAAAAAGCCGGGATTCTGGCTGGCGCAGACGCTGCAGCGGCTATTGGTAAAGTGCTCCAGCAGGATATAACGCTTGGCGCTATTTTGGGACCAAGCCCCTATTGCGAAAGCAAAAACAAAAAACAGCGTAATAATTGATCTCATTTTAGTAATTAGTTTTTGGTTAAAAACAATGCAAAGATGGTACTATTCAAACGGGCAAACTATCGCGATGGTTACATTCACGCCACTTGTCTGTAAATATTTTACCGCCCCTTGCTTGCAAAGCTGCCGTAATTGCCCTAAGTTGACCTTTTTAAGCAACCGAGCCGTATGAGTTTCCTTGCCTTATTGGCGTTGATGTTCCTCAGTTCCGCCATTCCGCTGGCCCTGGCGCTGGTATTGCGCAAGCGCAGCGAAGCCTGGGCCAAACGTCTGTTCCTGCTGGCGGGTTTTATTGCCACGGGCCAGTTTATCCTGTGGGTATACGACGCCGGCGGCTGGCAGCGAAAAAAACACGAGGCCGTGGTACACCGGCTCGTCGGCGACCCTTCTCTGAAATCTTTCAGCCAACTCGGGCTCACCAAAGAAGAAAGCCTGTCGGCTATGTGTATGCTGGCCGAAGGCCTCGCCTCGCAGGCGCTGCGCGACCCGCAGGACAGCCTGGCCGCGCCGCTGATAGACCGGCTCATCCACATGTCGTACCGCGATTATTTCGAACCCAGCCCCCGCAACAAGCGCCGCTGGCCGGAACAATGGCTGTTTATGGCCCACCTCAATACGCTGATCGGCTGTTATTCGCGCGCCGGCGGCGACGACCGCTACCGCTCCCTGCACGACGCCATTACCAATATGCTTGCCAAAAGCATTATGAGTTCTCCTTATAAAAATATTTATTCCGATAATAACCCGCTAACGATACACCCCACGCCCAATGCCGTGGCCCTGCGCTCGCTGCAGATCTACGACAGGTGCTACGGCGATAAGCTTTCAGAAAGGCCGGCTAAGGAATGGACGGATTACGTGCTGCGCGAGCTGACTTTTAACTACGGCAATATGCCCTGCGCGGTCACCTCGCGCGAAAACAGGTGCAAGGAATTACCCACCAGCAGTACGCTCAATCCGCTGATTGCCGCGCTGGCGCCGGTAAACCGCAGCGCCGCCCGCGATGTTTGGCAGGAGTACAAACACTACTTCAAGAGCACCTGGCTGCAACTCAGCGCCGATTTCCAGGAATACAGCACTTCGGTGTACAAAACCACTCCTGAAGAAACAGTAGAACCAACTGTAAATGAAAACCTGTTGGCAACGCTGGGAGCCTTCCGCAGCGCCTCGTATGTCGGCGACCGGTTTACGTATTACCAGCTCAATAATAAATTGCTTTGGAAAGATTATTTTAACCCCCTCCCCACGAAGTGGAACCGACTGCGCGTTTTTGAGGTGTGCCTGCGCTACAGCGCCTGCTCGCATCATGCTTTGTTGTGAACAGTGAACTGTGAACTGTGAACAGTGAACAGTGAACAGATCCAGGAGCAGTTCACAGTTCACAGTTCACTGTTCACAGATTCTCACCAACGCCGTCGCCGGTTGCCGTAGTCAAAACGCAGGCCTACCCGGGCGCCTGCCGAGAACTGCCACAGCGGGCTTTTTTCTTCCAGCACGGCGTCATTTACAGGTGGTAATTGAGACAGGCCGGGCCAATTCATCACCGGGTAATATCGCAGGCCCAATAACGGAGTGACCGTAATCAGGTCCGTTACGCCGATATCGAGTCCGGCGCCTAGGCCCAGGCTAAAAGCCAGCTCTTCGCTATTGAGTTCGACGGGTTTATCGGGGGCGGTTTCCTCATTGTAGCTCAACTCGTATTGCATATAACTCAGCCCCGGCGAAATTTGAATAAAAATACCTTTTTTCAGAAACTCGCCCTGTTTGGAGAACGTCGGGCAATTGCAATCGCCTTTAAAATCAAAAAGATACCAATTGGTATTCAGGAACAAGCTGTACAAGCTATTCGAGAACTTCTGGTCGAAATCGTTGTGCTGTCGATAGCGACCTACGTTAAACTCGGGCAAAAACTCGAGCCGGTATTTTTTTAGTCGCCACCAATAGTCGATGCCGATAGCAAAGCCGCTGCCTACCGGCGAAACGGAGGCTGTGCTGCCTTCATGTATCCAATTGGGTGCATGATGCAGGCGATAAGCGCCGTTGATGCCTACCTGGCTGAATGCCGGGACCGCGCACCACAGCAAGCTCAATAGTAAACCGATTTTTTTCATACGTATGAAACTAATGTTGCCTTATTACAACGGCAAATGCAAAAGCTTGGTATGAAGAAAATCAGTTAAAAGGGTGGTCGAGATTATCATATTCATAAATGGGGTTGTCGAGATGCGAACCCGGGGCTATATCGACCAGCGTGCGAATAATGCCGTCGTGCAAATCGTACACCCAGCCGTGCAGGTGGGGCTGATTTTCAAATTTCCAGGCGCGCTGCACAATGGAGGTCTTGGCCAGGTTGAGCACCTGCTCTTTGATGTTGAGCTCAACGAGGCGGTTTACGCGCTCTTCCTCTGTGGCTAATCCGTCGATTTCAGAGGTATGCAGGCGGTACACGTCTTTGATATGACGCAACCACTTGTTGATAATGCCGAAAGAGCTACGCGACAGGGCGGCTTTAACCCCCCCGCAGCCGTAATGCCCGCACACGATGATGTGTTTCACCTTCAACACTTCTACGGCGTATTGCAATACGCTGAGCAGGTTGAGGTCGGTGTGGATCACCAGGTTGGCCACGTTGCGGTGGATAAAGATCTCGCCCGGCTGGGTTTGCGTGATTTTGTCGGGCGGTACCCGGCTGTCGGAGCAGCCTATCCACAGGAACTCGGGCTTTTGAATATTGGCCAGACGCTCAAAGAACTCGGGGTCTTCCGCCACCATTTCTTTGGCCCAGGCCTTGTTTTCGAGAAGAAGTTGTTCGAACCTTTGCATAATTATACGGCTTTTATGACTTGTTGTACTTTACTATGAGGTATGGTCTTCAGGGTTACGCGAATATCCCGGTAGGTGGCGTTATCCAGGAAATCGTTGATGATCTCCGCATTGTCCAGATCGATAAAATTGGTTTGCGAGAGGTCGATCAATACGTTGGTATTTTCGGGAATGGTGCTGAGCAGGCGTTTGAGTTCGTATTTGTGCACAAATGACAGGTCTTTTTTAAACCTGATGAGAAAGTTGTTGCCGTCTTGCATATGGAAAACCGCCGCCCGGAAATTGCGCCAGATAATGAACAAAGCGCTGACTACCAGCCCGATGGCAATCCCCACCAATAAATCGCTCAGCAATATAGCGATAATAGTTACGACAAAAGGAATGAGGTGGGCCCAGCCTTTTTCGTATTTCCGTAAAAAGATTTCGGGTTTGGTCAATTTGTAGCCCACTGAAATAAGTACGGCCGCCAATGCCGACAGGGGCACAAGGTTTAGCAATTTGGGAATGCTCACTACGCAGATCAGCAACAAGATACCGTGCGCGATGGCAGAGGTGCGGGTGCGCGCCCCCGAGCTCACGTTGGCTGAGCTACGCACGATCACCGAGGTGATGGGCAAACCGCCTATCAATCCGGAAACCATATTGCCGGCGCCTTGGGCCAGCAACTCCCTGTTGGTAGGCGTAATACGCTTGTAGGGGTCGAGTTTATCTACGGCTTCAATGCTTAGCAGCGTTTCTACGCTGGCTACTACTGCCAGGGTGGCGGCTATGATCCATACCTGGCTGTGTCCGATATAACTAAAATCGGGCATCGTAAACTGGGTGAGAAAACCCTGGAAAGATTCTGCCACCGGCACTTGCACCAGATGTTCGGGTTTGATAGCAAGGGAAGGGGCCCATAATCCAAATGCCGTATTGGCTAAAACGCCGAAAAGTACCACGGCCAGGGGGCCGGGCATGTAGCGCATAAAACCTTTGATCTTCGACTGGCGCTTGTCCCACCAAAATAAAAACACCAGCGAAACCAAGGCGATGATCACAGCGCCCATAGAGAGCTGCTCCTGAAGCATCAGCCAAAGCTCGGAGAAAGTATTTCGACCGTCGGGCTGCCAAAATGATTCGTCGCCCTCAAAATCGCCGTCGTAACCCACAGCATGGGGTACCTGCTTGAGGATAAGGATGAGGCCGATAGCAGCCAGCATGCCCTTGATCACCGCCGAAGGGATGAAATCGCCGATCACACCGGCACGCAAGATTCCAAATCCGATTTGCATCGCGCCGGCCAATAAAACTGCCAGCAAAAAAACCTCGAAACTGGGCAGGCTCTGGATGGCATTTAATACAATAACAGCCAAACCGGCCGCCGGGCCGCTCACACTGAGCGCCGACTTGCTGAGCCCGCCTACCACTATACCCCCGATGATCCCGGCTATCACTCCCGAAAACAAAGGCGCTCCGGAAGCCAGGGCAATACCCAGGCACAAGGGCAAGGCTACGAGAAACACAACCACTGAGGCCGGCAAATCTTGAGCCAGATTTGCCCACATGTTGAATTTACGACTAGTCATATGCTTTTTTGTAAGTAACTGTTTAGTAGGGTTTAGTAGGGTTTAGTAGGGTTTAGTGCATGCGCAGTTTAGCGATTGGGTTTAGTTAACTAAACATACAGCTAAACCCAATCGCTAAACCCTACTAAACAGTTACATTTGTAATTACCTTTTCTTTAAACCCAAGTACGAAAAATTGTTCGCGGTTTTTTAAAAAAAATAGATGATTTTTATGTAAATTGATTGTTTAGCAGGGTTTAGTGCATGCGCAGTTTAGCGATTGGGTTTAAAAAACTAAACCCAATCGCTAAACCCTAACGCTAAACCCTACTAAACAGTTATTTCCTCAGCCGAATACGGAAAATGCTTATCTTTGCAAACTTTTTCCAACCCAAAACTCACAACCTACAACCTACAACCTACAACCTACAACCTACAACCTACAACGGTTTCAAATATATGAAAACCAAGACATTACAACGCGATAAAGTAAACGTAATCACGCTGGGGTGTTCCAAAAACCTGGTCGATTCCGAAAATCTGATCACCCAACTTCGGGCTAATGAATACGACGTGGCGCATGATAGCGCCGACGACGACGCCAATATCGTGATTATCAATACCTGCGGGTTTATCGACCTGGCCAAACAGGAATCGGTGGATACTATCCTTGAATATGCCGCAATCAAACAACAAGGCGGTATTGATAAATTGTACGTAACAGGCTGTCTCAGCCAACGCTATAAGGACGACCTCGAAAAGGAAATCCCGGAGGTAGACGCCTACTTCGGCACACTGGAACTTCCGGGACTGCTGGCGCGCCTCAATGCCGACTACAAACACGACCTCATCGGCGAGCGCTTTATTACTACCCCACCCCATTATGCCTATCTGAAAATCAGCGAGGGCTGCAACCGTACCTGTTCGTTTTGTGCGATCCCGCTGATGCGCGGCGACCACGTATCAAAACCCGTCGAAGCCCTGGTGAAGGAAGCCCAAAGCCTGGCGCGCCGCGGCGTAAAGGAACTCATGCTTATTGCCCAGGAGCTTACCTACTACGGTCTCGATATTTATAAATCGCGCGAATTGCCCCGGTTGCTCCATGCCCTGTCGGAGGTAGACGGCATCGAATGGATCCGCTTGCACTATGCCTATCCCAGCAAATTTCCCCTCGAAATCATAGACGCCATGGCCCGCTTGCCCAAAGTGTGCAACTACCTCGACATACCCCTCCAGCATGCCGCCAATCCCGTGTTAGCGCGTATGCGCCGCCAGATAAGCCGCGAAGAGACGGAGGCCCTGCTCGACGCTATCCGCGCCCGCGTGCCGGATATCGCCCTGCGTACAACTATGCTGGTGGGTTTCCCCGGCGAAACCGACAGCGACTTTGAAGCGCTCTGCGATTTTGTTCGCCAACAGCGCTTCGACCGCCTGGGCGTGTTTCAGTATTCGCACGAAGAAGGCACCAGCGCCTACGACTTCGCCGATGACGTGCCCGAAGAACTTAAAGCCGAACGCGCCCGTCAGCTTATGGAAATACAACAAACCATCAGTTACGAAAAAAACCAGGAAAAGGTCGGCAAGGTCTTTAGGGTGCTTTTCGACCGCAAGGAAGGCGAGTATTTTATCGGCCGCACCGAAGCCGATTCACCCGAAGTAGATAACGAAGTGCTCGTGCATGCAGCTACAAACTATGCCCGTATCGGCGATTTCGCACAGGTGCGCATCGATGAAGCTACTGAATTCGACTTATATGGATCTATTTTAAGCTGACAATCAATCATTTATTTTTTTTACTTTCTAAATATTAAAAAAAAGGTTCCTTTGTTGTAACAAACCTCAAGTTCGCTCGTAAACCCATATAACAAATACATACAATTGATATTTGCTGTTAATGTAACTTCCAACTTGCACGCTAACTGACACAAGCCCTTCTGCCAAATACAACAAGATTTTTAGATTGGGGGATTACAATTACAACAGAATTCCATGTATGCAAAAAGGCCGGGAGCGCAAGCACCCGGCCTTTTGTTTTTTGGGTGACAAGGTGACAAGGTGACAAGGTAACGTGTCACCTTGTCACCTTGTCACCTTGTCACCTTGTCACCTTGTCACCTCTACTGCATCATATCCATACCCTCGTTGTTCATATTGGTATTCTTGCGTTTAAACAGCGAGGTATCCATTTTGCCGAAACGGTAAGAAAAATTCAGCCTTGCCGTTTGGGGGTCGCGAATACGCCACGAGTCCTGGATAAAATAGGTCGATTCTGCGAACGATCCGGTGCGGCGGCTGCGGAAAACGTCGGATACGTTAAGTGTAAGCGTAGCTTTGCGCTTAAACAGGTCTTTTCTGATTGCTACATCCACATGCCAAACAGGAATAGTATATCCCTGAGCCGTGTTGGTGGGTCCGCCCCAATGGCCGCCGCCGCCGCCGCCGCCAAAACGGCCGCCACCGCCGCCACCTGTTGACAGGGCTGTGCGGCTTTGGTATTCGCCCGATATCTGGAAGGTGAATTGGGCAGGCAATTTGATCGATACGTTTTCTTTGATAAACCAGGAAAACTGTTCGTTGACGAGGCCGGCTACTACATTGGAGGCATCCACCAATGAATTATATACGTTCACGTTGGTGGTCAGCTCTATTTTATCTTTAAAGTTATTGCGCAGGGTAAATTCTACACCGTAAGCTTCGCTTTTATTCGAGTTGGCGTAGCTGTTCACTACGACTTCCTGTTTGAGCACGGGGTCGTATTCTTTAAATTGATAACGGGTGATCAGGTCGGTCGACTGCTTGTAGTATGCTGAAATCAAGACATTGTGGCTCTTGGAGAAAAAGTTCTGGTACGACAATTCGAGCGAGTTGGTAAACTCGGGCAGCAAATCTGGGTTGCCGCGCTGAAGGTTGAGGGGATCGCTAAAGTCGGTAAAAGGCATCAACTGGAAGAAGTTGGGCCTGTTGATGCGCCGGGTATACGACAATTGGATATTGTCTTCTTCGCTGAGCTTGCGGGTTACGAAAACGCTCGGGAACAAGCTGATCGGATAGTCGTTGTTGAAAGTTGAATCAATCGTTTCCAGGGTGCCGGTGTATTGGCTGCTCTCGGCGCGCAAACCCAACATATAACCCCATTTCGGGAACTGGTGACTAAACGAGCCGTATGCTGCGTAGACCTGGTCGTCAAAATTGTAGCGGTCGGCAAAGGTGGAAATAAGCACCCACTGATTGATATCCGGTTCGAAGACGAAATTGTCGCTGTTGTTGGTATTGCGGCGAATGGCCGCCCTGGCGCCCAATTCCAATTTTATTCTGTCGGAAATGGGGTCTACGTAGTCGGTTTGGATGGTGAGAAAATTGGAAGCCCCGCTGTTTTCCTGGCGCTCCAGGCTATCAACTCCCGATGTAATATATTGGGTATAAAAATCACCCGTGCTCTTACTGCTTGAGCGGTTGAAGTTGACATCGGCAGTCAACTCTTTTCCGTTTTTGGGAAAATTGTGTTTGTACAGTAAGGCGGCGCCGGTATTATTGAATCCGCGTTCGTTGCTGGAATTTCTGACAGACTCGCTGAAGGTCGTGCCGCTGGAATCAAGCGATTCGGTGCGAATGCCGAGTATGTCATCATTGTTGAATCTGCCTTTCGTAAAGCTGCCGGAAGCGGTCAGCGTGTTGCGGTTGTCGATAAACCAATCCAGTCCGCCGCGCAGGTTGGCAAATAAGCGGTTGTTATCGGAGTCGGTACGCTGGAAGATGTCGGTGCGTACTTCTTCAAACAGGTTGCTTCGTTCGGTTTCGCCTTCAGAAATGCCTTTGCGGCTATTAATGTTGGCATTAAGAAAGGCGTTGAATTTCCCTTCGCGGGCGTTGATATCGGCGCCGCCGTTGATGCCGCCGCGCGAGTCGGCGCCCAGGCGGATATTGCCGTTGTAGCCTATGCGGCGTTCTTTTTTCAATACGATATTCACGATGCCGGCCTGACCGCCGGAGGCGTCGTACCTGGCCGAAGGGTTGGTGATCACTTCTACCGATTCGATGGCGTCGGCGGGTATCTGTTCTAAGGTAAGCGTAGAAGGCCGGCCATCTATGAATATCTGCGGCGAAGAGTTGCGCAGGGTCACGTTGCCGTCGAGGTCAACACCCAGCGAGGGCACGTTGCGCAGGGCGTCTTCGGCAGTACCTCCCGCAGCTACGGCGTTTTTGTCTACGCGGAATACTTTTTTATCGAGGGCCAGGGTAAGGCTGCCTGCTTCGCCCTTTACCAATACTTCGTTAAGGGTTGTCGATTGGGTTTCGAGCACGATATTGCCCAGATCCTGGTCGAATTTGGAAGCCATCGCGCTCATGTCGGCCTGCCCGTCAGCCCGCCGTGATGGCCTGGTGACGCCAAACGATACTTTCCGCTCGGCATCGGCATAACCCAGAAAGCTAACTTTCAAGGTAAATTCTCCCATCACAGGCAGTTTTTCGAGGCTGAAGTCGCCGTTATCTTCGGTGATCTGCCCGGTGATCAAGGCTTTCTTCATGGCCTTGCTCACCGAGTCGAATTTCATTCCGTATAATTCTACGGTGGCGTAGCCTACGCCTTTCCCTTTTTCGTCCACGACTTTGCCATAAAAATGACCGATGTTCATCTGTCCGTTTCTACCGCCGGGAAATGCAGGCTGCTGGGCAATAATCGCAGCAGACCACAAGCTTAACAACAGTACGCTAAGGGTGATTTTTAAATTTTTCATGTCAATTATTGTAATAAGGTTTTGTCACAATTATGTCAGTTCCATCTACTTGCCCAACCATAACCATATTAGTGGTGCGGTTGTTTAGATTTGGCATAAATAGCTTGATGTAACTATTCTATTACGATACAAAACAACGGCGAAAAACAATACCATATTTGTAGTGTAGACGAGCAGGGCAAATGAGGAGGCAAAAAGGGCAAAGGAGGAGACTTGGCGAATTGGCGACTATGCGACTGTACGACTGTACGACTCGTACGATTCAATATATACTTGTTCGTACAGTCGTAAAGTCCTACAGTCGTACAGTCGTACAGTCGTACAGTCCAGCCTTTCCGGGACATCCATAAGTTTTCCGGTTTTCATCTCCTCAATCCTCGTTTTCATCTCCTTCGTGAGCCGGTTCGGTAAATATCCCCTATTTTTGTATTTAGAATTAAATTGTATATCATTGCTAACGCGAAAAATAAATACGGAAAAATTATACCGGCTCTTGTTCCTGCTCTTGTTTTGGAGCATGTGGCTCGGCTGGCCTTTTCTGAATTCCGAGGGGCACGAAACCTTTCGCCGCTTCATGGTACTGATGATTCCGGTGAATTTGACTTTTATCCCTTTGTTTTTCTTCAACACGGAATGGCTGATCCCCAAAATACTTGACAAACGGGGGGTGAGTTCGTACGTGGTGTCGCTTTTTGTAATGATCGCCGCCGTAACGGTTTTGCACCTCCTCATGAAAGACTGGCTCCTCCCGGAGGATATTCACCACAAACACAGAAGCCTATACCGCACGCTTATCCCCGTCATGTTTATTACTGCGGTAAGTACGGGATACGGGTTTATCACTTATCTGCTCGACCAGGAGAAAAGGCGCCGCGAGGAAAAGCAGGAACGCCTGCAATCGGAGCTGGCCTTTCTGCGATCGCAGATCAGCCCGCACTTTATTTTTAATATTCTCAACAGCCTGGTATATCTGATCCGCTCGCGCTCGGAACTGGCAGAAGCGGTTACGATCAAGCTCTCCGAACTGATGCGTTATATGCTGTACGAATCGGCGGATGCGCAGGTCTCGCTCGACAAAGAGGTGGACTATCTCTCCAATTATATCGAATTACAACAACTGCGCTTCGCCGAGGATGTCGATATCCGCTTTCACAAAGAAGGCCTGGCACACAGCCAAACCATCGAACCCATGTTGATGATCCCCTTTGTCGAAAACGCGTTCAAACACGGCGTGGGTTTTGTAAAAGACCCCCTAATCGATATTTCACTTATTTTTGATGAAAAAACGCTGACTTTTATTGTTAAAAATAAAATTGCCCCCGATATGCCGGAAGACAAAGACAGCAATTCCGGCATCGGCCTGCGCAATGTGAAGCGACGACTGGAATTGCTATACCCCCATAGCCACCAACTGACACTACATAAAGATAATGAATGGTTTGTGGCGGAATTGGAGTTGCAGTTCGGCCATGAATAATTTGTTCTCAGTTGTAGGTTCTAGGTTGTAGGTTGTAGGGTTGAGAAGAACTTACAACCTAGAACCCACAACCCACAACCCACAACATCATGAACCTCCGCTGCATCGTCGTCGACGACGAAAGTATGGCCCGCAAGTTGCTGGAAGACTATATCCTGCAGATGCCGTTTTTGGAACTGGTAACCACCTGCAAAAACGCCTTTGAAGCAATGGAGGTGTTGCAAGAGGAAGAGGTGCACCTTATGTTTCTCGACATACAAATGCCGGGTATGCTGGGCACCAAATTCCTGGCAGGTCTGCGCGCCAGGCCGATGGTGATATTCGTGACGGCTTACGCCAATTATGCCGTAGAAAGCTACGAGCTCGATGTAGTAGATTACCTCATGAAACCCGTGAGCCTCGACCGCTTTGCCAAAGCAACCCACAAGGCACTCGAAATCTGGCAGTTGCGCACCGGCATTACCTCCCAAATAACACAAACTCCCTCCGATAGACCCGATTTCTTTTTTGTAAATTCGGAATACGCCCTGGTAAAAATACCGGTAGGCGAGGTGCTTTTTATTGAAAGCATGAAAGACTACGTGAAAATTTACCTAAAAAATGCCCATAAGCCCATCCTGACCAAATCTACCCTAAAAGGTATAGAGGAAAAGCTGCCTTCCCAAAAATTCCTTCGCGTACACAAATCCTTTATCGTACACCTCGATAAGATTGAGGCCATCCGCAACCACCAGATCACGATCGGCGCCCACGAGATTCCCGTCAGCGAAGCCAATATGGATGAACTGCTGCGGCGGCTGCGCTATGAAAAATAGAATGAATTACGAATTACGAATTAGGGGTGTACGAAGGATTAATATAGTGAAAAAAGTTGGAAAGCTGCGAATTCAAGGATCCCTTTTTTTTAGGTATGCCCTTAAGACTT
>Ga0209573_1003016_pt1 | contig 19682 bp, 18 predicted proteins | sample TNRBio252014_DNA_FD_185870 | JGI IMG/M metagenome (GOLD analysis project Ga0209573, IMG submission 185870) | Wastewater treatment Type I Accumulibacter community from EBPR Bioreactor in Madison, WI, USA - TNR Reactor_6/25/2014_ DNA (SPAdes)... | ecosystem: Engineered > Bioreactor > EBPR >...
CGCACTCCTCACGCCCCCACCGATTCCCCCCAACTTCTCCACTAAGACATTTCTAGCTTGCATCCCACCCATCCCTCTCAAACATCCATGGCGGAGCCACCACTCATCCGCAAACCGTCCAATGGAAACGTTTTACGCCCACACACTTCCAGGCAAGGCACGCGAGGACTGGGAACGCTTGGAAGTGCACCTCCAAGAAGTGGCTGAGCTAGCAGCCAAATTTGCCAGTGCCTTCAATGCCAAAGACTGGGGCTATCTGGCTGGCCTTTGGCATGATCTGGGGAAGTATTCTCGGGAGTTTCAGGCCTATCTCACTCATTCTGCTGCCCAGGCTGATCCGCACAGCGAAGATTGTGCTTCGGGCACCATAGGCCGTATTGATCACTCTACGGCAGGTGCACAGCATGCGGCCAGCGCCAAGCAGCTCGGACGGCTTATGGCATACATCATTGCTGGACACCATGCTGGTTTGCCGAATGGAATGACGGAACTCAAAGACCGGCTCATCAAGCAGATACCCAAGTGGATAGAGCACTGCCCGGCGGATTTTAAGGCCGGAGTCTTGCCGATGCCACCTCTCATCAAGCTCCCCGATGGCCCGCCGGATTTCTTCCGCCTTGGCTTTCATCTACGTATGGTCTTCTCGGCCTTGGTGGATGCGGACTTTCTCTGCACGGAAGGTTTCATGTCGCCAACGGCTGCTGTGGAGCGCCCCGAATGGCCGGAGGATGTGCTGGAGCGCATGGAGCAGGCTGTCCTTCGCAAGCTTGACTCCTTTGACGAGCCCAAAACCAAAGTGGATGCCGAGCGGCTGCATGTGCGGAGTATGTGTGAGACGGCGGCAGATCAAGAGCCGGGCTTCTTTGATCTCACGGTGCCTACGGGTGGCGGAAAAACTCTCGCCTCACTGTTGTTTGCGCTACGTCATGCACGGCGGAAGGGTTTACGCCGGGTGATTTGCGCCATCCCATTCACCAGCATCATCGAGCAAAATGCGCAGGTTTATCGGGAGGTGTTTGCTGAGCTTTCGCGCGAGCTTGGACAGGATGTCGTCATTGAGCATCACTCAAACTTGCTGCCGGAGAAAGAAACCACGCGCAATCGCCTGACCACCGAGAACTGGGATGCACCGGTAATTGTCACGACGAATGTCCAGCTCTTTGAGTCCCTTTTTGCCTGCCGCACCTCCGCGTGCCGAAAGCTTCACCGCCTTGCAGGGGCCGTCATCGTGATGGATGAAGCGCAGGCATTGCCAGTGGGCATGATGCGTCCGATCCTCGGCAGTTTGCGCTGCCTCGTGCATGACCATGCTGCCTCAGTCGTGTTTTGCACGGCGACACAACCTGCTTTGGAGAGGCGGGAGGGTTTCGATGCAGGCATTCCGCAGCGGTACATCCGCTCCATCATCCCTGATCCTGCGCGACTTTATGACAGCCTTCGCCGCACTGAGGTTGTGCCGTTGGGATTTACAACCAATGAAGAGCTTCGCAATCACTGCTCAGAACACGGACGATCCGCTCTGTTCGTCGTCAACTCCACGAAAGCTGCTCGTGAGCTCTTCACCGCGCTCAATGCCACCGCCCACCTCTCCGCCCGCATGTGCCCGGCTCATCGCTCCGAAGTGCTGGCGCGAGTGATGAAGCAACTCAGTGATAAGGAGCACGTGCTGCTTGTCTCCACTCCGTTGATTGAGGCTGGAGTTGATGTGAGTTTCCCCGTCGTTTATCGGGCGGAATGCGGTCTGGATTCTCTGGCGCAGTCCGCTGGGCGCTGCAATCGCCACGGCGAGCTGCGTGATGAATCTGGTGCCGAGGTCAAAGGCCAGGTTGTTACTTTCAATCATGCCGGTTTTCCCATTCCAAAGCCGCTCGTGGAGGTGCGGGCACGCGCTGATGACGCTTCACAAATACTAGCAGTGCATGGCGATGATCCGCTATCGCTGGAGGCTATCGAAGCCTACTTTCGTCTTCACATCTGGACGCTCGGGCAGCAGACGAAGTCCTGGGATCAGAAACAGGTGATGGACTGCTTTGCAAGCATGGCCGCCCTCCAGTTCCGCGATGCCGCCGATAAATTTCAAATGATCGCTAGCGCCGCCCACGCTGTCATCATCCCCTGGGGCAGCGAAGGCATCGTCCTGTGTGATGAGCTTCGGCAAAGGCACAAGCTCGGAATCCCGCCCTCCCGCAGCCATTTCCGCCGTGCCCAGCGACTTACGGTGCAGGTTTATGAGCAGGAATGGAAGGGGCTCCTTCGCGAAGGCCGCGTCGAAGCACTTCACGACGGTGCTATCCACCTCCTCGCCCACCCAGAGAACGACTACGATCCTCGCTTCGGTATCAAACCAGCCGCCTCGGCGGACCACCCAGAGGCTTTCTTTTGCTGATATGATGGCAGGAAACACATGGCAAAATGAATTTGGGCTGGGGAGGTTATCCCCAGCCCTCAGATCGTGGCTATTGGCCCGAATCTCACTGTTTCAATCCGCGCCGCCCTTTCAGGCGGTGACAGCTTTCTCTCTTAAGCCCTCTCAAGATACCAAGGGCATAGGTTGCGCCACATCGGGACAGAACTTCAAAACGTCGTCATCCCGTGTTCTCAATTTCAGGCCCCGTGTTCGGGCGGCCCAGACATACGCGGCGTCATACATCGTCAGGCCATGCTTGAGGGCCGTTTCAAGAATGGCTTCTGTGTCGAGTTCCTCGATCGTCTCCATCACAAGACGTTCCCCATTTTCCAGGTGCCCCAGGGCGGTTGCTGAATCGAGAGGCGAATCCTTGGATCTCACCGAATTCCGCAGACCGTTGCCCAGCTCATACCGCCAAAGGGAAACCGAAATCCAGTCGGGATCTTCTTCCAGCAGCTTCTCAGCGGCTATCATTCGAGATTCCGAGCCAATGTGGAAATCCAATAAAACGGTTGCATCAACGACGATCATGAATCAATATTTGGCTCGAATTTCACTGAAGGCAAGAAAAAATGAAGCACCCAAAACCACTCAGCTCGTTCGGCGGGCCTCACAACCGCCCTTCCTCCTTGGCTGCTTTGATTTCTTCGTCCGTCATGAAGCGGGACATACGTCCGCGAAGCTCACGGTTTCGCGCTACGATCTGAGCCACCTCCGCTGCTCGCCCCGCCTTCTTCGGAGACAAAACTTCCTCAAACACCGCAATCGCCTCCTGATTCACACTCCGCCGGTTCTGGCGGGCCTGTGTTTTCAGAAGCTCATGGATCAAATCCGGCACGTTTCGCAAAGTCAGAGTCATAACGACTTCAATTTGACATCACTTTAACTTCACTTCAACTCCTATGTCCTACGGAATCACTCTCCACGTCTGGGGCGATTATGCCCTCTTTACCCGCCCTGAGATGAAGGTCGAGCGAGTCAGCTACGACGTCATCACCCCTTCCGCCGCCCGAGGCATTTTAGAGGCCATCTACTGGAAGCCTCAGTTCCGCTGGAACATACGCCAAATCGAAGTGCTACGCCCCATCCGCTTCACCAATATCCGCCGGAACGAGGTCGGGAAAAAAGCCAGCGCCCCCAGCCGCGCTGTGATGGCTGGGGAACCGGGAAACATCGGCCTGCTGATCGAAGATGAACGCCAGCAGCGAGCATCTACACTTCTGCGGGATGTTGGCTACCTCATTCATGCCGACCTCACCGTGTTGGACCGCCGGTTGGAGAAAAACGGTCCCGAGATGGCTGAAAACGAAGTTGCGGGCAAGCACCTCGCCATTTTCAAGCGGAAAGCCGCCGCTGGGCAATACCGCCACCATCCCTGCCTCGGCTGCCGCGAGTTTCCGGCGGACTTCGCTCTCATTGATGAAGACACCCCCCGACCCGCCAGCCAGCTCCTAGGGGCAGAGCGTGACCGTGTGCTTGGCTGGATGCTCCACGACATCGCCTACGTTCCCGACAAAAAAGGCCCCATCATTGAGAGTCATCGTGGCCAGCGCCTCCGTGCCGAGCCCCGCTTCTTCCAGGCCGAGATGAAAAACGGCGTCATCACCGTCCCGGCCCTCTCCACCTCCAAAGCTTGAACCGTCATGATTCTCCAAGCACTGCATCAGCTCTACATCCGGTTGGCTGAAAATCCCGCCAATGGCCTGCCGAAGCCCGGCTACAGCCTCCAGGGCATTTCCTTCAAAGTCGTCCTTCATCCTGATGGCCGCCTCCACGAGATTCAGCCTGTCAAAGACGAAAGCGGTCGCTCCGTCCCCACAATCGTTCCTGGCGGGGCTAAGCCTTCCGGCCAGGGCATCAACCCATGCTTCCTCTGGGACAACACCGGCTACATGCTCGGCTTCAAACCAGACGATCCGAAGCCCGAACGCACCGCCAAGACCTTTGAGGCATTCCGCCAGAAGCATCTCGAACTCGAAAAAGAAATCCAAAGCAAAGCCTTCCACGCTGTCTGCCGTTTTCTCGACTCCTGGCAGCCAGAAAAAGGCTGCGAACATCCTGCTCTCGTTGCCACCAAGACCGGTTTTGGCGTCTTCCAAATTCTCGCCACACCAGGCTATGTCCATGATGATCCATTCATCGAATCCTGGTGGGAGAAACAGACTCCGCTGATTGAAGAGGGAGAAAAGGGGCTTTGTCTCGTGACAGGAGAGCTGAGCGTGCTCGCCAAGCTGCATGATCCCGCGATCAAAGGCGTCATCGGTGCCCAAAGTTCCGGTGCCAAGCTTGTCTCCTTCAATCTCGATGCCTTCACCTCTTACGGCAAAGAGCAGAGCTTCAACGCACCTGTCAGTGAAGCCGCTGCCTTCGCCTACTGCACAGCGCTCAACCATCTCCTTGCCTCCGAAAGCCGCCGTTTTCGAGTCGGAGACACCACCACCGTCTTTTGGACCGAAAAACCTTCTGAGGCTGAGGACTTGCTTCCCTTCATGATGGACAACACGCGGGAGGTCCCCGAAGACACGACACTCAAAGTACGTCTCCAGTCAGTGATGGAAAAAATCGCTTCAGGAAAGCTCGTTGGCGATGACCTAGGAGATGCAAAGACACGCTTTTACATCCTCGGTTTGGCACCAAATGCATCCCGCCTTTCCATCCGCTTCTGGCATACCTCCACTCTCGGCGATCTGGCCACGAATCTGCAAAAGCATCAAGACGACCTCGCAATCGTTCGCGAGTGGGATGAGATGAACTCAAAACACCCTGACCCCAAGGTGCCTGGGCATTACGTACTTCTTCGGCACACTGCACGTGATGCTGACGGTATTCCGCCACTGCTCGGAGGTGCCTTGATCCGCAGCATCCTGCTTGGCACCCCCTACCCCGACGCCCTTTATCAAAAGGTCATGAGTCGCGTCCGCGTCGCCGAAAAGGACCGAAACGGCAATCCCACGGCCCGCGTGCCCTACCTGCGTGCGGCAATCATTAAAGCCTATCTCAATCGCAACCATCAACTCCACATCCCCATGAGCCTCGACACAACCCGCACCGAACCCGCCTATCTCCTCGGACGCCTCTTCGCCGCCATCGAAAAGGTCCAGCAAGAAGCCCTAGGCGACGTGAACGCCAGCATCGGTGATCGCTTCTATAGCGCCGCATCCGCCACGCCTGCCGCCGTCTTCAGCCGCCTGCTACGCACCCATCGCCACCACCTAGCCAAGCTCGAAGGAGGCCTCAGAATCGTTCGTGAGAAGCTCGTCCAGGACATCAACAGCGGACTCATTGGCTTCCCCTCCCACCTCAACCTCCAGCAGCAGGGCCTCTTCGCCATCGGTTACTACCATCAGCGGAAAGACCTCTTCACCAAAAGAGACAAAACGACGGAAAACACTGCCGCCTGATCTTCCACAACCATCTCAACCTCAACATCTGATAACATCATGAACAACCGCTACGATTTCATCTACCTCTTCGAAACCAAAGATGCCAACCCCAACGGCGACCCCGATGCCGGCAACCTGCCCCGCGTCGATGCCGAGACTGGACACGGGCTCATCACTGATGTCTGCCTCAAACGCAAAATTCGAAACTTTGTCCAAACGGTGAGGCCTGAGTCCCAAGGGCAGGACGCCGAGACCAAAGGCTTCGACATCTACGTCCGTGAGAAAGCCATTCTCAACAACCAGCACGCCAGGGCTTACAAGAAGCTCTCCCTTGACCCGAAAAAAACGGAGCAGGAAGATCGTGACAAGGTCCGTGACTGGATGTGCCAGAACTTTTTCGACATCCGCAGCTTCGGTGCCGTGATGACGACTGAAGTAAACTGCGGCCAAGTACGAGGTCCTGTTCAACTAGCCTTCTCCCGGAGCATCGACCCCATCGTCGCCAGCGAGCACTCCGTCACACGCTGTGCCGTCACCACAGAGAAAGAAGCGAAAGCCCAATCTGGCGACAACCGCACGATGGGCCGCAAGTTCACCATCCCGTATGCGCTCTATCGCACGCATGGCTTCATCAATCCCTTCCTAGCCGCTCAGACTGGCTTCGACGATGGCGACCTAGAACTCTTCTTCCAAGCACTCGAAAACGCCTTCCAATTCGACTCCTCTGCCGCTCGCCCTGCCGGCAGCATGAGTCCGCGTGCGCTGCTCGTCTTCAAACACGAAAACCAGCTCGGCAAAGCGCCAAGTCATGTCTTGTTTGACCGCCTCAAGATCACCACCTTCGAGAAAGACCCCGCCGCAGATGCGAAGCCCCCCCGCGAGTTTGCCGATTACGCCTCTCGGATCACCTTCGACGGCAAGCCGCTTGATCAAGTCGTGAAACCCGGCGAGTCCCAAGACCTCGGCAACGGCATCACCCTCATCCGCCGCATCTAACTGCTTGCGCCATGCCCACGCCCCCATCTTCTAAACACCCCGCCGCCCGGCTTTGGGCGGTGGCGGGTTCTGGGGCGGCGGGCGTTGGCCAACCGAAGAAAGAGGACGCAGTGGTGGACGGATTGGAGCTGTTTGCGGCGGCTTCTGCGAAGTCGGATGATGGCTACGCCCGCTGGAAGGCGGAGGTGGCGGCGGAACGGGCCGCCCAGGAGGCTGCCCAACGCGCCGCCGAACTGCCTACCCGTGCGGATGAGTCCGGTTTTGCGGCTTGGAAAGCTGAGGCGGAGGCCGCCCGCCGGGCCTTTGAGCAGCGCTGGGGCATCCCGCTCGGGAAGCTAGTGCGTGTGCAACTCCGTGGCGAGCCACGCGAGCGCGAAGGGCTCCTGTTCGCGGTGGAGGAAGCCGCTCTCAAACGCAGCACGAAGCTTCACCTCCGGCTCGGCTCGCACGTCTTCCCTGCCAGCCAGATCGAAAGCGTGGTGCGTATGTGAACCCGACCTGTTCAGGGGGCTTCACTCCTCACTCCTCACTCCTCACTCCTCACTCCTCACTCCTCACTCCTCACTCCTCACTCCTCACTCTCCACTCTCCACTCTCCACTCTCCACTCTCCACTCTCCACTCTCCACTCTCCACTCTCCACTCTCCACTCTCCACTCTCCACTCCTCACTCCTCACTCCTCACTCCTCACTCCTCACTCCTCACTCCTCACTCCTCACTCCTCACTCCTCACTCCTCACTCTTCACTCTTCACTCTTCACTCTTCACTCTTCACTCTTCACTCTCCCGCATGGACATCCTCCCCATCTCCGCACTGCAACACTTGCTCTACTGCGAGCGCCAGTGCGCGCTGATCCATGTGGAGCAGTTGTGGGCGGAGAACCAGTTCACGGCTGAGGGCAATGTCATGCACGAAAAGGCCCACAACGGCCCTGACGAAACCCGCGCCAGCGTCCGCATCGTCCGTGGCCTGGCCGTCCGCTCGGAGCTGCTGGGCCTGTCCGGTGCCTGTGATGTCGTGGAGTTCCAACCCGATGGCACCGTGCTGCCAATCGAATACAAGCGCGGTAAGCCCAAGTCCCACCGCGCCGATGAGGTGCAACTCTGTGCCCAGGCCCTGTGCCTTGAGGAGACCCTGAACCGGGCCGTGCCCTCCGGCAGGCTCTTTTACGGCCAGACACGCCGCCGGGTAGATGTCGTCTTCGATGATGAACTGCGGCAATTGACCGCACTCACCACCGAACGCCTGCACGACCTCATCGCCCAGCGCAGAACTCCCCCTGCCCTGTATGAGCCCCGCAAATGCGATGCCTGCTCACTCAAGGACCTTTGCCTGCCCCTGGCCATGCGCTTTCAAAAAGGTGCGGAAGCCTGGGTGCAACGCCAGCTCGCGGAAATCACACCGCCATCCCCCACCGCCCCGTGAAGAAGCACCTCAATACCCTCTTCGTCACCCTGGATGGCGCGTGGCTCGGCAAAGACGGTGAAGCCGTCATCGTCCGCCACGACCACCAGACCAAGATCCGCGTCCCCCTGCATAACCTGGATGGCATCGTCGCCCTGGGGTGGGATATCAGTTGCAGCGCACCGCTGATGGCCGCCTGCGCAGAAAGCGGCGTGACCCTGTCCTTTTGCACCCCGTACGGGAAGTTCCAAGCCGCCATCCGGGGCTTTACCTCCGGCAATGTCCTGCTCCGGCGGGAGCAATATCGCCGCGCCGATGACGAACCCGCCAGCCTGGCCATCGCCCGCCACTGCATCGCCGCCAAGATCGCCAACCAGCGCACCGTCCTGCAACGTGCCATCCGCGACCACGGCGGGGACGAGCGCACCGAATCCCTCCGCGCCACCTGCATCGAGCTGGCCTACAACGCCCAGGCCACCAGCAAAGCCACCACACTGGACACCCTGCGGGGCATCGAAGGGGATGCGGCAAGCCGCTACTTCACCGCCTTCCCCCACCTCATCACCCAGCCCGCCTTCCCCTTTGATGGTCGCAACCGCCGCCCGCCCCTTGATCCCGTCAATGCGCTGCTTTCATTTCTTTACGCCATGCTGGCCCACGATTGCCGCAGTGCCTGCGAAACGGTAGGCCTGGACCCTCAGGTCGGCTTCTTGCATCGCGACCGCCCCGGCCGCCCCTCCCTGGCATTGGACCTCATGGAGGAACTCCGCCCCGTCCTTGCCGACAGGCTCGCGCTCTCCCTCATCAACCGCCAGCAAATCAAGATCAGCGACTTCTTAACGAAGGAGACCGGGGCGGTGGAGCTGAAAGAAAACGCCCGCAAGACCGTCCTAGTGGCCTACCAGGAACGCAAGCAGCAGGAGCTGGAACACCCGTTTTTGGGAGAAAAAGTGACCCTGGGGCTGGTCTGCCATTTGCAGGCACGACTGCTGGCCCGATACCTCCGTGGAGACCTCGACGCCTACCCACCCTTTTTCTGGAAGTAGCGCCCCCACCCCCAAAGCCCCACTCTTCACACCAGCCCAGCCATGTACGTCCTCATCACCTACGATGTCGCCACCTCCACCACAGGTGGCACAAGGCGATTGCGGCAAGCCGCCAAGGCCTGCCTCGACTACGGGCAGCGAGTCCAAAACTCCGTCTTCGAATGCAAGCTGGATCCGGCGCAGCTCGTGGCCTTGACCGCGAGGCTGGAAGCCATTATTGATCCGACCGCCGATAGCCTGCGCATCTACCATCTGGGCAACAACTGGGAGCAGCGGATCGAGCACATCGGAGCCAAGCCCACCTTCAATGTCGATGGCCCCTTGATCGTCTAAACGAACCCTTGCGCGAACCCCAAGCAGCAGGGAAAAGTCCAGGGGGTTCGCGGAAAGCCCTGCCCCTAGGCATTGCGGTCTTTGACAACTCAGAAAGAGATGGAACCCCACGTCGCCAGCGCTGGCACGGGAAGGTTCGCGGAGAAACATCCCCTTGACGTTCCCCCCAGCTAAACCAACCATAGACAGTCGCCGCCTTCACCGGCGGCGCGGATTGAAACCGGAGGGGTCGCGGAATACCTCGGGGCGGGTCAGGTCGCCGCCTTCACCGGCGGCGCGGATTGAAACTTTGCCCACAACGATCCCGGTGCGGGCCGCCTCCGTCGCCGCCTTCACCGGCGGCGCGGATTGAAACTCGTAACTTTCTTTTCGGGGGCTTTAGACCAACGTGTCGCCGCCTTCACCGGCGGCGCGGATTGAAACTCTGTTCCGATGTAGCCCCTGACTTCTTCATCTGTCGCCGCCTTCACCGGCGGCGCGGATTGAAACAACGGGAGACGCGCCAACTTTCACTTTTTACGGACGTCGCCGCCTTCACCGGCGGCGCGGATTGAAACGAGAAGGTTACATCAACCTCTTCTGCGTCCACATGTCGCCGCCTTCACCGGCGGCGCGGATTGAAACTCCTCTATAGACCCATCTTCCAAGATGCGACGGGGTCGCCGCCTTCACCGGCGGCGCGGATTGAAACGCCGCAAACGCCCTTAGATGGAGCACTAGACCGGTCGCCGCCTTCACCGGCGGCGCGGATTGAAACCGTTCGAACGGGAAAAGGATTGACCTATGTGGAGCGTCGCCGCCTTCACCGGCGGCGCGGATTGAAACAGTGTTGGCATTGCTAGCAAGCTAGCACACTTGTGTCGCCGCCTTCACCGGCGGCGCGGATTGAAACAATGTCGGCTCTGCGCATCTTCACACGCGCTTCCCGTCGCCGCCTTCACCGGCGGCGCGGATTGAAACTCTTTGATCCACTCCCCATGATCTGCGTGCAGCTGTCGCCGCCTTCACCGGCGGCGCGGATTGAAACGATCTCTTCGTTCAGTGTTGGCATTGCTAGCAAGGTCGCCGCCTTCACCGGCGGCGCGGATTGAAACAGCCTCTCACGGCTAGCACGCATGTCCTTGCGGAGTCGCCGCCTTCACCGGCGGCGCGGATTGAAACGTAGTGCTCGGTGGACATCAACGAAAACACGGGAGTCGCCGCCTTCACCGGCGGCGCGGATTGAAACAGGTGCCTACTGACGATGACAGGGAAGCTCTCAGTCGCCGCCTTCACCGGCGGCGCGGATTGAAACATCATGGCCGCGATCTCCTGCCCAGCGATCGATGGTCGCCGCCTTCACCGGCGGCGCGGATTGAAACTGAACGTGTGGGGTCGCCAGCCCTTGGGCATCTGGTCGCCGCCTTCACCGGCGGCGCGGATTGAAACCCTGATCGCATCTTGCGCATCAGGATCATTGTCAGTCGCCGCCTTCACCGGCGGCGCGGATTGAAACAGTCCGAAACGCCCTTCACAGGAACAAACTACCCGTCGCCGCCTTCACCGGCGGCGCGGATTGAAACAGCTTGGCATCCACCTCGTTGTCGGTCGGACTCAGTCGCCGCCTTCACCGGCGGCGCGGATTGAAACTTCTGCACGGGCTGCCAGGCGTCGAGCATGTTTCGTCGCCGCCTTCACCGGCGGCGCGGATTGAAACAGCGTCAAGGTGATCGTCTTGGCATCGACGAGTGGTCGCCGCCTTCACCGGCGGCGCGGATTGAAACGTGGAGTTACAGCGAACGATAGAAGTGTCCCGACCGTCGCCGCCTTCACCGGCGGCGCGGATTGAAACTGGCGGCGTTTGTGCTGGCCTTCCAGGCTGGCATGTCGCCGCCTTCACCGGCGGCGCGGATTGAAACAACGCCTACGCGAGAAGGACCCCGCAGGGCGTGAGTCGCCGCCTTCACCGGCGGCGCGGATTGAAACACTTTTGACTCCCGATGACCTGGCCGGGCTGCATGTCGCCGCCTTCACCGGCGGCGCGGATTGAAACATGCGATACGGGATGCTACACAAATCCGAGTGGGGTCGCCGCCTTCACCGGCGGCGCGGATTGAAACCATCGACGGGGAAACGGTGTCGCCAGGGTTTGAGGTCGCCGCCTTCACCGGCGGCGCGGATTGAAACTCTGAGATGCCTGCCCTGCCAATGCCAATGCCCGGGTCGCCGCCTTCACCGGCGGCGCGGATTGAAACAAGGTGCCTGGGTCAAACGACAGCTTTGTCTGGAGTCGCCGCCTTCACCGGCGGCGCGGATTGAAACCCACTAGGTGATAAGGCGGCGCTGGATGACTGGCGTCGCCGCCTTCACCGGCGGCGCGGATTGAAACTTGAAGGGATTGGCGGCCGGTTGGAAGCCAGGCAGTCGCCGCCTTCACCGGCGGCGCGGATTGAAACAACGCCTACGCGAGAATGACCCCGCAGGGCGTGAGTCGCCGCCTTCACCGGCGGCGCGGATTGAAACCGTGCCCTGGCGGCTGTGGATGCGGTCTTTCGCCAGTCGCCGCCTTCACCGGCGGCGCGGATTGAAACCAGTGCCGCTCCGCAGATGTGCCCTTCTTCTTCAAGTCGCCGCCTTCACCGGCGGCGCGGATTGAAACAAGACCGCGCTGATGCGTCAGCGCCCCCTCTGCTGTCGCCGCCTTCACCGGCGGCGCGGATTGAAACTTGAACTGCGCGCCGCACAGCCAGCACAAGTTCTCGTCGCCGCCTTCACCGGCGGCGCGGATTGAAACAGTTGGGGCCGCGTGCCGATGCTCTTGACGACAGTCGCCGCCTTCACCGGCGGCGCGGATTGAAACCTGTGCCGCTTGCGTGCCCAGCTGAATGACCCACGTCGCCGCCTTCACCGGCGGCGCGGATTGAAACTTCGACCACGGTGCTGAAGAGCTTGAAGGCCTTGGTCGCCGCCTTCACCGGCGGCGCGGATTGAAACCCAACGCACCGCCTGGGCTTCCATGTCCTTCAGGTTGTCGCCGCCTTCACCGGCGGCGCGGATTGAAACCAGCTGGTTGCGCATCAGGGCGGCTTTCGCTGCCGTCGCCGCCTTCACCGGCGGCGCGGATTGAAACATCCGGTGTCAGGCTTGTCTCAGCCTGCACACGCGTCGCCGCCTTCACCGGCGGCGCGGATTGAAACGGAATCATCGGCATTTCGCGAGACAATGGCTGGCGTCGCCGCCTTCACCGGCGGCGCGGATTGAAACATCTACAACACGGCCGCTTGCCTTCTCGCTGCTCGTCGCCGCCTTCACCGGCGGCGCGGATTGAAACCTCTGACATCAGCTCATGCTTGTAGGCTCGCGTCGTCGCCGCCTTCACCGGCGGCGCGGATTGAAACTGGTCGTAGGGTTTGCGTTGTTCCTTCAGCCAGGGTCGCCGCCTTCACCGGCGGCGCGGATTGAAACATCCATCAGGAATTTCAGCGGATCAGCGAATCGGGTCGCCGCCTTCACCGGCGGCGCGGATTGAAACTACGTGGGGAAAACCAGACTGATCCGTGATGGCGGTCGCCGCCTTCACCGGCGGCGCGGATTGAAACTTGCCGATGACTGCACGGGCTGGCTCAGGATACAAGTCGCCGCCTTCACCGGCGGCGCGGATTGAAACTTGAAGAGTTTGCACACTACGTTAGCGGTCACAAAGTCGCCGCCTTCACCGGCGGCGCGGATTGAAACTTTAGCACGCGGGAAATGGCGCTGGCCAATGAGCGTCGCCGCCTTCACCGGCGGCGCGGATTGAAACTTTGCTAGTGGTTGAGGGCTCCATTCTCTACGACGGGTCGCCGCCTTCACCGGCGGCGCGGATTGAAACTCTTTGTGCCAGGTGGGCGAGCGAGGGCAAGGCGTCGCCGCCTTCACCGGCGGCGCGGATTGAAACGCTCGACAAAGGCCTGTTGCTTCCGGTCAAAGCAGTCGCCGCCTTCACCGGCGGCGCGGATTGAAACGACAGGCTTATCAAGCCTGTCGATCTGCGCCTCCGTCGCCGCCTTCACCGGCGGCGCGGATTGAAACTCCTGAAGCACGACGCGATCTGTCATGTGCTCAGGTCGCCGCCTTCACCGGCGGCGCGGATTGAAACTGCCTCCACGAAGCGCACCGCCCCAGGTGCCTTGGTCGCCGCCTTCACCGGCGGCGCGGATTGAAACTGCGCTGCCTGGCTTGCTCCGCCCTGCGAGCCTTGTCGCCGCCTTCACCGGCGGCGCGGATTGAAACCTGTTCGGTGGTCGCTTCCCGGAACGCTGCCATTGTCGCCGCCTTCACCGGCGGCGCGGATTGAAACAGCTTTGATGGGGTGACAGTGAAGGGTGATAGCGGTCGCCGCCTTCACCGGCGGCGCGGATTGAAACCAGCCAGGCGACACGCCACCTGCGATTCCTGTCGGGTCGCCGCCTTCACCGGCGGCGCGGATTGAAACTTAATGGCTGATGAGGAAGGGCGCTGGCACGCGTGTCGCCGCCTTCACCGGCGGCGCGGATTGAAACACTGCTCCAGCCAAAATGATGCACAGCAGTCCGAAGTCGCCGCCTTCACCGGCGGCGCGGATTGAAACTATTGAGACCTCGTCGAATTTCTGCGCCATGATGTCGCCGCCTTCACCGGCGGCGCGGATTGAAACTTCAGGACCGTGTCCGCAGGCACGCCAGCGGCGAGTCGCCGCCTTCACCGGCGGCGCGGATTGAAACATGCGGTCTCCTACAACCGCACCCACCTCGGCATGTCGCCGCCTTCACCGGCGGCGCGGATTGAAACCACAGCTGTCACGCCTGGCAGCTACACAGCAGCGGTCGCCGCCTTCACCGGCGGCGCGGATTGAAACATCGGCCTCTGCGCGCTCCGCAAACGTGCTCAGAGTCGCCGCCTTCACCGGCGGCGCGGATTGAAACATTCGCCAGAACATCCCTTGCAGGATGGAAGGGAAGTCGCCGCCTTCACCGGCGGCGCGGATTGAAACCAGCGGGGGCGGGGGCGGGTTTTTTAACGGGTTGTCGCCGCCTTCACCGGCGGCGCGGATTGAAACCCTATTAGAGCGGAAAGGGGGCGAAACGGGGGAGGTCGCCGCCTTCACCGGCGGCGCGGATTGAAACAGTGCGCGGATGAAGCGACTCTTCAGCCGAGAGGGGTCGCCGCCTTCACCGGCGGCGCGGATTGAAACAGCTTTGATGGGGTGACAGTGAAGGGTGATAGCGGTCGCCGCCTTCACCGGCGGCGCGGATTGAAACCGTGCCCCTGGACGTCAATCATCATGTCCGTCCAGGTCGCCGCCTTCACCGGCGGCGCGGATTGAAACATGGCTCTGGATCTGATCCCCAGCAACGGCAACGGTCGCCGCCTTCACCGGCGGCGCGGATTGAAACTACGACCAAGTGCGCAGCGATCTGCAGGCCGTGAGTCGCCGCCTTCACCGGCGGCGCGGATTGAAACTACGCCAAGGACGGCCACGAATGGGCGAAGGGCAGTCGCCGCCTTCACCGGCGGCGCGGATTGAAACCCCACGGGGTTCCCTTCAGCGGATCGGCCATGTAGTCGCCGCCTTCACCGGCGGCGCGGATTGAAACCGCAAAGGGGGCAACCCATTCGGAGAGATTCAGGGGTCGCCGCCTTCACCGGCGGCGCGGATTGAAACAGACAACGTGATCAAGCCCGCCTATCCGGCGTTGGTCGCCGCCTTCACCGGCGGCGCGGATTGAAACCGCTTCGCCTGGGCCTGTCCCCACACCGCGAAGAGTCGCCGCCTTCACCGGCGGCGCGGATTGAAACTGCATCCAGATCCTCAGTGGCATCGGGTAAAGCCGTCGCCGCCTTCACCGGCGGCGCGGATTGAAACGACTACACTACACCCGCCGCGCGGGCCATCGCGGGTCGCCGCCTTCACCGGCGGCGCGGATTGAAACATTGGAGTCCGCGGCGATGCGGTCTGCTACCCGGGTCGCCGCCTTCACCGGCGGCGCGGATTGAAACGCCATGCTTGACAATCATCATCTTCGGAAGCGTCGTCGCCGCCTTCACCGGCGGCGCGGATTGAAACTTCTTCCTTCTCGCACATTAGTATGAGTAATAATGTCGCCGCCTTCACCGGCGGCGCGGATTGAAACAACTGATCCGTCTTCCAAGGTGCGCCGGGTAACAGTCGCCGCCTTCACCGGCGGCGCGGATTGAAACACGCTGGGCGCGGGCTTCTTTTTAATTTGAACACGTCGCCGCCTTCACCGGCGGCGCGGATTGAAACTGCAATCGCTAGGGCGATGCACTCAGCGCGGAAAGGTCGCCGCCTTCACCGGCGGCGCGGATTGAAACTTAGGTTCAATGGTTGCTTTGTGGGGGTGCGGATGTCGCCGCCTTCACCGGCGGCGCGGATTGAAACCCACCTATCACTCCCCACTTATCACTCCCCACTGTCGCCGCCTTCACCGGCGGCGCGGATTGAAACGGCGTCTTGATTTTGGAGAGGTAGCCCAGCAGCTGTCGCCGCCTTCACCGGCGGCGCGGATTGAAACATCGAGCACCTTCATGGCCTCTACACCTCGCCTGGTCGCCGCCTTCACCGGCGGCGCGGATTGAAACTCCCCAATCCTTTCCATGTCCGCAGCCGCCGGACGTCGCCGCCTTCACCGGCGGCGCGGATTGAAACGCCACGATTGCAGGGATGTGGAACATCATCAGGCCGTCGCCGCCTTCACCGGCGGCGCGGATTGAAACGGTTGACAGTGGGCGGGGTCTCGTCCATCCTGCCGTCGCCGCCTTCACCGGCGGCGCGGATTGAAACAGCATCAGCAGCTCCGGAAACTGCGACTGCGCCGCGTCGCCGCCTTCACCGGCGGCGCGGATTGAAACCCATGTGGACAATCATAACGCCTAGATCGTCCTGGTCGCCGCCTTCACCGGCGGCGCGGATTGAAACCGTAATTGAGGGTGACAACGGCGGAGCAATAAGAAGTCGCCGCCTTCACCGGCGGCGCGGATTGAAACCCCATACTCAGCGCTTAGGCGATCTTCGAAAGCGGTCGCCGCCTTCACCGGCGGCGCGGATTGAAACCAGCGGACGACCATGTGTCAAACAACTGATAGCCGTCGCCGCCTTCACCGGCGGCGCGGATTGAAACAACTGATCCGTCTTCCAATATGCGGCGGGTCACTGTCGCCGCCTTCACCGGCGGCGCGGATTGAAACTGGTAAAGATGTGAGTTTGTTATAAGAACAATAGTCGCCGCCTTCACCGGCGGCGCGGATTGAAACACCAAAGGAGAATGGGACGAGTACAAAATGCAAGGTCGCCGCCTTCACCGGCGGCGCGGATTGAAACACCAAGAACTTCAGGTGTGGGGTCATTGACTTGAGTCGCCGCCTTCACCGGCGGCGCGGATTGAAACATTTCGTTATGGAGTTGTGCGAGGGGCTGTTTTTGTCGCCGCCTTCACCGGCGGCGCGGATTGAAACTTGGTTGTGGGGTGTTGTGGGGTGTGGATTTGTGGTCGCCGCCTTCACCGGCGGCGCGGATTGAAACAGGTCCCCAGCAAGCCTAGCATCCAGGGCTAGACGTCGCCGCCTTCACCGGCGGCGCGGATTGAAACCTTTTCACACATTAGTATGAGTAATAATCGGGTAGTCGCCGCCTTCACCGGCGGCGCGGATTGAAACCGCACCAACCACCGCCAAGGGGCTTGAGGTGCTCGTCGCCGCCTTCACCGGCGGCGCGGATTGAAACAGGACGCCATGCGCATTCGCAAAATCCGTCGCGCGGTCGCCGCCTTCACCGGCGGCGCGGATTGAAACCCGGCTTTAGCATCTTTGAGACCCTGTTCAGCCGTCGCCGCCTTCACCGGCGGCGCGGATTGAAACACCACAACGCTTTAGGTTGACCACCGGGGCAAGAGGTCGCCGCCTTCACCGGCGGCGCGGATTGAAACCTCCTCCTTTTCTACCATGCAGCCGGGAATAAGGGTCGCCGCCTTCACCGGCGGCGCGGATTGAAACAGCGTAATTAAGCAGGGTTGCTTCATGGCATGCAGTCGCCGCCTTCACCGGCGGCGCGGATTGAAACAACTGATCCGTCTTCCAATATGCGGCGGGTCACTGGTCGCCGCCTTCACCGGCGGCGCGGATTGAAACAATGGTCGTTTGTGGGGTGTGATGTTGCTGGAGTGTCGCCGCCTTCACCGGCGGCGCGGATTGAAACTTAGCCATGCTAGCAAGCTAAGCACACCTGCCCCGTCGCCGCCTTCACCGGCGGCGCGGATTGAAACTGGTGGACGGTGACGTACAGCCCTGAAGGGTATCGTCGCCGCCTTCACCGGCGGCGCGGATTGAAACCCACACGAAGGGTACACGGATGTATGGTACGCAAGGTCGCCGCCTTCACCGGCGGCGCGGATTGAAACTCCAGAATATGCTGCCACGCACAAGCGGTGGCGCGTCGCCGCCTTCACCGGCGGCGCGGATTGAAACAATCTGTGCGTACTCGCACTGTCCATCATCACTGGTCGCCGCCTTCACCGGCGGCGCGGATTGAAACTGGGTTGCTTCAAAGTACCGAGAGTGGAGCACCGGTCGCCGCCTTCACCGGCGGCGCGGATTGAAACGCGACGTAGGCACTGATGGCACGTTCATGGACAAGTCGCCGCCTTCACCGGCGGCGCGGATTGAAACATCACCTCATGCCTGTTGACTCCTGTAACTCGCGTCGCCGCCTTCACCGGCGGCGCGGATTGAAACAGCTATGTTGGTCTATTCATAACAGTGGCATCTGGTCGCCGCCTTCACCGGCGGCGCGGATTGAAACACTATGCTCGCAGGTGACGAGTATCAGGGGCATGGTCGCCGCCTTCACCGGCGGCGCGGATTGAAACAACTTTACATGACACTCGAACTCGACCACCAGCGGTCGCCGCCTTCACCGGCGGCGCGGATTGAAACAGTCTGCTGCCGCCCAAGAAGGGGCGTCGCCGGCGTCGCCGCCTTCACCGGCGGCGCGGATTGAAACCGGCAGACTACAGCCAGACCTGGATTGTTGAGAAGTCGCCGCCTTCACCGGCGGCGCGGATTGAAACTCCGAGACCGTGATGACCTGAATGTTTTCCGGCAGTCGCCGCCTTCACCGGCGGCGCGGATTGAAACTCGGCGTGAGCGTTCAAAAACGATTTTCGCAGGGGTCGCCGCCTTCACCGGCGGCGCGGATTGAAACACTCAAGGGCCGGCGTCGCCCTGCACTTCTGTGTCGCCGCCTTCACCGGCGGCGCGGATTGAAACCGTTGATCACGCTGCATAGATACGGCATCATGCGTCGCCGCCTTCACCGGCGGCGCGGATTGAAACAAGACAAAGGCGGGGCAACCGATGGTGTGGAACGGTCGCCGCCTTCACCGGCGGCGCGGATTGAAACCTCGCCATCACGGCAGGATCTACCGGCGTCTTCCGTCGCCGCCTTCACCGGCGGCGCGGATTGAAACACATCGATGCCATCAATGTGGCCAAACGTGCACCGTCGCCGCCTTCACCGGCGGCGCGGATTGAAACACGCCTTGGCTGAACACTTGAGATCAGCCACGGGGTCGCCGCCTTCACCGGCGGCGCGGATTGAAACCGCGTCAGTGGGGACAATGGCGCTGGGGCTAAGTGTCGCCGCCTTCACCGGCGGCGCGGATTGAAACAACTGGAGTCATAACTATGCCAGCCGTATCAACAGTCGCCGCCTTCACCGGCGGCGCGGATTGAAACCCGGCATTCTGGGCAGATGGGGTTGTCGGACGTTAGTCGCCGCCTTCACCGGCGGCGCGGATTGAAACCCCAGCAAGGGTCAGGGAAGAAGCGGTGCAGTTGGTCGCCGCCTTCACCGGCGGCGCGGATTGAAACTCGATGCGCGGACGATGCCGCTTGAATACGATGCGTCGCCGCCTTCACCGGCGGCGCGGATTGAAACCATGGTAAGCGATGGCGGTGGTGTGCTGCCGAATGTCGCCGCCTTCACCGGCGGCGCGGATTGAAACTTCCTTCGCGACTGCGTTTGGAATCGGGGGCCTCGCGTCGCCGCCTTCACCGGCGGCGCGGATTGAAACTTGCTGGCGATGAACACAAACCGA
>Ga0209573_1003017_pt1 | contig 19676 bp, 10 predicted proteins | sample TNRBio252014_DNA_FD_185870 | JGI IMG/M metagenome (GOLD analysis project Ga0209573, IMG submission 185870) | Wastewater treatment Type I Accumulibacter community from EBPR Bioreactor in Madison, WI, USA - TNR Reactor_6/25/2014_ DNA (SPAdes)... | ecosystem: Engineered > Bioreactor > EBPR >...
GGCGGCTCCGCCGTTCGTCACCGAACGAATTTCCCGGCGGATGTTGTTGGTTAACTGCGTTTTCAGCGTCACCTTTTTTGACCCCGGAAGCAGACTTTCCCGAAGCATCACACCTGCCCAACCACCGCCGCTGTCGGCTTCCACCCGCGCAATGATTTCTCCATTGCCGCACAATTGCCGGTGAGCAAAATGCAGCACATCGGCTGATGAAGTCGAAAATCCGGTCGCTGCTACGGTAAACGAGCCGTTCAACGAGCATGCTTTGTACCCGGCTGTGCCATTGGCATTCCCCACATTATCGTTGTTCCAGCCAGTCGGTAAAGCTATGCCTTCCTGTACATTGATCTGCGCTATGCAGGTCGCCGTATTCCCGCTGCCATCCTGCACCGTGACCGTTACGGGTATGGTTTGGTTGAGCTGCGCGCAACTCACCATCGCCGGCGAAATGTTCGTCACCGTCAACACGCCCGAGCAGTTGTCGGAAGACGCCGTTGCATTGAACACATCGGCGGGTTGGAGGGTGTAAGTCCCTGTGTTTCCAATAAATACCGTTGTGTTTTTACAAACCGGCGTCGGTGGGGTTTGATCCACTTTTGTTACCGTGAACGTGCATTCGGTCTCAATGCCGTTGACGTCGGTTACCGTCAGCGTCACGGGCATATTGCCTGCGCCGGAGGCAGAGGTGCCTGCTTCGGGTAATTGGGTTACACTTTGAATTCCGCAGTTGTCCCCGGTTGTAGCCATGCCCGTGTAATCCGGCAAAGTTGCGGTGCAATTTGCGCCAAGCACTAAAGTTTGTGTAGTCGGGCAACTAATCGTCGGTGGGGTTTGATCCACTTTTGTTACCATGAACGTGCATTCGGTATCGTTGCCGTTGAGGTCGGTTACGGTCAGCGTTACGGTTAGGCTGCCCGCGTTGGTAACCAAGGTGCCTGCTGTTGGGGACTGCGTCACGCTTTGCACGCCGCAGTTGTCGGCGGTGGTGGCCAGGCTTGTGTAATTCGGTAAGGTGGCCGTACAATTTGCGCCAAGCACTAAAGTTTGCGTAGCCGGGCAAGTGATCGTCGGCGGGGTTTGATCCACTTTTGTTACCATGAACGTGCATTCGGTTTCGTTGCCGTTGAGGTCGGTTACCGTCATCGTTACCGTCATGTTACCGGCCCCGGAAACGGGCGTGCCTGTCGTTGGGGATTGCGTGACGCTTTGTACGCCGCAGTTGTCGGCCGTAGTGGCCAAACTCGTATAATTCGGTAAAGTCGCTGTGCAATTTGCGCCAAGCACCAAAGTTTGCGTGGCCGGGCAGCTGATCGTTGGCGCAGTATTGTCCACTTTCGTTACCGTGAAGGCGCAAGTGTTGGTCAGGCCGTTCACATCGGTTACTGTCAGCGTCACCGTTATGTTGCCTGCTCCGGAAACGGGCGTGCCTGCCGTTGGGGATTGCGTGACGCTTTGTACGCCGCAATTGTCGCCGGTGGTGGCTAAGCTCGTGTAATTTGGTAAAGTTGCCGTGCAATTTGCGCCAAGCACTAAAGTTTGCGGGGTTGGACAGGTAATCGTCGGTGGGGCTTGATCCACTTTTGTTACCGTGAACGTGCATTCGGTCTCAATGCCGTTGACGTCCGTTACCGTCAGTGTCACCGGCATATTGCCTGCGCCGGAGGCAGAGGTGCCTGCTTCGGGTGATTGGGTTACACTTTGAACTCCACAGTTGTCGCCGGTTGTAGCCATGCCCGTGTAATCCGGCAAAGTTGCGGTACAATTTGCGCCAAGCACTAAAGTTTGCGTGGCCGGGCAAGTAATCGTTGGTGGGGTGTTGTCTATCACAGTTATTGTAGCCGGGCAGGTGGCCGAAATCCCGCGATCATCCGTCACAGTGAGCGTCACCGGAATGGGCGCGCCAGTGTTGGCGCAGGTAAAATTGAGGGTGGACTGCCCGCCTACGGCATACATGAGCGTGCCGCATCCGGTAGAGCCATTGTTCAACAAAGCAGCAGAGAAGGTAGCCATGCCCATATCATTCAACAATACGGTTTGATTTTGGCAAACAGGCACAATCGGTGTAGGCGCGGTCTGGTATTCATATGCCCCCATGTCCACTGTGCCTCCGAAGGTGCGCGGGTTCTTATCCAAATCAGTCGTAATGCCTTCGGGTACGGCCGCATTGCTGCCTGTATTTACAGCAGGCGAACAAGCCTGGAGACGGAGGTCGCCGCCAGTTGCGTTCACGAAGAGTGGGTTGGCGTTTAGGTTGCCCGTGCCAGGATGTCCCCCCTGTATGATAGAATAGGTGACGCTAGAGTTACCGCCGGTTAAATTATGGTTTCCCCAGATAATACAATTGATAAAAGTTGGGAATCCGGCCCAATAGACCACTTCCGTCGGAATGTTGCCTGATATAGTACAGTTTATAAAATTAGGAAAAGACCCTAAGCGGTTATATATCCCTCCACCGGCACTACCTGCTGCATTGTCAAAAAAGCGACAATTGGTTACGACAGGGGAAGAAAAATCCTCATTGTGCATCCCGCCGCCTGATATCGCCCAATTGTCCGTGAAAATACAATTGGCTACCGCTGGAGAGGAGGCGAGGTTGCACATCCCGCCCCCCCTATCGTTCGGATAAAAGCTATTCGCGTCTCCCCCACTAATGGTAAAGCCATCAAGGAGCGCTGTGCTGTTCAATCCGTTCTCTTTATTTAATATGACATGATGACTATTATCGCTGGGATAGCCTATTTCCCCGATATCGCCGCTGAGTACGGTAACATTCGCAGTCCAGTTCCGCTGCGAAAGCTGTGTCTCTGTCCCGTTGAAGCCGCCGTAGATGGCCACGCCATTTTTCATCACAAAGGAAATATTACGATTGGTGCCTGTGGTGGGTTTGTAAGTGCCAGCGGCTACCCAGATTTCATCGCCATTGCTGGCCAGCGCGAGGGCCTCCTGAAGGTTTTTTATCGCACAGCCCCAGCTTGAGCCGTGGCCGCTGACGGCTGCAGCAGCGTTCACATAGTAGCGGTTGTTTGCAAAAATGGATTGGTATTCGTAGATGCCTGCATCAACTATATTGCTTCCAGACAAGGCGTTTACCCTTGCATTATTGTCGAAGTCGTTGGAAGGTGCGCCCGCGTCGGCGCCCAGGTCAATGGCACGAGAACAAGCTTGCAGGTGGAAATCCCCACCCGCCGCGTTCACGAAAAGCGGGTCAGCATTCAGGTTGCCAGTGCCAGAGAAGCCTCCCTGCACAATGGAATAACTGACCGTGCCACCCGACACGCCATTGGCATTGCCCCAGACGATGCAGTTGGAAACGGCGGTTGCGCCCACCTCGTTGCTTATCGTGCTGTTACCACCCGTGTTGCCATAGAAGGTACAGTTGGTGACCGTGGCCGAAGCCGTGCCACCGCCATTGGATATGGCAGCGCCGGCTACGCTGCAACTGTTGCCCGTAAACAGGCAGTTGGTCACATTTGCCTGAGAGTTGTCATTAAAAATGGCCGCCCCAGAGGTGGCTGTGTTGTTCCTGAAAATACAGTTCCGGACGGTAGGCGAGGCGTAGGCATTCCACATGCCACCACCGAGGTTCAAAGGGAAGCTACCATTCGCATTGGCTGCCTCCACAATAAACCCATCCAGGATGGCGCCGCTGGTCAGTGGGGCACTTGCGTTGAAATTGTTGTTGATGACCCGGAAGGTGTTGTCGGCATTCCCGGCAGTGCCTATTTCGCCGCTCAGCGTCGTTATATTCGTGCGCCAGTTGCGCTGCGAAAGCTGCGTCTCTGTGCCGTTGAAACCTCCGTAGATGGCCACACCGTTTTTCATCACAAAGGAAATATTGCGGTCGGTGCCTGTAGTGGGCTTGTAAGTACCCGCAGCCACCCAGATTTCGGTGATCCCCGCACAGTTGTTGTTCAGGGCGCTTTGCAGGCTGGTGTAGGCATTGATCCATGAAGTACCATTGTTGGCGCCGGTGGCGTTGGCTTTTACATAAATCACATTACCCGGTGGGCAGCAAACGTTGCCCTCGTCAGTTTGGCTGTTGCAATTGTTGTCGAAGCCATCGCAGACTTCAGCGGCGAAGGGATTGATGGCCTGGTTGGCGTCGTTGCAGTCGGCGCCATTTGGAACATACCCCGTGCCACAGGTATTGCAAAATACCTGACTCATGGCCGGATTACCGAAGCTGTCGTTATCGTTGTCCCGGTAACAGGTGACGAAGGCAGGAGGCGTGCTCTGAAATTCATACGCCCCTATATCCACCGTTGCGTTATTATAGAAGCGGGCATTGACGTCCAAATCGGTGGTAACGCCACCTGGTACATAGCCATTACCACCCGCGTTTATGGCAGGCGAGCAGGCTTGCAGGCGAAAGTCGCTACCAGCTGCATTGACAAAAAGTGGGTCGGTATCGAGGTTGCCCGTGCCACTCCAGCCGCCCTGGACGATAGAATTAGCAACGGTTAAGGCAGTAGGGAGGAGACCTAAAAGAAAAAATTGGTTATAATTCCCCCAGAGAATGCAATTGCTAACGGATACTAGATTCCCCCCCTGATTTGTAATAGCCGTATAATTGCCATAAAATGTACAATTTATTATGTTTGCACTGCCATCAAAGTTATACACTCCAGAGGAATACACAGTCCCGATATTGTTGATAAAGAGGCAATTGGTAATCGTTGGAGTCCCATCATTAAAATTAAATATCCCTGCATTTGCATAACTTCCAGTGTTATTGGAAAAAATGCAATTTCTAATAATGGGAGATGACCCGGCATTGTAAATTCCTCCGCCGAGGAGATTCCCCGTTGGAGGAGTAGAATTTGCCTGCGTTACCGTAAATCCATCAAATATGGCAGAATTGATTCCCTCATTAACAATTACACTGTAGCTGTTATCTGAATTATTCCCCGAAATTCCAATATCCCCGCTCAGCGTCGTCACGTTCGTCCGCCAGTTTCGTTGCGAAAGCTGCGTCTCCGTGCCGTTGAAGCCACCGTAGATGGCCACCCCATTTTTCATGGAGAAGGAAATATTGCGGTTGGTGGTTGTGGTGGGCTTATAGGTGCCCGCGGCCACCCAAACTTCGTCTCCCGATCCCGAAGCGTTAATCATGGCTTGCAGGTTGCCGGATGCATTCGTCCAGGACGAACCGTCGCCCGTACCGCTGGCAGTGGGTTTCACATAGCGGACGATTGCATGGACTTGTAAAGACAGGACGATAAATAAGAAGGTCAAAACGCCACTCAGCAAGTGCGTTTTCACATTTGGGAAAGGAAAGCTAGTATTCATGGCACAACGAATTTAAACATGAATGATAAAATGCCGACCCAACCCACACCGCCCACCGCCGCTCCCTTGCGCAAGGGAGCGGGGCAGCGATGCAACGTTGTGCCGTTTTTTCCGCTTTCAGACAGCGAAAAGAACAGCATTGCCCGGTTTTACAGGTAAAATTGCCCCGGAGTGGGGATGAATGGAAAATTTTTCAGGGAACGCACTCGGATTTCCAGTGAAGGGCCGGAATTTCGCAGGGAAGCTGATTTCCCATTTGATACTTCGCTATCCTGAATTAGCTGCGCCGAAGCTTAGACAGCAATTCCTCCCTCGCTTCCCGGGTCGTCGGAATTTTGTGTCCGTCAATGTAGAGGTGCAGCTCGCCAATTTCTTCCAGGTGCAGCAAATTGACTAAGTAAGAGCGGTGTGCCCGCACGAATTCGGGCCGCTGGAGCAGCTCTTCTCCAAACTTTTTGAGGCTTTTGGTCACGAGAAATTCCCGCTGGGCAGTCTTTACTTTACAGTAGTAGTCGTCGGCCTCCACCCAGAGGATGTCCCGGAAAAATACCCGCAACATCCGGTCTTTGGCCTTGATGAATAGGCGGTCTTCGAGCACAAAGGTGTTGTCGGGATCCTCTGACGCAGTATTTTGTACCGCTGATTGCCTGATGGCCAACTCGATGGCGTGTATGAGGTCGCGACTCCGGAAGGGTTTCGACAAAAAAGCCTGAGGGTCAACGGCTTTGGCGCGGCTAAATGTACGGCTGTCCGAGTTGCTGGTCAAAAAGATGAGGGGCAGTTTTTTATGCTGCCGAATTTGCGCGGCGGTTTCTATGCCATCCCAGGCTCCCTCTAATTGGATGTCCATCAGCACAAGGTCGGGCTGCGGGCTGCCTTTGACCTCTTCAAGCGCGGCTTCCCCGGACGCCACCGGCCCCATGACCGCGTAGTCGAGTTCTTCGAGCCTGTCTTTGAGGTCGGCAGCAATAATGGGATCGTCTTCTACCACCAGGATATTGATTTTTTCCATACCCGCTACTGTTTTTTGCTGCTGTAAGGCGCTTCTTTATAGTTTGAAAATTCTAGGAGCGTAGCAAAACCTGCTGCTTCCACAACTACGGGTATGCCTTTGAGTTTTTTGCTCAATATATCCACCAGGTTGGCGCCAAAAGAGGTGCTACTTTTCAGGACAGGCGCTGCGGATTTCCCCACACCGTCGTCGGCTACTTTGAGGCAGAGCTTACCTTCCGCATTTTTCCAAAGCCTGATCGTTATGGTTCCTTGGCGCTCGTCAGGAAAAGCATATTTCAGCGAATTGGTCACGAGTTCATTGATGATTAGCCCCAGCGGGATGGCCGTATCCACATCGAGTTGCAGAGGCTCAATATCGCTGCTGATGTGGATACGGCCGCCGTCAAGGCGGTAAGCATCGAGCAGGGTTTCGCCGAGGTTGTGCACATAGTCGCGCATATCCACGGCGGCCAGGTTATCGCCCATATACAGTTTCTGGTGAATGAGGCCCATGCTTTCCACCCGGTTTTGGCCTTCCCGAATGGCATCCAGCGCCGTTTCATCGTTTATATGTCTCGATTGCAAATGCAACAGGCTGGAGAGTACCTGAAGGTTGTTTTTCACCCGATGGTGTATTTCTTTGATCAGAAACTCCTTTTCCTCATTGCGCTGGCGCAATTGCCGGGTGAGCCGATAGAGCAAGCCTCCCGCCACCAGTGCAATGACTAAGATGGCTGCTATGAGCCAGAGGCGTATCTTGCCCAGGCGTATGGCTTCCTGCTGCTCAGCAATGGTGGTTTCTTTCTTTTTCGTTTCATATTGGGTGCTGAGGTCTTCTGCGGCTTTAAATTTTTCAGCATTGGCTACACTGTCGTGGGCCACGAGGTAGGCCTCTAAAGCACTCAGGGCACCGACATAGTCGTGGAGGCTATCTTTAAAGAGGAGGTACCGACTGTAGTGGGTCTTCTGCAAAGAATTATAATTTTGCTGCGCTTCCGCCAGCGAAACGGCCTTGTTGTAATAGTCAATGGCTTTGGTAAAGTCGCCCTTTTTCTGGTAGAGGTTACCCAGGTTGGCGTACCCCACAAACAGCCCGTCGAGCCTTCCGGTTTCTTCCGCCAGCTGTATGTACTTCAGATGGAGGGCCAACTGTTCTTCATATGACCGCCCCACCTTCTCTGCTAAAGCGGCCATCGCCGAGTAGCCGTCTACCAATAGCCTATTGTCGTCCAATTTTCCTGCCAGCGTTACAGTTTTTTCGTAGTAGTAATAGGCCGAATCGACATCCGATAGTTTTTTATAAGCTCCGCCTAACAGTCTAAAAACATAAGCTATACCTCGCTCGCTCTCCAGCTTTTCTTTGATCTTCAGGGCTTTTTTATAGTAGCTTATGGCAAGGTCGCACTTATTGAGGTACTCACAGTATATTTCTCCAATGCCCTGGTAACTTCTCGATATCCCCTCGGGGTTGTTCATTTTTTCAAAGGTATGGAGGGCCTCCAGTTGCATGGCCAGGGCCTGCTCGTATTTGGACTGATCAAGGTAGATAAAAGCCAGGGTGCCCAACGAATTGGCCTTGGTTTTTTCCACGCCCCATTGCTCACAAAAAGCGATGGCTTGTTTGTGGTAGATGATCGAAGAATCAAGCGCAGATTGGTAATAGTGCCAGTTTCCTATATTCCCTAAAGCGCCGACATAGCCCTCTTTTATTTTCAGCTCATCCGCGCTCCCGTCATCATCCAATAGTTTTTGATAAGTCGCGAACGCCAGCCGGGAATAATATTGTGATGAGTCATACGCTGAACCAACCAAATGTATCACCCCCATATCCTTGTAGGCAATAGCTAATGTAAGCTGGTTTCGAGTCTTCCGGCCCAGGCGAATCAGCTGAAAACTATACTCTTTGGACTTAGACAAGTCAGTATTGAAATGGAGTTTAGTCAACTGGCTCAACACCTCTGTTTTTTCAGCCCCATCCGGAAGGGTGGGCAAAAGCGTAGTAAGGCTATCCACCTCTTTTTTCTGAGCGTGCCCTCCTACCGGCCACAGCAAAACGAACATAAGGATTAAAAACAGCGTCCTCATCGTTAGCTATATTTTACGTGTTTGCGTAATTTTTTTGTTATTTAGCTAATACAAATCAGTTTATGATTGGTTCATTTAAGAGCTGCTATGTTCGGATCTCTAAGGGCATTATGGTGGCAGTTTGCAGGCTTATTAGCCAATCCTGTTCCAAAGTAGGAAACAGGCCCTGCAAGGTACAGTTATTTGTGGGTCTCGCCACATATCATCTCACTTCTGTAATCAGCTCGGGCAGCGCATGGCGCTCTGCGCTTATGCCCTTTCCCTCAAAAAAGTGGGGTTTAGGTTAGGTGTCGGACACTTCCAAAAGTGTCCGACACCTAACCTAAACCCCACTTTTTTAACCCCAAATAACCTCTTGTAGCTTACCTCCCGCCATTCGGATCCACGACCACACGGCGCACAATCCTTCGGTCATCCAATTGAATGACGACGGTGTAAACGCCTGCACTACCGGCAATCCGCATGTTGTGGGTTTCCAGATTACCGGGAACCAGACGTTCCTGAGTCACTAAGGATCCAAGTGCATTAAACACCTGAATTGTGCCCGGCTTACCCGCGTGTACATCCAGATTGATGCTCACCTCACCCGTTGTCGGGTTGGGGAAAATCTGAACGTGGTCGCCGCTTTCCGAATTGACATGCCCACTTGGTCTACCGGCAAGCGTATTCGGCGTTCCCGTTACCGTCACGTTATCCAGCGTAGCCGTAGTGGTCGTTGCGTTGTTGGTGCTCTCGGAGAAGATGCCGACAAAAACGCAGCCATTCATGCTGATTGTTGCGTTAAAAGCAAAGAGCCAGTCGACGCCATTTGGCGAGGTATAACCACTTAAGGTGCTCCCTAAACGCTCCAAACGCAACCAGGTATGACTGGGCCTGGTTAAGACCGAAATACTTGTGGGGCCATTTGTAGTTGTACGGATTTCCCGACGGATATTCGGCGTCAACTGCGTCTTCAACGCCACTTTTTTCGATCCGGGCATCAGGGTTTCCCGAATCATGACACCACCCCAACCGCCGCCGCTCATGTTGGTCACCCGGGCTGTAACGGTTGTGTTGCCACAAATTTCTTTATACGCAATATGCAATTTATCGCTGGATGACGTGCTAAAGCCCGTTGAAGTCAGCACGAATGATCCATTTTCACCGGTACAAGGCGAGAAGATGGCGCTGCCGTTGGCCGTACTCACATCGCTGTTGTCCCAGCCTGGAGGCAGTGAAATGTCTTCGTCCACCGTGATCATCGAAATGCAGGTACTTTGGTTGTTGCAGGCATCCGCTACCACCACCGTTACCGGAATGGTCGTATTTTTCTGGGCGCAAGTCACCGTTGCTGGCGTAATGCTCACAACGGTCAGCGAACCCGGACAATTATCCGAAGACGCGCCGGCGTTGAAGACATCCGAAGGCAACAAGGTGTAAGCCCCTTGTGAATTCACAAAAACAGTTGAGTTCTTACAGACCACCGTTGGCGGCGTATTGTCTATATTCGTTGTATAAGTCGTTGTTGTGCTAAGACCACAGAAGTCGGTTGCCGTTACTGTCACGGTCGCAGAACACAAGCCCATTGTTGTAGCGGTTTTCGTTACCGTGCCGGGGCAGTTGTCCGTAGCCGTAGTAGCTGCAATGGCTGCTGCTTCTGCTGCTGCCGCAGTCAGGTAACAAGGCGCAATGGTACCCGGCGTTACTGTTGGCGGCGTATTGTCAATGCGGGTGTTGTACGTCACCGACTTCGGATTGCCGCATTCATCCACCGTGCTCACCGTAACCGTCGCCGAGCAGGTTCCGTTGGTGCTCGCCGTTTCCTGGGTTTCCAAGTAAGCCGCACTTGAACAGTTGTCGCTCCACGTCGTTGCTGCTTTGGCCGCGGCTTCCGCAGCAGCGACGTTTGGATAGCAAGGCGCTATGGAGGTGGGGATACCGGTCGGCATCGTACCGTCTATGCGGGTGCTGTATGTAACCGACTTTTGATTCCCGCATTCGTCCATCGTGCTCACCGTGACCGTCGCCGAGCAGGTTCCGCTGGTGCTCGCCGTTTCCTGGGTTTCTAAGTAGGCCGCACTTGAACAGTTGTCGCTCCACGTCGTCGCCAATTTGGCCGCAGCTTCAGCAGCGGCAGCAGTCTGGTAACAACTCGCTATGGAGGTGGGGATGCCGGTCGGCATCGTATTGTCTATCCGGGTATTATACGTCGTTGAGGCCATATTGCCGCAGCCGTCCGTCGCCGTAACGGTAATCACAGCCGCGCAATCACCCATTGTTGTAGCCGTTTTTATAACCGAAGACGGGCAATCATCGTTGGCCGTCGTAGCATCAATGGCTGCCGCTTCTGCTGCCGCTTCCGTCGGATAACAGGCTGCAATTGTACCCGGCGTTACCGTCGGACCGGCATTGTCTATGCGGGTACTGTAAGTTACCGACTTCGAATTACCACATTCATCCACCGTGCTTACCGTAATCGTTGCTGTACAAGTACCACTGGTGCTGGCCGTTTCCTGACTTTCTAAATAAGCCAGAGAAGAACAGTTGTCGCTCCATGTGGTCGCATCTTTCGCCGCGGCTTCAGCAGCGGCGGCAGTCGGATAGCAGGCCGCTATGGAGGTGGGGATACCGGTCGGCATCGTACCGTCTATGCGGGTGTTGTATGTAACCGACTTCTGATTCCCGCATTCATCCATCGTGCTCACCGTGATCGTTGCCGTACAGGTACCGCTGGTGCTGGCCGTTTCCTGGCTTTCCAAATACGCCGCCGAAGAACAGTTATCGCTCCACGTCGTAGCCAATTTCGCAGCCGCTTCCGCTGCCGCAGCGGTCGGATAACAGCTCAATATGGATGTCGGTATAGCGGTCGGCATCGTATTGTCTATGCGGGTACTGTAAGTCGTTGACCTCATATTGCCGCATTCATCCATCGTGCTCACCGTGATCGTTGCCGTACAGGTACCGCTGGTGCTGACCGTTTCCTGGCTTTCCAAATACGCCGCCGAAGAACAGTTATCACTCCACGTCGTAGCCAATTTCGCAGCCGCTTCTGCTGCCGCAGCGGTCGGATAACAACTCAATATCGAAGTAGGTATTGCGGTCGGCATCGTATTGTCTATGCGGGTACTGTAAGTCGTTGACCTCATATTGCCGCATTCATCCATCGTACTCACTGTGATTGTCGCTGCGCAGGTGCCACTGGTACTCGCCGTTTCCTGGGTTTCCAGATAAGCCGCCGAAGAACAATTATCACTCCACGTCGTAGCCAATTTCGCAGCCGCTTCTGCAGCTGCTGCAGTCGGATAACAGCTCAATATCGAAGTAGGTATTGCGGTCGGCATTTCACCGTCTATCCGGGTATTATACGTTGTTGACACCGAATTACCGCAGGCATCCGTAGCCGTTACGGTAACAATTGCCGAGCAGTCGCCCGCCGTAGAAGCCGTTTTTATAATTGTGGAAGGACAATCGTCCATTGCCGTTGTAGCGGCAATGGCAGCTGTTTCTGCTGCTTCTTCGGTTAGATAGCAGGCCTCAATGGTACCTGTGGTTACCGTTGGGTCTTCGTTGTCTATACTGGTCATGTAGGTCACCGGAGTGCTGTTGCCGCACCCGTCAGTGGTGGTCACGGTGATTACCGCTTCGCAAGTACCTACGATCAAAATTGTTTCCGTCAGTGGGCCCGAACAATTATCCGTTGCCGACGTCGCAGCCAATGCTGCCGTTTCCGCTTCCGAGAGTGTTTCATAACATACCTCGATCATTCCCTGCGTCACAATTGGCGCCGTCCCGTCTATTCGGGTGGTGTACGTAGTCATAGACATATTATTGGCAACGTCTTTCGCAGTAACCGTAATGGTTACCGCACAGTCTGCCATGCTCATGGTAGAAGCCGTTACGGTTACTGCCCCAGGACAGTTATCCATGGCCATCGTTGCCGCAATGGCTGCTGTTTCGGCTTCTTCTACGGTCGGATAGCAGTCATCAATCGTTCCAGGTGTGATCACGGGTGGTGTGCCGTCACTTACAGTTACTGTTTGTGCACACGTAGCTGTCAGGCCGTTTATGTCTGTGATCTCATAAGTACGCGTAAACATCTGACTGTTTCCGGCGCTGTTGATCAGGGCAAAGCTCGCATCGTTGATGCCACAGTTGTCGTTAACCGTGCCACCCGCATTGGTGAACGCGGTCAGGTTGGCATAAGGAGCAGGAACATCACCAGGACAATCAACCAAAATGCTCATTGGGCAGGTAATGGTTGGCGCATCATCATCGGTTACCTGAATGGTCACGGTACACATGTCCGTAAGCGTAGCGCCGTCTGTGATCGTCCAGGTAACAACGGTGGTTCCAGTCGGCAACACTTCGCCTGCCAGGGTATTGGTATTGTTGAGATTATTGGTTAGCGTAAAGCCCGGACAGTTTTCATTCACAGTCGGGTTGAATTCCGAACCTGACACCGTATAAGTGCAATTGCCCAAATTCGTGCCGCGCATTTGCGTACCGTTCAGGCAGGTAATGTCCGGTGCCTGGGTATCCGTCACGGTTACCGTGAAGGAGCAGGTCGCATCGGGCGAAACGCCGTTCGAGGCGGTTACGTCTACGGTAGTGGCGCCTATCGGAAAAACGTAAGGCGAGGTAATGACCGTAGGGCCAATTCTGTAGGTCAGTGTCGGTGTTGGGCAACCCACTGCGGTAGCACTAAAGCTTTCGCTGGCCGTGCAAAGGCCCGGGTCGGTACCCGTTGTGATATTGTCCTGGCAATCGGTGATGGTTGGAGCTGCAAAAATAGGTGTCACGGTCGGATTCGCCGGGCCGACTGCGTCGGAGTCATCCGTCAATACATTGGCAAAATTGCCGCCGGAAACGGTTCCCTGGTTGCTGACCTGGCAAACGCCCACCGGGAAAGGCGTATTGACCATCGCCCGGAACTTGATGGTGATGCTCTTGGTAGCAGGCAGTGTAAACGGCCCTACGCTAACCATATCCATCATCGGCAGTGCCTGTGTGGAATTTTCCTCTCCCGAAGTCGTTTCTGCAACCGTACCCTCTGATGTTGCCGGAGTAGGCACAAGGCCGGTTTGGTTCGGTACAACGGCCAACTCGTTTTGTGGTGCAGTCAGCGCGGTTGGGTGCGTGAGCGTCATCGGGCAGCTCTGGTTGAGGTTGATTACACCTCCTGCACCTACACTGCTTCCTACTATATTAGGCGAAGCCGTTGAAGGAGGCATGTTTCCGTTGCCTCCCACGCCTCCCCATATATCTGCCAGGGTTGCTCCAGTACCTTGTATATTGGTAACAGCACCGGTATTGGTGGATCTTATATTGAGAAGCCTTCTGGTAGGCCCCATCGGTGTCCCTCCCGAAGCGAGGAAGGTAACCGTATTGTTAATGACATTGGCACATATCGTTGCCATATGGCCGGCATCGGCATTACCTGCCTGGAAGTTAATCCCATACGCCGCATCATTTGATAATTCAATATCATTGTTGTCTATCAACAATGTAAGGTCTGCCTCGTTTCGGGAACTGGCGTATATCCCGAATGCATTATAATCCAGCCCTGAGATGTTGTTGCCAACTACTTCTGCTTTACCACTGCAATTATTTGTGGCCCATACGGTAATTCCATCCCCGCCGCAGTTGCAGGTGAGCGATTCCATACTACCACCATCTAAGCAGTCGCTGCAGTTAGCCGGGCCAACAATGGTATTACCATTGATCCGTGCCTGATACATAGAGTTGCCATTGCCGCTTACCATGAGACCGGTGCCGCCGGCTACGTTCAAGGTATTGCGCAGGATGTTGACGTTAACATTCGCACTCCCCGTTGGGATAACATGGGCTCCTGCCATCAATTTCTTGTCCTCTTTGTCAAACGTACAGTCGGTAATATTGACATTCATGGTTCCTGCACCGGGCTCTATATATATCCCTTGAGTCTTAATACTCAGGAAATCGCAGTCAACAATATTTATGGTATTGGTTACTGCATTTTCATTCTTGAAGAAGATGCCTTTTTCACCGGAAGTATTTAGGAAGTTGTCGCGAAAAACAGAATTGGTAACCAAAAGGTTCAGTGCGTTAGGTGTTGTTATGTTGAATATTTCAATATTTTCATTTGCAGCGTCGTCAAATTCGCAATTGTCAATGGAACAAGTACCGTGCAATTCCCGGATTTTCAAAGCACCTTCAAATTGCTCGTCGCCACAATTGCTGAACCGGCTGTTGGTAAGGGTCATTCCGCCGATATTATTTCCGTTCAAACCTTGTTCTTCTGTGTTAAATACGTTGAGGTTATCCAGGACAATCGTTGTGATGTTGCGCAGGTAAATGGCAGCATGACAAGAAAGGTTGTCGTTTGTATTATCGCAGGTTCCCGTTGCATTTGCCGTATTGGCGTTGGTAAAGTCCATGTTTTTGAGCGTGATGTTAGTCGCGCTCTGAATATCCGCCCCGCGCTCGGTGATGGCTTGTACCAAACCGCCTGAGCCGTCCATGGTGCCCATGCCTTCCACCAAAAAGCTACCCGTAGTGGTATTGATCCGGAAACCGGTGGTCGCGTTGGAGGCATCCAATTTTTTGATGATGACGTCCAATACGCCGCTGGCAATATTCAATGCCGTACCGTTGGAGTTGGCCACGCTGAGGTCCCGGATTCTGAGATTGCCTACGCTGCTGCCAAAGATACCTGTACCGCCGCTATTGGACACGTTGAAGCCGTGCAACTTGTTGTTCGAGGCTAAGGTGACCGCCGTTGCGTTGTGCGCAATAACGGGATTCGTGCCACCGGTTGCAGGCAGGGCAAGGCTATGGGGAGGCAGCGTGATGCCGGTGAGCGCCACTATGCCGGAAGAAGCGCCCTGGCCGATCAGGTATTGGTTGTTCTTGAGCGTTAACCCTCCGCCGGTATAATTCGTAGCAGTCTGGCGATAAAGGAAAATAATGTCGTTGATAAAACCGCCCGTTGCGCCAGTATTGAAATTGGCGATGCTGCTATATGGCGTACCCAGACGACCATCGCCATTGGAGCTGTTGTTGTCAATGAACCAGATGCGGCCGGCAACTGTGAGCGTCACGGTAGCCGTATTGGTAAAGGTACCATTGCTCACCGTGTATTCAAAGGTCGTTGTGCCATTGAAGCCGGATGCCGGGTTGAAGGTAAAACCCCCATTCGCTGCAAAGGTCACGTCCCCTTGAGTACCGGTAGTATTCACTCCAGTAACGGAAAGCGATCCGGTGCTGCAGGGATTGAGGTCGTTTATCAGCAATCCGGATGCAGCAGGAACGGATATCCCTACGTTACCAAACACGTTATAGCTTTCACCTATACCAATGGGAGAACATTGCAGCGACCCCGCCACCAGCGTGGTATTCGGGTCGAGGTTATCCGTAAACTGGGTGCTCGTGGCATCCATGTCCCCTGAATTGGTGATCATAATCGTATATTCGATGATGTCCCCGGCACTGGCGCCTGCCGGGCCGGTGTCGGGTAAGACCAGCATATCTGTTTTTGTGGCGGAAATGGTCACCGTTGCGGGCGATAGAAGAAGCGGCGTAACCTGGGTTGCCTGCTTCACATCAAATAATTCACAGAGTTCTGTAAGCCGGTCAATTCCCTGGTTTTCTTCCAGGGACTGGCGGTCAATACAAATCGTTGAGCGTTGATCGGGTATAAGCGGGTTACGTTCAATTTGAACCGCTTCTTTTTCATGGGATGTCAGCGCTATCAATACGCTAAAGAAGGTGTACACGACAAGATTCATACTTGTGTTGTTTTAAATAGTAAAAAATTATGAGGCGTAAATTTATACGAACCAGGCGCAACAAACAGCACGAAGCCTTTGCTGCGAAGCACAGAAATAGAAAATGACTTGACCAGCAGCATTACCTCGCAAGGGGTAGGAGGAGGTAAGAGGTTGATCGCTACAATTGATGTTGCCGGAAAATACGGCATCCAAACCTCTGAAAGAAAGGAAACTCGAGCAGGTACAAAATTTTGAATTGTGGAGTAAATGCCAATGCTCAAATTTCCGTACAAAGATAACAAAAATATCTGCTCACTTTCAAAAAAATATTGCTCTATATATTATTTGAATAATTAACTTTGTCGCGCTTGCTACCCTTTGCAGCAGTGAAACACATTGAGGAACTACATTTTCCCCTGAGCCACCCGGATAAAGCCAATGATATTATCCCTCCGGGTATGTGTTGTAACTACGATCAAACGTGATAAAACCTGTGGCATTCTTACAACCTGCTTTCTCTCAGAATGATGCCAATTTGCTTTATGCTGTGAAAACCGGACAGCTATGGAACCAGACTACCCTTACATATTATATTTTTTTCACACTTTAAATCCTAAAACTTATGGCCGAGCCTTTTTTGTCAGAAATTCGCATCATGAGTTTTGTGTTTCCCCCGAAGGGGTGGGCGCTATGCAATGGCCAATTGCTGCCCATTAATCAAAACCAGGCCCTGTTTTCGCTGTTGGGCACTACTTTTGGCGGCGATGGTCGCGTCAACTTCGCTTTACCCGACCTCAGGGCAAGGACACCTATCCATGTAGGATCAGGGCATACTTTGGGTGAACGGGGTGGTGAGCAGGCGCACACGTTGTCCATAGCAGAATTACCTACCCATACGCACACGTTTGGCTCCAGCCAAAATTCGGGCACCCGGGTGACTACGCCGAAAAACAATTTGCCAAGCAACGCTACGCCGAACAACGTTTACGGGCCGGCAGCGAACCTGATTGCGTTCAGTCCCAGTGCCGTGTCGAATGTTGGCGGCAGCCAGGCGCATCTCAACATGCAGCCTTTCCTGACGCTTAGTTTTTGCATTGCACTTCAGGGCATTTTCCCAAGCCCGACCTAATCCTGTGATTTCAGGCTAAACGGTATTATTCATTCATTCTCCGGGAGTATTCCGGATAAAAAAACAAGCAATTTATGGCACAACCATATGTAGGCGAAATCAGAATGTTTGCAGGTAATTTTGCGCCTGCCGGCTGGATGTTTTGCGAAGGGCAACTCTTGCCCATTTCTGAAAACGAAACCCTTTTTCAACTGATCGGCACCACTTATGGCGGCGACGGTGAATCCACTTTCGCACTGCCTGACCTGCGGGGACGCATTCCCGTCCACCAGGGTAACGGCTTCATTCTGGCAGAAACTGGCGGAGTAGAAGAAGTTACGCTAACAGTCTCCCAAATTCCTGCGCATTCGCACCCGATGCTGGGAAGTACGGCTAACGCCAGTTCGGCTGTTCCCGACAATAATGTATTTGCCACTGCCAACGGGTTTGACCTTTATTTCGGTGGTGTAGACGGAAACAATACGACGTCGCCCAATACGGTAGGAAGCGTTGGCGGAAGCCAGCCACACAACAATTTCCAACCTTATTTGTGTTTGAATTTCATCATTTCCCTGTTTGGAATTTTTCCTTCTCCCACGTAGTCAATCAGACTGGAAAATCGTTGCATTTTTAACCTTTTAACATCTTAAAACTAAACATCATGGCAGATCCTTTTGTAGCCGAGATAAGAATTTTTCCATTTAATTTTGCCCCCAAAGGCTGGGCTTGGTGTGATGGCCAATTGCTGCCACTCTCCCAAAATACAGCCCTTTTTTCACTGTTGGGTACGACTTATGGTGGTAATGGCAAATCCAATTTTGCACTGCCCGACCTGCAGGGACGCGCACCCATGCATCCTGGTCAGGGTCCTGGACTAAGCCTCCATGACCTTGGAGAAATAGGCGGTTCTGAAACTGTAAGTTTGTTAGAAAGTGAAATTCCTGCGCACGTGCATACAGTAAATATTGATGTGGATAATGGCTTTGCCGAATCCGCTACAATTGCTCCTTCTGGTACACAAGCACTGGGGCTTACCAGCAGCAGGTTCATTTATTCCGCCCCGCCAGTACAGGGTTTCATGGCGCCAGAGTCGCTGGCTCCCGCAGGCGGCGACCAACCGCACAACAACCTGCAACCTTATCTGACCTTCTATTTCTGCATTGCATTGCAAGGCGTATTTCCGCCGCGCACTTAATTATAATGCATTGGAAAAAATAAGTTTACGCCCGGCAGCGCCTGAAGATCAGGCGCTGCTGATGGCAGTTTATGGCAGCACACGGGAAGAAGAATTGAAGCAGACTGACTGGAATGAAGCGCAAAAACATGCTTTTATTGAACACCAGTTCCTGGCACAGGATACCTATTATAAACAAGTGTATCCCGATTCGGAGTATATGGTTATCCTTTGCGGCAATGAAGCTGCAGGCCGTTTATATATAGAACGGCATTTAATCGAAGGAACCATACGGATTATTGATATTGCTCTGCTGCCAGCTTATCGGGGTCAGGGAATCGGCGATTATTTGATTCGCAACTTGCAGGAGAATGCCCGGCAAGCAGGAAAAACCCTAACGATTCATGTTGAGCGCCACAACCGCGCATTAGTGCTGTATGAACGCCTTGGATTTAAAATTATCCACGAAACCCATGGGGTCTACCTCCTCATGGAGTGGAAAACCTGATTTGTTAATATTGAACACTTTATTCACCATGTCTGAACCACTATTGTCTATTGAGGACTTTAAACCCTACCTTAACCAAATGTTGCAAATCCGTTTTACACCAGAAGTAAGCTTAGCGGCTAAATTAACGGAGGTCACCCCCCTAAACAGTTATGCGGTGGCGCCCAGAGCAGCTTTTGCCATTGCATTTTGCGCAGATTTTAAAAATGGGTATTACGCCCAGGGAACATTCCAATTGCTGCACCCTGTGAAAGGCCCGTTAGATTTGTTTATGGTACCCACTGGCCCTTCCCCGGATGGTATACGCTACGAAGCTATTTTTACCTAATATGGAAATGACTTATGAATCCGCTTTTCAGGAATTACAGGAAATTGTCGCCCAATTACAAACAGGCGATACCAGCGTAGATGACCTGAGCGCTAAAGCACAAAAGGCAGCTGAATTAATTGCATTTTGTAAAGAAAAATTGAGGCAGACAGAGGATCATTTAAAAACATTGACTCCGGATTAATTGGTGGCTGCCTCGTGTATTGGACGACCGCGAGGGTCGCCCCTACCAACTTTCTCTGCTGGCGCGAAGCTCCGGCCTCGTGTCTACTATTTAAAAGGCTCTGCCTTTTGGGCGACCGCGAGGGTCGCCCCTACTAACTTTCTCTGCTGGCGCGAGGCTCCGGCCTCGTGTCTACTATTTAAAAGGCTCTGCCTTTTGGGCGACCGCGAGGGTCGCCCCTACTAACTTTCTCTGCTGGCGCGAGGCTCCGGCCTCGTGTCTACTATTTAAAAGGCTCTGCCTT
>Ga0209573_1003018_pt1 | contig 19666 bp, 24 predicted proteins | sample TNRBio252014_DNA_FD_185870 | JGI IMG/M metagenome (GOLD analysis project Ga0209573, IMG submission 185870) | Wastewater treatment Type I Accumulibacter community from EBPR Bioreactor in Madison, WI, USA - TNR Reactor_6/25/2014_ DNA (SPAdes)... | ecosystem: Engineered > Bioreactor > EBPR >...
AGCCGGCCGGTGCGGAAGTCGATCAGGTTGACGAACAGCCGCAGCACGTCGAGCGCCACCGATCCGAGCGGGCCGCTGCGCTCGCCCTTCTCGTGCAAGCCGGCCTCGTTGTAGATTTCGGCCGCCTTCAAGATCGCCTGCACGTCCTTGCGCGTCGTCGCCTGCCAGATACGGCCCTCCGATCGCCCCTTGAAATAGCTGCGCCGGCGAACCGGCGTCGGGCAACGCTCGGCCGGGGGAGGCAGGACCAGGCCAAGCGCGGCTTGTCCCGATCCGCGCCATGCGGCCCGGCGCTCCTGGGCGAGCGCGGAGAGCTGCCCGGCGTCTTCCTCGGAAAGCTGGCCGGCACTGTAGCGCGTCCAGACCTCCCGCATGATTTCATCAAGCGCGTTCGCACGCGCGCAGCCAATCGCGGCCGCAATTTGCGTCCTCAACATCTGTCCTTCGTCCTTCCAATCGGAGGACATGACGGCGCGGACGGCGGACAAAGATTCCCCGTTCCCGGCGAGACTCACGCTTGCCGGGTGGTTCACTCTCGACTATGTTAGGGGCTGTTCAGGCGGTCCTAACAAAGCCGTTTCCGAAATCCGAAAACCCCTTGCCGCTGCTAACGGCTAGGGGTTTTTCATTTCATGTCCTCGGTGCGTTCTCGATATAGAACCTCAAAGCTTCTTCGATGATCGGGGCGCGTGATGACACGCCCTTCGCTTCCTTGATCTGGTCAAGTCGTGCGACCAGATCGGCGGGAAGATCGGTGTTCACATAGATGCGGCCGGCCGCCTTTAACCGCTCCCGATGGGCGGCTACCTTCTCTTTGACCGGTATAGCGGTTCGACTCATGGTTACATGAAACCGCGATTCTTCCGATTCTACAACCCCTTGAATCCAAACCGCTGAAATCGTGGGGTTTCCATTGTGGTAGCCGGCGCTACCGGATCATGATCTCGGCGCGACTCGGATAATCGACGGGCCAGCGCGGGCGATTTCAAGAGCTTGCCTGATTGTTTCGTGCGACGCAAAATCTTCGTCGGTCAGCTTTCCGATGCCGCGCCATCTAACGCCCGGTAGAGCGTGGCGCGATGCACACCAAAGAGCCGGGCGATTTCGGCAACCGGCTTCTTGTCCTCATGGATGAGCTTGCGGGCGTGCGCGATCTGCTCGGCGGATAGGGCAGGGGAGGGGCCGAACCGCACACCTCGCGCCTTCGCTGCGATCCGGCCGGCGCTGGTGCGCTCAACGATCAAGGACCGCTCAAAATCCGCGATGCCGGCGAACACGGTCAGCACCATGCGCCCCGCCGGCGTCGTGGTGTCGGCCCACGGCTCGGCCAAGGAGCGTAGGCCAGCGCCGGCCTCCTTGATCCGCTCCGCGATCGCCAGAAGGTCGCCGGTCGATCGGGCGAGGCGGTCTAGCCTGGTGATCGTCACCACGTCGCCGGCGCGCAGATGATCGAGCATCCGGGCCAGCTCAGGCCGGTCCCGCTTCGTCCCGGAAGCCTTTTCCTCAAAGATGGGGTCAGAACAAGAGCTGCTCGAAATCGTACGCTAAATCCCTGCGCGACGGCGATGTGCTGGTGGTCTGGAAGCTCGACCGCCTCGGGCGATCGCTCGCTCACCTGGTCAACACGGTGAAGGATCTGTCGGATCGCAATATCGGCCTGCGGGTGCTGACCGGAAAGGGCGCCCAGATCGACACCACCACCGCATCCGGCCGCATGGTGTTCGGTATCTTCGCCACTCTGGCCGAGTTCGAGCGTGACCTGATCCGCGAACGGACCATGGCTGGCCTCGCCGCCGCAAGAGCGCGCGGTCGCAAAGGCGGCCGAAAATTCGCCCTGACCAAGGCACAGGTGCGTCTCGCCCAGGCGGCCATGGCACAGCGCGATACTTCCGTTTCCGATCTGTGCAAGGAACTCGGGATCGAGCGCGTCACTCTCTATCGCTACGTCGGCCCAAAAGGCGAACTCAGGGACTATGGGAAGCGCGTTCTTGGCTTAGCGTAGGATTTCGCCCCCTCCCGCAAACGACCCCAAATAGGAAAGCAAATGCGCGATATGCTCGCGGCGAGTTTCCTCCCGCCTGGCATAGGAACGGAAACTCTCCGGATCAGCATCCAATTGTTCGGCTATATAATTGAGCATCGCCCTCGGCGGAATTTCGTGCACCATGAGAGCCCGGCCCGGATGCCGCATCATGCAAAGCTGGACAGCAAAGCCGAGCTGGTTATGTTTTCGCCTGCGGACTTCGATCTCCAGCCGGTCCGATGGAGATAGAGTGTAGTGACGGATCAGACTATCCTCATCGGTCGGTACGCCGAACAGCTCCTGTTGATCCTGAATTTTGAGAAACTTCCGCCGCGCCATTTTTTACTCCATACAAACTTGCGTCGATGGTTCCGGGCATGTCCGGAAACGGTCGTTTGAGTACAGGCCTAAATCACCCTGTCCACAAATTATCTTGACTTATTTGTGGACAGGCATCACCTTTCGGACAACCTATTCGGACGAAATTGAACCTTATGCCACGCACCTTTGCCTATGTCCGTGTCTCCACGACCGGACAGACCACCGAAAACCAGATTCAGGAAATCGAAGCGGCCGGCTTCCACGTCGAGCCACGCCGTATAGTCACCGAGACCATCTCGGGCAGCGTCGCCATTGCGCAGCGCCGGGGTTTCTCGCGACTGATGGATAAACTCGAAGCCGGGGACGTGCTCATCGTCACCAAGCTCGATCGGCTCGGCCGAGATGCGATCGATGTCAGTACGACGGTCAGGAAACTGGAGGAGCTGGGCGTGCGGGTCCATTGTCTGGCCCTCGGCGGCGTCGATCTGGCGAGTTCCGCCGGGAAGATGACGATGAGCGTCATCAATGCCGTCGCTCAGTTCGAGCGTGATCTGCTGATCGAACGCACGCAGTCGGGCCTCAAACGAGCCAAGTCGGAAGGCAAGACCCTCGGCCGTCCCGCTCGGCTCAATGAGAAGCAGAAATTGGATGTTCTCTCGGATTTGGCGGGCGGGATGAGCGTTTCCGCACTCGCCAGAAAATTTGACACCAGCCGCCAGACCATCATGCGTGTCAGGATCGAGGGCGACCGCTCCGTTTAAGCCGTGACTTGAGTAGGCACCCGTTTCCCTTTCGCCTCACCCCGCGCAGCAGGACAGTTTTTTCACATCCCTGTCGAAGGTCTGAGCCGCAAGCTTCAAACCTTCGACAGTCGTCAGATATGGAAAGATCGTCTCCGAGAGATCATCGATCGTCAGGCCGCAGCGGATGGCCAAGGCTGCCGTCTGAATGCTGTCAGCACCCTCTGGTGCAAGGATGTGAGCGCCAAGGAGTTTCCGGGTTGACCCGTCGGCGACCAGCTTGATCAGGCCGCGCGTGTCGCGCGCCGCCAGCGCCCGCGGCACATTGTCGAGGGAAAGGACGGAGGTGCGAACCGAATGTCCGGCAGCCCGCGCCTGCGCTTCGGTCATGCCGACGCTCGCCACCTGCGGATCGGTAAAGACCACGGCGGGCATTGCGGTGTTGTCGTAACTCAGGCTGTTGCCGTTCAATGCGTTCTTGGCGGCGAGCTTTGCGCCATAGGCGGCCATGTAGACGAACTGATCTTTTCCGGTTACATCGCCGGCGGCATAGACGCCCGCCTTCGAGGTGCGCATGCGATCATCAACGATGATGGCCCCGGCCGGTGTCAGGTCTATACCGGTTTCAGCAAGCCCAAGGGCTTCAGTGTTCGAGCGGCGTCCCGTCGCCACAAGAATCCGCTCGGCAGTCAAGATTTCCGGACGTCCGTCCCGCGCGATGGCGAGGGCAACACCACCATCATCGGTCTTGCGGGCGGACTCGTAGGTAATGCCGCTGACGATTTTAATCCCCTCATCGGCCAGATAGGTGGCAAGCGCAGCGCCGATTTCGGGTTCAGCCTCCGGCAGAAGCCGGCTGCGGAACACGAGTGTCACTTCGACACCGGCCCGTGCGAAAGTCTGGGCAAGCTCCACGCCGATGTAGCCGCCGCCAAGCACTATCATCGAGCGTGGCAGCTCGGTCAGGGCGAGCGCTGTCGTGCTGTCGAGCGGCGATACGTCAGCGATCCCCGGAATCCCCGGCAACGCCGGACGCGCACCGGTGGTGATGATAATTCGCTCGGAGCCGATGTGCTGGCCCGCGACCTGGACACCGCCGTCAACGAGGCGGGCCGGACCTTCGTGGTAGACCACATTGTTGTACTCCGGCAGCAGATCAGCGTATTTCGCCTGTCGCAGACCGGCAACCAAAGCGTCTTTCTGGGCGATCTGAGCGGCCCAATCAACCACGCGCGCGCCGCTTTCGATCCCATCAAACCGGGCAGCCGCATCGTTGGCGTGACGTACAGCCTCCGTGGCCCGGATCAGGGCTTTCGAGGGCACGCAGCCGATGTTGACGCATGTACCGCCGATCGTGCCATGCCCGACAAGAGCCACTTGGGCGCCTAGTTCGGCGGCCGTGATCGCGGCGGAGAAACCGGCCGAGCCAGCTCCGACGACCACAAGATCATAACGGCCGTTGCCTTTGTTGGAAGTTGGAACGTCGCAAGCTTCACACATTCAATTCACCTTTGTTGTCTTGTTATTCATCGAGCAGCAATTGGCATCCGCTGATGAGGCGGAACGCCGACGCCGGTAAAGATAAAGTGCGGACGCCCCAATCGCGGCGAGAGCGATCGGGATCAGCACATAGCCGGCCGCTGCGAACCATGCGGAAAAGCCAAAAGAGCCAGCGGCGACCAAAAGAAATGGCGCGGCGCAACAGATGACGGCGAGAAACCCGACTCCGCCAAGGCCGATGAACTTTCCATCTGTCATGCTGAACCTCCTTACTGCGAAACGCCGGACGGATAGCCAGCATTGGTGGTTGCGGTGATCAGCGCGGCGACATTCGTCTGGCTGTCGTCAAAGCGCACCTTCGCGATCGCCGCGCCGGTCGCCTCCGATACATCAACATCGAGCACGCCTGGAACGTTGCTGAGCGTCCGCTTCACAATCGGGCCGCAGAGTTCGCAGGTGGCATTGGCAACATTCAAGGTTACGGTCTGCTCGGCGGCAAAAGCGTGACCACCCGTCAGCAGGGACGCAGTAAGGGCAATGAGGGGCAGGATTTTCATGAGATTCTCCTTGGGATTAAGCATCGAGGACAAGGCGGGCGGCGTAGGGAAAGCCCACGGCGATAATGATCAAGACAGTTGCGACCCAAAGGCCGATCTTGGCGTTCCGATGGGATGATGGACGCGCGCAGTAGGAACCCTCGGCGCATTCAGCCGCCTTCGGCCTGCGATAGACGAGATAGAAACCGTAGCCGAGGCAGGCGAGCGCGATCGTGATAAACACAGGCTGGTAGGGTTCGAACGCGGTCAAATTGCCGATCCACGCGCCGCTGATGCCAGCGAAGAACAAGGCAAAGGGCAGCACGCAACAGGTTGCTGCGCCCAGTGCCGCAACGATGCCGCCGACCGACAGCAATGCTGCCCGATCAAAACCCTTTTCGGCTGGCTCTGTGACTGTATTTGCCAGCGTCCGTGTTTCATCCTGCATCATCGTTCACATGCTCCCGCAATTGATCTATCGTGACCCTAGTGCCTGTAGCGACTACAGGGTCAAGCGAGAAATTTTCACGGATTTGTGCGAGCTATGTGATGACACAGAATGATGAATTTTCGATCGGCGTGCTGTCCGAGCGCAGCGGCGTCAACATAGAGACGATCCGCTATTACGAGAAAATCGGCGTCATGCCGAAGCCCGCCCGCAGCGCAGCGGGTTATCGTATCTACACAACTGAACACGCAAGGCGGCTGCATTTCGTGCGGCGCGGCCGTGAACTCGGCTTCAGCCTGGACGAGTTGCGCGGCCTGCTTCGCCTGGTCGATGGGCATACCTACACCTGCCGGGAGGTCCATGCGCTCACCATCGAACATTTGAAAGATATCCGTCAGAAAATCGCCGATCTGCGGCGTCTGGAGCGGGCCATGTCGAATATGGCGGCGCAATGCACCGGCGATCAGGTTCCAGAATGTCCGGTCATAGATGCCCTTTTTGAAATGCGGTCAATCAAGCGTTCCCGCTCCGTTCAAGCTTAGCGTACGATTTCGAGCAGCTCTTGTTCTGACCCCAAGATGCGAACGCAGCCAGCCGCGCTCAGGGCGGCCCGCTGCTGGTCGAGGTCCTGGCCGCGCGTCGAAACGCGGGCATAGCCGATGAACACTCGGCCGGCGTCGGAAGCTGGTCGGTCGCTCATGGCTCCCTCCTGTCGCAAGCTTTCTACCACTTGCGACAATGACATGCGACACAAGAAGCTCTGATTTTTCGGGGGCGGCCGATCTGTTGCAGGTTTTAGGAGTTACGCGACAGCTATCGGGGCAGAGCACGCGGGCGTTACGACGGCCCGCCATCTGCAACATGCAGGCCCGAAGCGGCATTGGCTGGCGTAACCAGCGTCTCAATCACGCGACATTCAGCCACGCGACCACGGCTGCACTCGTTGACCATCCGCCGCAGCTCGTCCCGCAAGTTGAATAGCCGGGCAATCCGGCTTTCAACGGCCTCAAGCTGGTCTTGCGCAATCCGGCTTGCATCATCGCACGATGCTTCTGGCTGCTCCTGCAAGGCCAGCAATACTTGAATACTTTTCAGGTCAAAACCAAGATCGCGGGCATGGCGGATGAAACCAAGGCGGTCGGCGTCGGCAGAGCTATAGGTGCGCCGTCCGTTCGACTGACGGGCAGGCTTCGGCAGAACCCCGATGCGCTCATAGTAGCGGATCGTTTCGATGTTCACGCCCGACTGTCGCGATAAGTCGCCTATCTGCATTTTTTGTATTGCTCCTGTAGTGACTACAGGATGTAGCACAGTCGCAAAGGAATTTCGAGGATCGACAAATGGCCGCCGCCGCCGCAACCGACACAATCCGCTATCACGTCACTGGCATGGACTGCTCATCCTGCGCGGCCAAGATCGAGGGCGCAGCCCGCAAGGTCGTAGGCATCAACGGCGTGAAGGTGTCGATTGCCTCGCAGATCATGACGCTCGAAGTCGCTGATCCCGCGCGGCATCTTCCGGCTTTGGAATCCGCCGTGACAGACCTCGGCTATCAGCTCGACCGCGTAGGTGAACCGAAAGCTGCGAACGCGGATGGTGACGACGACCATCATATCCCCGACCTTTCGCATGTGACCCCCGCCTATAAACGGGCGCTCTGGATCGTCGTGCTCCTTAATGCTGGATATGGCATCATCCAAATCGGCGGCTCGATCCTGTCGGGGTCGCAAGCCCTACAGGCTGATGCCCTCGACTTCATCGGGGATGGTTTGATTTCCTTCCTCGGCCTGATTGCTGTTGGCTGGGGCCTCGCGGCCCGCGCCAAAGCGGCCTTGATTCAGGGTATCTTTCTGGCCTTGCTCGGCTTCGGGGTGATCGGCTCGACGGCCTATCGTGTCTTTGTCGAACATGAGCCGCAAACCCTGCTCATGGGTGGATTCGCGATTGTTGCCTTCATCGTCAATGTGCTGGCTGCTGTAGTGCTGATTCCGCATCGCAAGGGCGATGCCAATATGCGAGCCGTGTGGCTGTTTTCTCGCAACGACGCTATCGGTAATTTAGCCGTTGTCGGCGCTGCCGTGCTCGTCTGGTGGCTCAACAGTCCGTGGCCGGATTTGCTGATGGCCTTCGCCGTGGCGGCCCTGTTCCTACAATCAGCATGGTCAATCATAAAGGACGCTCGGCAAGACCTCGCACAGGCTGGCCGCTCGTGAGGGTTGGCGCTGCTGCATTGATAGTTGCCACAGGTGCGGCGCTTGATCTTGCAACGAAAGCATGGGCGCGGGCGAGTCTCGAAGCCTATGGCCCTGTCCTCGACTTCTTGCCCTTCGTATCGCTGCACCTGACCTTCAACGAAGGCGTGTCGTTCAGCCTGCTCGCTTTCAAGAGCGATATGGGCCAAGCGGCTTTGGTAGTCATTACAGGATTGCTGACGCTTATCATGGCCATATGGGCCTACCGATCGCAAGGTTGGCACCGGGCAGCCCTCTCCTTGGTCGTAGCGGGTGCTCTGGCGAACCTGATCGACCGAGGCGCACGCGGTTCTGTCACCGACTTCCTGAACCTGCATTTTTGGGATTGGCATTTCTTCGTGTTCAATCTGGCAGATGTGTGGATCAGTTTAGGCGCTGTCTTTCTACTGGCTCTACAAATCATCCCGCCGAAGAATCCGAATAAAATCACATCACTTCCATAAATATCGGGATCAAAGCTATGGGGGCGGGGGGACCGTGATCGTGCATCGCTGATCCTCGCCAGCCGTGCGCGCGGCCTCCCAACAGGCCGTCACCGCCTCCCTGTTCGCCGCAATGAGCTGGTCGGCCGAGGCCACGCGCTGCCATGATTCCGGGCTATCGAATGCCATGAGGCTCATGCCGGCCCGCCACGGCGTTTCCCCCATGACGACGCTGGCGACACGCGGCGCTGCCGAGAACGGCAACAGGCGCGGAAGAAACAGCATCACCAGCGCGCCGATGGTCATCCCGACGACGACAGCGACGACCAGCCACCAATTTTGCCGGTCGCGCTCCCGCGCGCTGGCGACGTGAGCGGCGAGATTCCGGCCGGCGCGCTCGAGGTCGGACGCCTGCCGCTCGAGTGTCTGCGCGGCGGTGCGTATCAGGGCCTCGCCGCTGCGCTCGAGGACCGCCGCATAGTGTTGCGCGCCCTGCCGGAGAATGGGCGATTGCTCTACGCCGTGCAGGCGCTCCGCGACAATGCCGAGCTGCTGCACGAGCTGGGCGAGCTGGGGCTTGTAATCGGCCTGCGGCTCGATCCTTTCGAGCTGGTCGAAAGCAGCTTCCAGCCCGCGCCGCATCACGGTCATTTCCGCGCCGATCTGCGCGCCCTGCGTCTCGATCGTGCGCCGGAGCGCGTCAAACGCGGCGGCCGGGTCGCCGGCGTCCTCGTCCAGTGCTTCCGGCTCGATTCCTTCCCTGTCGTCGTCCAGCTCCGCCATATTCTCCGTGCCTATCTTCCCAAACCGATGCCCCGGCTAAGTTGCCGGCTGCGTGTCATTTCCTCTTGCAGCTCATGGGCGATGCTCTGCCCCCGGCGCTGCTGCTGCCCGATTCCGAGTTCCTGCCGGCGATTGCGCAGGATGGAATCTACCTGCGGGTCACGCTCAAGGCTCTTGGTCATGCCGTTCATCTGGCTTTCGACCTTGCCGCGCGCCTCGTCGTGCTGCCAGCCACGAAGCTCCCGGCGCTGGCCCTGTAGCTCCTGCCAGCGTTCAACGAACCGCTCGGCCCTGATATTCGGGTCTTGCAGCGCGGCGTTTTCGCGCTTCATCCCGTCGATAACCTGCGCGACACGCTCCCGGCCGGAAAGCTCGGTCATAGCGCGCGCCGTCGCCGGGTCGTTTTGCAGCGTCGAGCGCATCAAATCTTTCATGCCGTCGCGCACCTGGTCGAGTTGCTGGCCGGCATCGCGCATTTCCTGCCGCTGCATGTCGAGAACCGGCAGGCCCTCGCGCCGGTGCTGGTCGATCGACTGATAGGCCCGCGAATAGCGGTCAACGGCCACCTCAAGCGGCGACTGCCCCCGCGCCCGCTCGGCCAGCCGGTCGGGCGCCGGCGCCGGCCGCAAGCTCCCTTCCCTTTCCGGCCGCTCGCCGCGCTCCTGTGCGGGGGCAGGGCGCGCATTGAGATTGAGGCCGGCGAACATACCGCGCCGCTGCTTCTCGGCCTGCTGCGGCCGTTTCTGGTCGATCTGCGGGCCATCCTCGCCGGCACGGTCTGGCTCGCGGCTCTCGGCCGCCGCGCCACGCCCGAGTTTCAGGCCCTCGAACGGATTGCGGCGCTGCTGTCGATCGCCGGCGAGATCCTCGCGCGGATCTGCACGAAGATCCTGCGCGAGATCTTCGCGGACTTTTTGCGAGGATCTCGGCGCGCGGTCCTCGATGCGCTCCCGCTCGGCGGGGTGCCGCTCGGCCGTCGACTCCCGTTCCGCACGTAGCCCGGCGCGCTCGGCCGGAATCTCGATCTCGCTGCGGACGCCCATTTGCTCCGCGATCCCGCGCCGCTCGGCAAAGTCGCGGGTATAGTCGAGCGTCGTTTCCTTCACGCCCGACCGGGACAGGCGGCGTTCTAGCTGGCTATAGGCCAGCTCGCCGGCGTCCTGAACCTTCCATGTGTTCCGGTGCGTCTGCGTCCCATCGGGCAAGGTGACGGGGGTGGAACCCTCATGCTGTAGGCCGATCTTCTCCCCGATCTCCGGCGCGGCCTCCTTCATGGCGCGCTCAAGATCGACGCCCCATAGGGTGCGCTGCTCGCCCTTGTCGTTTTCCAGCGTCACGAAATAGCTGTCGGACTTCTGCGGGTCATGCTCATAGGGCGCGGCCCCATGCTCGACCAGCCGGCCGGCATTGGTGAACTCGTCCTGTGCCGCGTAGAGCTGCACCCCGTCACGATGCCGGGTCATGGCGACATAGGTTAGATGCCGGTCCATCGTCCCCGACGCCATCACATAGGACCGATCGACCGTCGCGCCCTGATTTTTGTGAATCGTCGTTGCATAGCCGTGGTCGATCGCCTGATAGTCGCCCATCGGCACGGAAACACTATCGCCACCCCGGCCGTCCAGCGTGGCGATGATGCGGCCCGGCTCGACATGCTCGACCGTGCCTAGCATCCCGTTTTTCACGCCAAGGTCGCGGTTGTTCTCAAGGAACACGATGCGGTCGCCCGGCGCGAACTCCCGCTTGCCGTCATTGGTCTGGAAGGTCAGCGCGCTGGCGTCCGAGCCCACGGCGGGCACGTTGCCCTGCGCCAGCTCGCCCCGGTCCTGTAGCTCGGCCCGGATCGCGTCATTGATGGCGCGAACATCGGCCCGGCGATGCGCCATAGCTACGCGGGTTCCCTCCGGCCGCTCGTCACGATCGGCAAGATAATCGCGCACGATCTCGCCCCGCGCGTCCTCGCCGGTTTCGGCAAAGCTGATATTGCCGCGATCCCGATAGGCCGCCAGCCCCTCGGCCGTCCGGTGCGTGGCGAAGTCAACGGAAGCCTCCCGCTGCCAGTCCACGCGCTGCCGGCGTATCTCGGAAAGCTCGGCATGGCCGATTTCTTCCGTGATCGCCCGGAACGGTGCGCCGGCCCCGATCGCCTGTAGCTGCTCATGGTCGCCAACAAGGACGATCTTCGCCCCGCGCGCCTCGGCCTCGTTGATGAACCCGGCGAGCTGGCGACTCCCGACCATGCCCGCCTCGTCGATCACGAACACGTCGCCGCGGCCGATCGTGCCGCGGTCGTTGTCCCAACCGCGGGACCATGACGCCAGCGTGCGGCTCTGGATGCCGGAACTTTCCTCCAAGCCCTCGGCCGCCTTCCCTGACAGGGCCGCGCCATGAACCGTATAGCCCTCGGCCTCCCATGCCTCGCGCGCCGCCGCAAGCATGGTGGACTTGCCAGCGCCGGCGAAACCGACAACGGCCGCGATCCGCTCCGGCCCGGTGATATGCTCGATCGCCCGGCGCTGTTCGTCGGACAGTCGGGCGGAAGCATCGCCGGCGCTCCGCTGAATGGCGGCGTCTTGGGCGCCTATGGCTTGGCTGACATGCCGACGATCGACACCATGGTTGTGCGCCTGGTGCATCCGCTGCGCGGACTCGACCATGCCGGATTCGATCTCGACCATTTCGCGGGTCGAATAGCGCGCAAGCTCGATCTCGCCGGTTGCCGGGTCCGCACGCTCGGCCTGCAACTCGACCAGGGCGGGCGAGGCCATCACCTTCGCAAAGGCGTTTCTGAACTCCTGCGGGTCGTCGTTGATGTAGCGATGCAGCGCCCGCGCAACGTCGCGCCGGTCGAACACGCTCTTTTCGCCGGTGATGATCGTAAGAACCTGTTCTGGCTTCTCGCGGATAAGATCGGCGTTGCGCTGCGCCGCGTCCTCGTCCAGCCGCGTGCGAGACACGTCGAGGCCGCGCCGCTCCATCTGCGTGGCATGGACGCCCATATGCTCGGTCGGCGCGATCTCAAGCCCGCGCTCCATGTGCGAGCGATGGTCGATCCGAATATCAAGCCCGGCCATCGCCAGCCGCTCGTTCGCGATCCCCTCCCACCGCTGGCGAATGTCGAGAAGCTGCATGTCGGTCGTCGGCAGGTCATTCGACAACAGCCATTTGTTTTCGCGCTCAAGATAGGTCTTCTCGCCTAGACCGTTCTCGCCAACCTGCCGCGTCGTCATCATTACATGGGCGTGGTGATTGCGAACGTCGCTCGCATCGTGCGGCGCGTGAATGGCGAAGTCCACGGCCGCGCCGTAGCGGTTCGCCAAATCTTGCGCGAACTCCCGCGTTGCCTCTAGCCGCTGCTCGGCCGAAAGCTCATGCGGCAAAGCAATCTCGAACTCCCGCGCCACGCGGGCATCTTTCCGCTTCTCGGCAAACTCGGCGGCGTTCCACAAGTCCGACCGATCCCGCGCCCAATCGGCGTTGACGCCTTCCGGCAAGACGATCTCCGCATGTTCCACGCCCTGCTTTGCCGTGTAGTCATGCGTGATGCCGTCGCGCTCGTTGGTTAGCTTCTCCCCGGCACGATAGGCCATCGAAGCGACGGCGCTACGGCCCGTCGCCCTCGAAACTGGCTTCATGCTCAAATGGTAGATCGCCAATCCGTTGCCTCGATCCTGTTTCCGATTTTTCCGCCAGCCTCCAAGCTGGCGGCGCGCTGAGTTGCGTAGCAACTCGTAAGTGCGCCCTTCTCAACTCAATCACTTCTCTCTTTCGTCGCTCGGTATCGCGCTGCGGCAAGGTCGATGCAATGAAGTTGAGGAGGCGATTGTGCTACAAAACCGTCGAAAATTCAAGATCACACACGGCGATATGACGGGAAACGCTTGAGCCGGGCGTGTCTTCGTATAATCTGGCGTCCATTGGAGGGTGAAGAATATGGCAATAGAAAATAACCCGGCATTGGCGCTCCTAATCGATGGCGACAATGCTTCACCCAAGATCGTCGGCGGCCTACTCGCTGAAATCGCCAACTATGGAACTGCCAGCGTAAAACGCATTTATGGCGACTGGACAAAGCCCAATCTCAACGGCTGGAAAGAATGCCTGCTGGAACACTCGATTCAGCCAGTCCAGCAATTCGCCTACACGACCGGCAAGAATGCCACCGATGGCGCAATGATTATCGACGCTATGGACTTGCTCTATACCGGCCGCTTCTCCGGCTTCTGCATAGTCTCAAGCGATAGCGATTTCGCCCGCCTCGCAGCCCGCATCCGCGAACAGGGCGTCACCGTCTATGGCTTCGGGGAACGAAAGACACCGCGCCCCTTCATTACTGCTTGCGACAAGTTCGTTTATTTCGACGTGCTCAACACGGCCGCCGGGGAACAGAAGGAAGCGGAAGCCGTTGTCGCGCCCAAGGCATCCGCCGCCAAACCTGCGCCAGCGAAAGCGGCGCTCGATCGTGCTGCCCTCGACATGCTGGCGAAGGCCGTCACCGCCTCGGCCGATGAAGACGGCCGCGCCAATCTGGCCCGCGTCGGTGCGCACCTGGCGAAACAGTCGCCGGATTTCGACGCTCGCAATTTCGGTTTCCCGCGCCTCTCCGATCTGGTCGATGCGTCCGGCATTGTCGAGATCGAGCGCATTGGCGACAACCCGAAAATCATCATGGTTCGCCTCAAGGGTGAGGCTACCGCCCGCCCCGCGAAATAGGAGGGAAACGTCAGATGGCGCGCAAGACGATCGAACAAAGGCTGGCCGAACTGGATGCGCAGCGATCCGCCCTCAAGGCTCGTCTCGGAAAACAGGAACGGACAAGAGACACTCGTCGCAAGGTACTGCTGGGTGCGCTCGTCCTCCATCGCCTTGAGAACGGCAAGGATGAGGAATTCTCCCGGCGCTTGAGCGAATGGCTCAAGCGTGAACTGCCCGACTTCCTGACCCGCGACGGCGACAAGGAACTCTTTGCCGATCTGATCGGCAACGTGCCGGCCGGGCAAACGGCGGGGAGCGCCGGCGAGGCAACATCGTGAACCGGGCAACGCTCGCATGGGGCGCTTTCAAGAACATGCTGCGCGCCGCCGCGCATGATCCTGTATGGGCTTTTGTCTCCCTGATAACTCTGCCGTTCCGCATCTGGCAAACGGTGCTGCGCGTTCTGTTCATCCTCATCGTTGCGCTTTTCGTCGTTGGTATGGGTGGCCGGTTTGCGCTTAACGATCTCGGCTATGGTCCCGGCACGATTCCGTTCATTGCGCTCGATCTCGTCACGCTGCTGGTGCTGGCTGCCATCGTCTTCCGCTTCATCACCAATCCGCTGATTATCCATTTCGGGGACATGGAAGGCGAAACCCACGGCTCGGCCCGCTTCGCCACCAACAAGGAAGTGGCTCCCCTCGCCCGCGCCGATACCGGCCTGCTGATCGGCCGCGATCCGAAATCAAAGCGGCCGCTGCGCTATGACGGCCCGGCCCATCTGCTGACGATGGCACCGACCAGAACCGGCAAGGGCGTCGGAACCATCATCCCGAATCTGCTCACCGCCGACCGCTCCGTGATCTGCATCGACCCAAAGGGCGAGAATGCGAAAATCGCCGGCCGCGCCCGCCAGCAGTTCGGGCCGGTCCACGTCCTCGACCCCTTCGGCGTTACCGGCCTGCCCTCGGCCGCCTTCAATCCGCTCGACCAGCTCGACCTGGCCGGCCTCGATGTGGCCGAAGACGCGAGCACCCTTGCCGACGCCCTCGTGTTCGATGAACCGGGCATGGCCGGCGAAGCGCATTGGAACGAGGAAGCCAAGGCGCTGATTGCCGGCCTGATCCTCCATATCGCCGCCCAGGAGCCGCGTGAGCGCCGGAACCTCGCCACCCTGCGCGACTATCTCACGCTCGCCCCGGAAGCCTTTGCCGCGCTCCTGAAGGACATGCAGGCGTCCCCTGAAGCGGCCGGCCTGGTCGCCCGCGCGGCAAATCGACACCTCGGCAAATCCGACCGGGAAGCGGCCGGCGTCCTCTCGGCCGCGCAGCGCCATACCCATTTCCTCGACAGCCCGCGCATGGTCGCAGTCCTCGGCCGCTCCGATTTCCGCTTTGCCGATCTCAAGCGTCGCAACGTCTCGGTGTTCCTCGTCCTGCCGCCCGATCGCCTGTCCACCTATTCGCGCTGGCTGCGCCTGCTCGTCGCGCAAAGCCTCACCGACATGGCCCGCGATCCCGCCAAGCCGGCCGTGCCGGTCCTCTATCTGCTCGATGAATTCGCCGCCCTCGGCCACCTGGCCCCCGTCGAGCGCGCCATGGGCCTCATGGCCGGCTATGGCGTCCAGCTCTGGCCGATCCTGCAAGACGTTCACCAGCTCCGCGCCACCTACGGCCAGCGCGCCGGCACATTCCTGTCGAACGCCGGCGTCCTACAGGTCTTCGGCGTCAACGATCACGATAGCGCCCGCCTCGTCTCCGATCTGCTCGGGCAAGAGACGGTCGTGTTCCAGACCATGAGCCGCGCCCTCGATGCCGAAAAGACCGGCATCACCTACGGCGAGCAACACACCGCCCGGCCGCTGCTGACCCCCGATGAAGTCCGCAACCTGCCGCAAAATCTCGAATTGCTGTTCCTGGCCGGGCAACGGCCCATCGTCGCCGGCAAGCTCGCCTATTACGCCGATGCGGAGTTCAGGGGGCTATATGACGCTCCCTGAAAGCCTTGCCCATCTGCCTGACAGAAAGCGGCGCGAGCTGGAACGGGTCGCCGCGATCCTGTTCGATGAATTTGAGGACGCCCTAAAAACCAAGCTCTCCGATAAGGGTAAGCGTGGCCGCATCCTCAAGCTGATCCTGTTCGGTTCCTATGCGCGCGGCGATTGGGTCGAGGACCGCAAGAGCGACTATCGCTCGGACTATGATTTACTCGTCGTCGTCAACTACGACAGCTTTGCGGAACAGCATGAAGCCTGGGAAAAGGCCGCTGAACGCTTCCTGCAGGAGCTGACCGTGACAAAGCACCTGGCAACGCCGGTCAACTTCATCGTCCATTCCCTCCACGATGTGAACGACCAGCTCGCCCACGGCCGCCCTTTCTTCGTGGACATAGCCCGCGACGGCCTCGTGATCTATGAAGCGCCCGGCTTCCCGCTCATTGAACCGAAACCGTTAGCGCCGGAGGTTGCTAAAGCCGAAGCGCGCCGACATTTCGACCACTGGTTTCCGGGCGCAGACCGCTTCCTGAAACTCGCCACGGTGGCGATAGATGACGGGTTCCGGAATGAGGCGGCGTTTCTGCTGCATCAAACCGCCGAACGGCTCTATCATTGCATCCTGCTCGTCCTGGCGCTCTACTCGCCTAAGTCCCACCGGCTCACCTTCCTGCGTTCCCAGGCTGAACGCCTTGCCCCCCAGCTCATCGCCGCGTGGCCGCGCGACACGAAATTCGCCCGACGCTGCTTTACCCGCCTCGATCGTGCCTATGTCGATGCCCGCTATTCACCCGCCTATGAGATCACCGGCAAGGAACTATCCTGGCTGCTCGACCGCGTGAAGGCGCTGCAAGAGGCCGTTGCCGCGATCTGCGCCGAACGCCTCGCCCCCGAAGGGCAGGCCGCAACATGGACCTATGACAACATCGTCACGGCACAAATCGCCATCGGGATTCTGAACCAGGCGCGCGGAATGGTCTCGGCCCGCCTCCACGAAATCAAGGACACGAACCCCGCCCTAGCCAAGACATTGCGCGACAAACGGCGCGAGCTGCTGGCGCTGCAAGAAACGATCAATCCCGATGATCCGGACACGGCCAAGGCGATCACCGCGACATGGGGGCCGCGCGTCAAGGATGACGCCCGGTTCTGGCTGGAGCTGTAGCCCCTACCCTCGGCGTGACTCTGGAGTGAGATGCGGTCCCGGCGCTGCGCGCCGGGGCTTTGTCACTGGCGGCCCTCCGGTCACTTCGGCGCAATGGGGAAGCGCGTTCCCTCCGGTCCGGTCGCGGCTTTCGCCGCTCGGCACGACGGTCAGCCCCCGGCCGGCCCGCTCTTATCATATTGGGCCGTAGGGACGGCCGGGGGCGGGTTACAGGCATGCGCCTGTGCAAATTGCACTAGAACACCTCGCCCTCTTGACTGTCGGATTACCGACGAGCCTATGCGGCCTCGGCAATATCGAGCCGCACCGCAAGCCCGGCCTGGGTGGCTAGATTAATCAGTGTATCGAGGCTGAAATTCGTGATCCGGCCGCGCAGCAGGTCGTTAAGCCGGGGCTGCGTGATCCCGAGACGCCGTGCCGCTTCGGCCTGGGTGACGCCCCAACTCCGTACCCGCTGCTCAACGGCAATCAACAGATTGGAACGCATTGTCATGTTCGCGGCCTCGGCCGGCGTATCTTCCAGTGCATCCCATACATTCGCAAAGCTCTGACGTTCCATTGTCACGCCTCCGCTAGATTTGCCGCAACCGGGTCGCGGCTAGGTCCAAATCTCGTTTCGCTGTCTGCTGCGTCTTCTTCTGGAAGGCGTGCAGCACATAGACGGCATCCTCTAACTTAGCGATGTAGAGCACCCGGAAGGCTCCGGCCTCGTCGCGGATGCGGATTTCCCGCACCCCCTGCCCTACGCTCGCCATCGGCTTCCAGTCGCTTGGTTCAAAACCCTGCTGAACCTTGTGAAGCTGGACACCGGCCTCTTTCCGCGCCGTCTCGGGAAACTCCCGCAACTGCTCAAGGGAATCCCCGAGAAATTCGAGCCGCTTCATGTCAGCCATGAATCCCTTATATCAAAATTTGTATAAGCGAACAAGCGAAACCGCTACTGCTCGCCTTCGCCAAGTGCGCTCATTGCCCGCTCGATCGTCTCGGCAAGCGTGATCTCGTGGCGGTCGGCATAGGTATAGATCGCCTCGATAGTGTCGGCCCTCAGCCGGGTTGCGAACTGTTCCGTGCGGCCTGTCTTGCGCCGAGTACGGCGCGGGGGTCGCCCAGGAGAAGACGGCAATAGCTCGGCGGCTTTCGGAGTTTCGCGGAAACCCGCAGCGCGGGCGGCGGCCTTGACCGCGTTCGGATCAACGGGCGGCACTGGCGGCGTGTTGAGTTCCTCGCCAAAGTCGAGCGTTGCGCGTTTCTTGTCATCGGCAGTCATGCTGCGTTCCCTCCCCTAATGGCGTTGATGACGGCTTGCGCATATTCGCGGGCGTTTTCCTTGGCTGTCTCCAGTCCGGACACATCGGCCGTTTCCAGCTCGTGCAGCGTGCCGCCCAAGGAAAACAAGGTCCGATAGGCCGCCCTGTCGATCAAAGTCGCCGGCAGCACCGGGACCGCAGCGCCGGTAAACTGCCGCTCTATGTCGCGTGCCGTCCGCTCGCGGATCGCGGGCGGCACGCGGGTAAAGAACACGCGATATGGAATTTCCCGGTTCGCCACCTTCCACATTTGGCGCACCAGCTTGACCGATTTCGCGGCCTCGGCTGCGTCGAGAACCGAGCTTTGCAGCGGAATCAGAACCAAATCCGACCGGGCGACTGCGAAGCCGACGCGATCGGTCGCGGTCCCTTCTAAGTCAACTATGACGAAATCGGCGTCGGTGCGGGCATCCTCGATCGTGTCTATGATTGTTTCGGCCGAGTCATCGACTATGAGCCGAAGGGATTCCGGAACCGGGCGAAGCTGCGACCAGGCTACAAGGGGCCTGTTGGGGTCCGCGTCGATCAACGCGACCTTGCGACCCGCCGCGACTAGCTCGCCGGCGAGGACAACGGCCGAAGTCGTTTTGCCAACCCCGCCTTTGCTCGAAACAAATGATATGACCGCCATGCGACCTCCGCTCATCTAATGACCAGCAGCATGTTAGCTGCGGGCACTTTATAAGCGGTTAAACAGCCGCTTGCCATCTTATTGCAAATTGATAGCCGCTAGTAAACAGCTAACTTCTTTAGGCGCAGCTCTCGCCCTTTCTTCCTCTCGAAAGCCCATGCGACATTGGCCGCATGCGAGGCGGTTGGTGATTTTGCTCTGAGGGTGCCGGGCCGGACCGCCTATTACGCGGTCCGGAACCGCCGCAGGGCCGCGTGAGCGGCCCGAACAGCGGCGTCCGCTTATGTTTTCACATAGAGAATAGAACTAGAGGGGGATTCAGTCTGGTTATCGGACTCACGTTTCATGAAGGTCTTTGCCATCCTCACAAGGGTCTGCCCGAGCGGACTATCGCCGGCGTCGAGCTGCGTTCGCTCGTCGAGAGGCAGGGCCGTCCTGTAGGCGTCGATTGCCTCGGCCCAGGTCCGTTGATCCTGTCCATGATCCGCAGGCGGGGGAGGGGCCTTGCCGAACCGGCCAAGGAACTGCCGGGCCTTTTCCGGCAGGGACAGGCGATAGGCATTGCTCGCCTGCTGCACCCGGGGGCCGCGCCCCTCGTTCCCGGTCGGCTCGTAACGCCGCAGCCAGTCGATGAAGCCATGCGCCCGCAGGTTCTTCAACGCTCGCACGATCGTATCGCGTGAGCGGCCCAGGCGATCCATGATCGTGGTGATTGACGGCTCCAGCCGGCCGGTGCGGAAGTCGATCAGGTTGACGAACAGCCGCAGCACGTCGAGCGCCACCGATCCGAGCGGGCCGCTGCGCTCGCCCTTCTCGTGCAAGCCGGCCTCGTTGTAGATTTCGGCCGCCT
>Ga0209573_1003019_pt1 | contig 19663 bp, 17 predicted proteins | sample TNRBio252014_DNA_FD_185870 | JGI IMG/M metagenome (GOLD analysis project Ga0209573, IMG submission 185870) | Wastewater treatment Type I Accumulibacter community from EBPR Bioreactor in Madison, WI, USA - TNR Reactor_6/25/2014_ DNA (SPAdes)... | ecosystem: Engineered > Bioreactor > EBPR >...
TGCGCACAGAGTGGCGCTCTCCATGCCAAAGGAGATTCCGCCACGATGATAAACAAACACGTCGGCGGCATGCAGATGGCGAAACCCGATTTCCAGCGCCCGCATCGAGAAATCGTTTTCCTCACCGTAGCCACGCGCGAACAGAGCGGCGTCGAAATAACCAACCTGATCCAGGCAACGCCGGGTAATGTACATACAGAATCCGACTGCGGTCGGCATGTCCACGGCTTGCCCGGCGTTGATCTCCGCAAACAAGGCATCCAACGCCGCCAACGACCAACCAGCCGACAGTGGATTATCTTGCATGAAACGCGGATAGCTGCAAATCGTGGCATTGTTGGAAAATGGGGTCACCGTTCCAATCATCGGATCGCCACCCGCATGGCGGTACAAACGATCCAGCCAGTCGCCATGCACCTCTGTGTCGCTGTTGAGCAGCACCACATCGCGATCGGGATGCAACACCATGCCTCGGTTGACCGCGTTGACGAAACCGGTATTGACCGGATTTTCCAGCAGGGTGAAAGCGCCGGTTTCCGCTTGTTGCCGCAGAAAAGCGCTCAACTCCGGTTCCGGGCTGCAATCGTCGATCACCACAATTTCGCAGGCGGTCCGCTGAGGAAATGCCAGCACGCTCTCCAAACAGCGCCGGGTTTCATCCAATCCGCGATAAACCGGGATAATTATATCGATAACAGGTAGGAGGGGCGATGTAACAATCACAGGCGATATCGAATCAGAATGAGTAGTCATCAATAACCCCTGAAATTATTTTGTATTTACCTGTGAAAATAGTCAACTTGGTATTTGACTTGGTCGAATTTGCATCGAGTTTATGTCTACTGCAAGTCCACCCTCACCGCCCCACATACTCATCGGACGCACGATCCGATCAACCATCATAATTGCCAATACCGATTACCTAATTCGTTTCAAATAACCACATGGATTAAATGTCATTAAGAACTTCTCTCTGGTTTTATCTATTATGAAATTTTTATTTTGACTCAAGAACTCTTCTACTGCCTCAAATGGCCCTTCACCAAACGAAGGATAAACCGGGTGTCCATTTATATTTGTATCTTCCACTATTATATAGCTTCCTATATTGACATATGGAGCAAATACTTCTAGCTCTTTTAGTACATGACTTTTGGTATGATCGGAATCCAGGATTACTAATCTATTTTCTTCTTTAGGGCGATAACACAATAGAGAGTCAACGAGCACAGCATCTACACTAGAACCTTGCACATAAGTGATCCTAGGATGTACCGGTCTGGACAAATAATCAATATCCTTATCCTCATCAATATCTATTGTAATGACCTCGCCATGATTTAATATATCGAACATATGCGCCATAAAAAGCGCACTACCACCGAGATAAGTACCTGTTTCAATGATTAAATCAGGCGCAATTTCAGCAATAATCTCCTGATAAATCCAAAGATCCAACGGGCATTTCAAGCAAAGCGTATTAAACCAATAAGTTCTCGCGAAAATATGACCTGTATCTCCCGGGCCGTTATAATAAATATCATGAAAGTGATCAAGTACTGCTTTTTCCTGATTAGTCACAAAGTTACTCCTTAATATTGAATATTAAAATCCAACAAAATTACATACCAATGTATTTTATTGGGCACTACACTTAAGAAAAAGCATTCTTTAGTCTAAGAATTGGTTTTTCTAGAAAATAATACGAACAAGTAGCGATAATAAAAGTTACTATCATACCAATTCCAATAATCATCACAGGATCAAGCCTCATAATAAATAATATCTTACATATCGGATAATGCCAAAGGTAGAGACCATAAGAAATTGACCCTATCCATACCAACCATTTCAACTCTAAAAGCTTACCTATAATATTTCGCCTACCTATTAGACAATCTAAAATCAATGCTACCGCAAGAAGCTCAACAACTAAAAATCCAAAAAAATACATTCCTGGATCTTGCCACCTACTAAAGATAGCAAAGGCAAGAAGACTTATCATAGAAAAAGGAGCGATAACTACAAGCCATTTTGATAGGCATTCCTTGACACTTTCTTTTATTAATCCCGATGATATCAGCACACCGAGAGCACAACCAATCATTAGCGCATCAGCTCTAGTATCCAATCCATTATATAAACGCTCCAGAGGAGTCTTTTCCATGGTTAGATAGATTCTAAGGCACCATGCACATAACGCAACAAAAGACGAAACAAAGACGATATATCTGCGATCTTTTATTATTCTAAGTAGCACTAATAAAACAATAGGCCATAAAATATAAAACTGCTCCTCAGTCGAAAGTGACCATGTATGCCCAAGAAAATCAGGCGATCGCAGCATAAAAGCCCTTGCCCAATTTGAAAGATAAATAAGAGAAATTATAGCATCGATTAAATTTTCGATAGCTTTTTCTCTATTTAACACTATAAAACCTATAAAGCAAAATACAATCAGTAAGCATACCAGAGATGGAGCAAGTCGCAGCACACGTCTTATATAAAAATATCGTAGATTAATATGATCAATCCTATCGAACTCTTGAATAAGAAGCGATGTGATTAAGAAGCCACTCAGTACAAAAAAAATATCTACACCGATAAACCCACCTTCAAAAAAAGGGACTTCAAAATGAAACAACATTACAAAAATAATAGCGATACCACGAAGCCCATCTAACTTTGGTATGTAAGTCAACTTGAAACAATTACTTGCCATTACCAAGCAGTATTCCAAACATAGCTTTCATACTAAACACCGAACCCATAAACCTAGATGATGATCAGCAGCAGTATTCATGTATAGGATTCTTGAGGCACCTCTAATAAGTCAGAGGCACTGAGTTCGATGGTCAACATCGGAATACCTATCAATCCTTGGTGAACACTGCTAGCGTGGGACTTGAAAATCAGCACATCGTTACACCAGTTATGAATGATGTGGTCCTGTTGAGTGCCGGAAGCCGCCGCGATGTCCACCGCATAATCCCCGACCGGCAACACCGGCATGCGGAAGGTAAAGCGTGCGGTCAGTTGCTGGCCGGTGGTTACCCGAAGCGGCGCGGTGGCGTAGCTCAGATAGGTATTATCGCCAAACAGGTTCTGACCCAAGCGATCCTTGACGAAAAAGCCGATGATCGGATTTTCGAGATCCATCAGAATCCGGGTCAGTACCACCAGGGTGACCAACTCACCGCCGACGATCCAGTGCAGGCTCTGTCCCTGCCCGTCCTCAAAACCCGCATCCAAAATGTGGACAGCGCCGGTACCGTAGCCCTCAGCCTCCTGACGAAAACTGAACAGTTCCAAATCGTTGCGAAAGCGGGTCTGATTCAAAAGCGCCAGCCGCTGATCCACCCGCTCCACCACCGGAGCATGCGGGGCAACTTCGGTGGCGGGTTGTCGTGGCGATGGCGCTATCGAAACACTCGTCCCCTGGGATTCGCGCAAGGTCGCCAAGTAGTGCTCGCAGACCTCCTTGGCCGGACCCGACTCGCGCACCTGCCCTTGCTCCAGCCATAACGCGTAATCGCAGAGATTGACCACCGCCGCCGTGTCGTGGCTGACGAAAAACAAGGTGCCATGCTCCTGAAACTTACGGAGAAAGCGCATGCATTTCTGCACGAAAAACATATCGCCGACCGCCAATGCCTCGTCGATGACCAGAATGTCGGCGCGGACATGAGCGGCGACGGAGAAGGCCAATCGTACCGCCATGCCGCTGGAATAGGTCTTGACCGGTTGGTCGATGAATTCGCCAATGTCGGCAAAAGCGAGAATCTCAGGCAGATAACATTCGATTTCCGCATCGTCGAGACCGAGAATCGCGGCGTTGAGGTAGACGTTCTCGCGGCCGGTAAACTCCGGATTGAAACCGGTACCCAGTTCCAGCAGCGCCGCGACCCGACCTCGCACTGTCAACGTACCGGTGGTGGGCGCCAGCGTGCCGCAGAGCATCTTGAGCAGGGTGGATTTACCGGAGCCGTTCCGGCCGATCACTCCAACCGTCTGGCCGCGCCGAACCGTAAACGACATGCTCCGCAAGGCCCAGAACTCGTGGTAGTAACGGCGTCGGCCACGCCATAGCATCTGCTTTAGGCGGTCCTGCGGTTTCTCGTAGATCTGGTAGCACTTACCAACCTCATTCACCTCGATCACGAACTGCTCTTCGGTCGAGCGGTCGCTCACCGGTTCAGAGGACATCGGCGAATCCCCTGCGAGTTCGGGCAAACCAATAGGCACCCAGCACCGCCACCAACAATCCCACGCCCAGGCAAAACAGGTAGGGCATCCAAGCCGGCGGTTGGCCAAACAGAATAATTCCCCGAGTCTGTTCGATCATCAGCGCCAGCGGATTGAACTGGAACCAGTATCGGACAGCTTCCGGCAGGGCACTGACCGGATAAAATACCGGGCTCATGAACATCAGTAATTGCACCAGCGGCACGATCAACTGCTGGATATCGCGGATGTACACTCCCAAGGCAGCCAGAAACCAGCTCAGACCCAGCGCAAACAACAGCAGCGGCAACACCAAGAGCGGTAGCAACAACACCGTCCAGCTCAGGCCACTACCCAGCGTCTCCTGCAACAGTAGAATCACGGACAATGTGGCGGCCAGCGTCAGCAAGGCGGAGGTCGCCATCACCGCCGGCAGCATCTCCAGAGGGAAGATGACGTTCTTGACATAATTCTGGTGCGCCAGAATCAGGCCAGGGGCGCGGCTGAGACATTCGGCAAGAAAATTATAGAGTGCCATGCCGACAAACAGGATCAACGCCAATTCGCTCAACGAACTGCCGCCATGCTCACCCCAACGGAGTTTAAAGATCACGCCGAAAAAAAAGGTGAATACCAGCAGTGACAACAGCGGCAGCAACAGTGACCAGAGCAGCCCCAGGTAGGAACCTCGGTAACGTTCGGCGAAATCCCGCTTCAGCAGTTTCAGAAACAACTGGCGTTGCAGCCAGGACTCGCGCAGGAGCCGATAGAGTAACCAATCCTGTCCAAGTCTGGATTTGAAAGTCGCCGGTAACATCAAATTGAACACCGACACAGATTCAGTCGACTTCAGTCGGGAATTGCGCGACCAGCGTCATGAGTCCTATCCGGGTTCACGGCTGGGCAGCGCCGATACATGCAGTGGAGCGGGCGGCAGTCCCTGTACATCGCGCTCCCACATCAATTCGTAAGCGCGTTCGAGATGCCGGGTAAAGCGCTCAGTGTCGAACAATGCGGTGCGCAAGCGATTGTACGCCAGCTTGTCCCGCAGCGCCGCCAGCTCCGTCGGCTGAGTCGCCAGCCGCACCGCCCGCTCCTCGTATTCCACCAGCGAGTGGGTGATGAGTTCCGGCAAACCCACCGCATGCAGCAGGCTGGCGGCCACCCGTGCCGGGAATGCCTCACCCAGGCAGGTCAGTACCGGCAACCCAGCCCACAAAGCGTCGCTAGCGGTCGTGTGCGCACCGTAAATACGGGTATCGAGAAAGAGATCGGCCAAACGGTGCCGTTCGAGATGGCGATCCTTGGGCAGGCGTTTGGCAAACACCAGCCGTTCGCCAGCCACTCCGCAGGCTGCGGCGGCCGCTCGTAGATTCTCCTGAGCTTCCTCGCTCTCGGAGTACAGCCACAGTACCGAATCCGACACGCGAAGGAGAATGCGCATCCAAACCGAGAACATGGCCGGTTCAAGCTTTTGAATCTGGTTAAAACAACAGAAGACGAAACCTTGTTCAGGCAAGCTCTGATCCACCCGCTGGATGCCGGTCTCGGCGATTTCCTGCCAGCGGTCGTTGACCTGGTAGCAGTCGGGTAGATAAACCGGCTGCTCGGTACAGAAAACCGCTTGTTCCGGCGGCAACACGATCGGGTCCACAACCACATAATCCAGATATTTCGCTCCACTGCTCCCTGGAAAACCGAGCCAGTTTATTTGTATCGGTGCCGGCCGATAACAGAAAATCTCCGGGCGGGAATAATTCGTATACACCATCAGGTCGACCAGCACATGAATGCCATCCGCCTGGATTCGCCGAACGGCGGCGGCGTTATCCATGTTGGAAAGATCGACAAAGTGATCGCAATCGTTTTTGATACGCTGGTAGTAGGCACTATCCGCTTCGCCGCGCAAAGCGTAACCGTAAATTTCAAAACGGTGCCGATCATGGCAATGAAAAAATCCGCGCATCAGATGTGCGGTTGGATGCTCATGAAAATCCGCCGATAAATAGCCGATCTTGAGGCGCTTCGCCGCTCCATCCGCATACTGACCGGCTCCATTCGCCACGCCAGAAACCGCCGCCGCCATCAACCGTTCGGATTCGCGCCGGGCAATCGCCAACCGCAATTCCTGGGACATCAGCAGAAACAATGCCCGGAAAGGCAGCAGCGGAGACGGTTCACCCCGCTCCAGACACTCCTCGGTCAACCGTCGAATGGTGGCGATGCGATATTCGTAATCTTGCCAATCCCCATGCTCCAAGCGGCGAAACTCGTAATTCACCCGGATCAGTTCCGGCGTAACGGGCGGTGCTGGAGAATCCGTCGGTCGGATCTGAAAGAGAGCATCGTGATAGTTGGCTCGAAACGGCTGCCTGGCCAAGCAATCAGCGGCGGCAAAGGCCATTCGTGCTTCGGCAAAACGATCCAAACCGGCCAATGCCTCACCGAGCTTGGCATGGAATTGCCAATCGTCCTTGGCGGACGAGGGCAATGCCTCCAGCAGCGACAACGATTTCTCGAACTGGCCCGTGGCATTCAAGGCCGCCGCCACGGCCAATCGGGCTGAAACTTGATCGGGTCCAGTCAAAGTCAGCAACCGTTCCGCCGTTGACATCGCGGCCCGATAGCGCTCCCGCGCCAACAGGATCGCAACCCGGGTACGCAGCAAACCTACGTGATCCGGATCCCAATGCAATCCTTGCTCGATCCAGGCCAACGCCTGATCCAGTCGCCCTTGCCGCAATTGACTGTCGCTTGCGGCTAACAGAATTTCACCCGTCGGCTGCCCAACGGCCCGCAGTGCATGGACCGCAGTCAAGACTTCCTGATAACGCTGCAGTTGCAGCAGCGCAAGCGCGCGGTTCAACAACGCCTTGGCATGGTCTGGTTGCCGGGCAAGCAAATGATCGAGCGTTACCAGTGCCTCTTCATATCGTTGCAGGTCCATCAAGGCAGCCGCGCGATTCAGCAAAGCGGCGGGAGAGGTGGGATGGGTCGTCAGAGCCGTATCGGCCACCGTCAGCGCTTCCGCCGGGCGCCGCAGCGCCCGTAGTACGGCTGACTTGTTGATCAGGGCTACCCCATACTTTGGTCGCAATTGCAACGCTCGCTCAAAGGCGAGAAGGGCCTCCTCGTGCCGTCCGAGACCGGTTAACGCCGCGCCCCGATTTGCATGCGCCATTGGTTGGTCATTGTCCGACTCCAATACCGCATCGACGGTCACCAGCACCTCCGCGAAACGTCCCAGGCGCAGCAACGCGGTGCTCTTGTTCAACAAGGCACCCAGTCGTTTATCCCCATCCAAACTTAAAGTCTTATCAGCCAGTTGTATGACTTGGGCGTAGTGACCTGTTTCCAATAGGGCCGCCGAGGCCAACAACAATATCGCGGGATTAAATGGCTCCAACCGTAGGGCGTATTCGAGCGCTCGCTGGCAATCCTCAAAACACTCAAGCTTGTATTGCAGCTCCGCCAGCCGGAACCAAAAACGGGCGCGATGAGGCGCGAATTGACAGATCCGAATATACAGATCCTTGGCTTGTTCGAGTTGCCCTTCGGTGGCCAACCGGTCCGCCTGCGCAACCAGAGTTTCGATCATCGGGGATGCAACACCGCCAAGGTATTAACGCTGAGTCTCGTGGTACCATTGACCATCGATCAGCACCCAGGTCTGCTCCAAGGTCTGGGGTACCCAGCCCATGGTCCCAATCAGTACCTCTCCACTGATACGCGCCTTGCCTTGCCCGGCTTCGATATTGACTGCTTCAACTCGGACTTTGCGCACTGGTAAGCCCTGCAGCGACATGGCGTTTTCCAGCTTCAGCCAACCGCCTGGCTGTGCCGCCGATTCCATTTCATACATGGTTCTCACATCACGCGCTTGGCGTGCCGCCCAGTAACGCTCGACTCGTTGCCGTAGTGCGGCTTTGAGTTCCTCTGATGTCGCGGCCGGTTGGCTCGCACCACTCGAAGTAGGCGGCGTCACTTCGACTTTATTCGCGCTTGGCGCTGGAGTGTCGGCCTTCTCGGCCAGCACGGCTCCAGTTCCAACGAATCCCGCGATCAACAAGACGAGCTGGCAAATCCAACGTGGATTTAACATGACATTCTTACCTTCAAGGTGTCGTCTGGGGTAGCGCACTTTTGAGCTCATCGATCTCGACGGTCACGCCAACCTGCTTTGCCAGTTGCCAGGCATATGCTTCACTGCCTTGACGAATGGCCTCTCGACGCATTTGAGCAAGCACCGCTCCGCGCGCATTCGCATAGGGCGTCACCAAGGGGTCACGCTTGTCCTTCAGTTGGATAATTTCGTAACCAACTGGAGATTTAAGTACTTCGGAGTATTGTCCCGGTGCTAGATCAGCGACTGCTTTCTGCAACCAAGCATCTTGATTGACGGGTAGAAATCCGAGATCGCCCTCGGCCACCTTGCCTTGGGGATTTTCAGTCAGTGCCCCCGCCAAGACCGCAAAGGATTCACCGGCGCGAAGTCGTTTCAAGGTTGCATCAGCACGTGCCTTGACAGCCTCGATCTCTTGAGGACTGGCGTTGGCGGGCACACGAAACTGGATTTGCCCAACCCTGACCATGGCGGGGATTCCGAATGCCTCTTGATGTTCCAGATAGTATTGATGAATTTTCTCCTCGTCAGGCGTTTTTTTCGCCTCCGGGAAGTATTTAGCGGCCAACAGATTATAGCCTCGCAGGTAATCCGTCTGACTTGGAGGATGATCCGTGGGGAGAAATCCTTCCCGACGCATCCCTGTCTCGATCAAGCGATCAATAATCATCTCACGAAGCACCTGCGCTTTACCTGGATCGGTCGTTGCCATTTTGAGCAATCGGCTATCTTGGGAGATGAATTTCATAAAATCGTCAACAGTGATCTTTTCACCGCCGACCTGCGCCATGATCACCTCTCGCCCAAGAGGTTTCGCGGTATTTTCCCCAGACGTCGACGGGGTGGTCTGCGGAGTCGTCACCGCTGAGGGTGATGGCGCATCATCATTCCCCGTCGCCGGCGCACTACCCTGCTCCGCAGCCAGAGCCTGCTGTTGAACCCAAAGCGGCACAAGTCCAAATACAACCGCCAAGATGAGATTTATCACCACTCTGTGAATCATGTCGGCCTTTTAAAATTGATGAATCGGATGTAAAGATATAATGACTTGCAGCCAAGATATATTGATACAAAGCTCGCGCTACAGTTTTAGCCTAACCCGCTTTCTTACCGGCCGCGAGCTTCGTGAAGGTCTCCCACAATGGACCGTAGATAACGGCTGACGGTTCAGTGCCTTGGATGGCGGTCACGGCATCCACCCAACCATCGCCATCCATATCCTTCAACTCCACCCAATTAGGCCACCTCGCCAACGGCAACTGGATATTTTCAAAAATTCCCGGCGTATCCTTGATCTCTCGGTAGAGCACTAGCGCATGGATTCCTCCCGCCAGCAAATACCGTGTGCCATCCCGGTCTTGTCCCGTCGCCATGACATGAATACCCGTCTTTCCTGGATACGGAATCGGTTTACCTTCCGTAAAGTGGCCTTTGCCGTCATTCAAGAGCACCACGATCTCTTGCCGCACCGCCATGGACACCAACAGGTCCACAGTGCCGTTCCGGTCTATGTCGAAAGGAAGCACATGCCGTGGCCAGCCTTGCTCGAAGGACCATAGCCGGCGAGGAACCGGCTCTTTATCAGGACCGGGGTAATCGATCACCCATACATCATTACCGAGACGCGAGGTAAGCACCAATTCATCGATGCCATCGCCATTCAGATCGGCCGAACGCACATGTTTAGGCTCATTACCGAGCGTCAAAGTATAAACCGCATTGACCTCGGCGGTTTCTGGATTAAAGCCACGCAGCAAGGTCAAGGTCCTACCGGAAAATGGCGCTACCGCCAAGCTCAGAGCCCAGCCGGGCCAAAAAAAGGGAGTGCTCGCCCTAGGAGCTGGCTGCGCACGTTCGCTGATCAACTCAAGGCGGCCATCCGGCTGCGCCTTGACCACTTTCAACTTGCCTTCCCCTTCCGCATTGATCAAATACCGCTTGGGAGTACCCGGCAACACGATGGTGTCGTTAGGATGAAATCCGGTAATCGCTTGCGGGTCGTGAGCTTCGAAGTGGCGCGGTGCCACTTGCTGGTACACTTGAATTTCGTTGTTGTTGTGCGAAGTAAATATCAGATCAAGTCGGCCATCGCCCGTGATGTCGTCCGCCAGTACATGAATGACTCCTTGGGTCGGCAACAGGGATTGGGCGTCGGGAGGAGCGCTCACCGGCGGCGTTGTCGCGTCCTCCGCCACCGCCACGATGCCCACCATCCACAAAGCCATGGCAAGAATCCATCGACTCATTTATCTCCCCTTGTTATGGCAATACGGCTTGCTGAAAAGAAGAACGGCGCACCAAGTGCGCCGTCCAACTGGGACGCCGAAACGTCCTTATACTACGCAGTCATCAGCAATAACCGGCTCTCAATAGTCGGGCACGACACCCCGCTCATGAGCCAAATCAGTCTGCACCTGCACCGAATTCGCCGAAGTACCAAGACCAATCAAGCTGAAAGCAACACCCGCGCGGGAGTATGCCGGCCCAGTCAAAGTATTACTGGTATCCGCGAGGTGGAACAGCACGAAACCCGTATCAAGGGCCGGTTGGCCGCTGGCCAAATCGGTAATCGCATGGCCCGTGGGATCGTTGGTCGTCCCATCAATGCCGTTCGCATCGACGACGTTCAGCTCATTCGGCAAGGAAAGGGTGCTGGAAACAGCGACTTCATCGGCATCATAGACATCGATCGCCACGGCAGTACGGCTGATGCTTCCGTCACCGTGCTTATCGCCACTATTATCCGGGAACCAGAGCACAAACCGAGTATTGCCATTCAGAGGAGTCGGGTCCACGAAATAACGCAGGCTGAACCTCGCCGCCGTATCTGTATTATACGCCAGCGGCATACCAGCCAGCAGGGGGTTCACATCACTCGGGATACCACCCTTATAGGTGACCTCGTCACCCACGCCACCCGCCGCATCCCGCAAAGGCAGCACGGGAATATAGGCTTCGGACGCCCAGTCGCCCTGAATCAAATAGGCGGAACCGTACAGAGTGAAGCTGCTGAAAGCACTGTCGCTGCGGGCGTTATTGCTGGACAGCACGAGATAGCCCGTCACGCCATCCAAGGATGGGAAGGGGCGGGCGGGATTGGTGATCACATAACCCCAGTCGAACCGCGAAAAGTCATTGCAACTGATATTCACGGCGCCATCGGCCAAATGCACGCTCTTGGTGCTGAAGAAGTACCAATGGAGCTGCTTTAACGCCCCATCACTGCACTCACTTCCCGTGCCTTGCACCGTCGGAAACTGGCCCGGGGGAACGGAGTCCCCAACCGTCACACCAACCATGGTGTTGACTCCGGCCGTGGAATCGAAAAGAACATGAGGTACCAGCAGCGCGCCACCAGGCTCACCCAGGGTGATCGCTTGGGCGGCGCCAGAGGCGCCGATGGCAGTTGCTACCGCCGCCGCCACACCAATCTTTTTGAAATTCGCCAACATGTCGTAACTCCTATAGGTTGCTTCGCACGAGCGCTTAACAAATACACTAAAAGTCTGACCACGGAGGAAAGACTACATGGGAATCAAGCTGGTGTCAACATAACAACATAATTTTGTTGTTTGCGCAACAGCTTTTATCCTTTGAACAAAATAAAGAGGTTGCGGTATTTATAAATAGAAGAGCCATGGAATGCAAGGATTCTCTCGCAACCATCCAAGATCAGGGCTTGCATCGTTGTGCAAATACAACGGTCTGATTCCTCTTCATCAGGATGCTGGAATCATCGGTGCAAGCTCCTGCATCTTGCGTTTGATCTCCTCGGTCACCTGATCGGCTTCCTGGCTGTTCTCGACCACCCGTGGGGTAATCAGCACGATCAGCTCGGTACGGTCCAACGTGTCTGCGGTGCTGCCGAACAGCGCTCCCAACACCGGAATCTTGTACAGTATCGGAAATCCGCTCTGTCCTTCGGAACGGTTATCGCGAATCAACCCTCCCAGCACCAGCGTCTGGCCACTCTTGACCACCACCTTGCTAGTCACGCTACGCTGCAAGAACGAGCGTGAAGAGATGGTTTGGCTGCTACTTTGGGTGGTTTCCACCAACGGCCCCAAGTCGATCACTTCCTGCTTGATTTCCATATTCACCATGCCGCCCGAATTGACCCGAGGCAATACCTCCAACAGTACACCGGTATCTTTATATTCTACGCCACCCGAAGTAGTCACGTTATTCGTGGTGGTCGTACCGGATGGAATCGGTTGCTGGGTACCGACCCGGATCACCGCCTGCTGATTGTCCACCACCATCACATGGGGCGATGACAGCACCTTGACCTTGGAATCGCTGGCCAAGGTATTCAGCAGAGCACGCACCATCCCGGCGCTATCAGTAATCGCATAGGAAAAAGCGCCAGCTTGACTCGGCAGCACGTCGTTGACCGTCAGGTCGTTCGCGCTGATCCCGAGCGAGCCCGTACCGGTGTGACTGCTGCCCACATCATTGGTGAAAAACCATTGCAGGCCGTACTTCAACTGGCCGGTCAGGGTCACCTCGGCGATGGTGGCCTCAATCAGAACCTGGCGGGGCGTGACATCCAGCTTTTGCAGCGTGCCAAGGATCCGCTCATAATTCTGATTGGTGGCCCAGATCAGCAAGGAGTTATTTTCGGTATCGGCGACGATGCGAACCTCCTCCATGCCGGCGCTGGGTCCACCCGAACCAATGGCGCTACTTCCACCAGTGCCAGCACTAGCGTTGGCCGTGCCACCGGCACGCCCACCCGCGCGACCGCCGCCAACCGACGACGTGGAGCTCCCAAGTCCGGACGTTCCCGTACCCGACGTACCCGAACTACTCAACCCGGTGGATGACGAACCGGACAGCGTCGACTTGCCGCTTCCCCCACTCAAACTGGAACTCGAACCACCCGTCAGGCTCGATCCGCTCGATAGCTGCGATGATTTCAAACCTGGCGCCAGATCCCCTCCTCGGTTTGCGCCACCGCTGCCACCCAGGTTGAATAGACCGTTGAGCAGTTCGGCCACGTAGTCCGCTCGGCTGTTTTGCACCTGATAGACATACAGCCGTTCGCCACCGATGCCATCCAGGCGCTCGATCCAGATGGCCGCTTCCTTGAGATATTCCAATTGTGGTGTAATCACCAACACTGCATTCAGCTTGCTAAGCGGTACGAATTTAAGCATCCCCGCGATGGGTGTTCCGGAACCCTCGCCCAAAAATTGATTCAATTCCCCGGCCAATGCCTGACTGTCCACATTGCGCAGCCGGAACATGCCGATGGACATTCCCTTGAGCCAATTCACATCGAAAGTATCGATGGTGCTTTGGGCGTTGGCCAACTCTTGCGAGGTACCAGACAAAATCAGCAGGTTACGAACGGGATCCGCCCGGAGAACGCCGCCTTCGGGCAGAAACGGCGTAATGATCGTTTGCATCTCGGTGGCGCCCACATAGCGTAAGGGCACGATCCGCACGCCATACCCCAGCCCCCCCTGCCCCAACCGTGGCGTCAAAACCCCTTTTTGCGCGGCGCCCGCGGCCGGAATGATCCGGTATACCTCGCCTTCGCGAACCAGAACCGCGTTGCTGGCGCGCAGCAGCGTCTCCAAGGTTGGCAACAACTGATCCCGCGCGAGCGGTCGACCGGTTTGCACGGTTACTTCACCCTGTACCTGCGAGTCGACCGTGTAATTTGCCTTGAGGGTGTCGAAAATGACTTTAACGACATCACGAATATCGGCCTCCTCGAAATTGAGAGTGACTTCGCCGGCCGCGGTGCGGGTTACCGGTGCCGGTTTGGAGGTTGTCTTCCTGTCGATGAAGTTACCCGTCCCTGGCAGGATCATCGTGGTACCAGCAGTCATCGCGGCGCTGTCCTGGTCGGCGAACGGCGGCCGAGCGGCGGACGGCAACGGCGCCGAAGTCAAGCGAAGCGCTTCGCCAGCGGAGGGCGCGGCCGGCTTCGCCGAGTCTTGAGCATTCTGGTCAGCGGGTGCTGTCGCGCACGCGCCGAGCAGTAACGCCAACAACGCGCAAGCCAGCGTGGAACTTACTTTTTTCATGAAAATAGAGCCCTTATCCATTATCTGGTGGCGGCGGAGAAACCACTGGCGGTGGGGGCACCCCGGGTTTAGGCGCCATCGCCGGTTGACCGATCGGTTGCGCATTCCGGCCGCGCCGCGCGCCAGACTGGCGGGCGCGCGGACCCATCGGTTTTTGCGGGCGTATCAACGGCAATTCCTGGGTTAATTGGCCCTTGCGCAACACGACCCGGTCGGAGAAAACTGCCTCCAGCCGCCATTCGCCTATCGTTTCCCCCGGACTGATCCGCGCCGTCTTGGCATTGGGCTCCGCGGATCGCAATAAGGCCTTTTTTGCATTAGACGTAATCATCACACCGCGCAGCGTCAGTTTCTGCTCTGGACCTGGGGGAGCAGGCGGCTCTTCCGGCGACGCTTCATCTGGGGGAGGAGGTTCCGGTTGACGAGCCGCGATAAACAGCGGATGCAGGACAATCTCACCATACTGATCCAGTGGCGGCAATTGAAAGAGCTGCGTGGGCTCCACTGATGGCAGTTCCAAGGGCCGACCCGCGGCAGATGTCGCGGGCGGGCGCGGCGGGTGCGCGAGTTGCCAGTACACGGCGGCGGCGGCACCCGCACCAACCAGCAACCACAGCAATAAGCTGATGTTTCTGGCCGTCATTTAGCCACCCTCCTTGCGCAGGTATCCCGAGATTTCAAATTGAATATTCAGTTGCACCCGGGAATAGCCAGCCAACCGGCCGTTGGGTAGGCGTTGACGGACCTCTCGCGCCGATACATCCAGATTGTCGACGAACAATAGCGGCGTCTGCGATTCAAGGTCGTGCAGAATTTTCTGCAAGCTGTCGGTATCCCCACTCACGGTCGCGTTGACAGCCACCTTCACGGCGCTTCCTTCCTCGACCGGCGGCAGCGCCTGCGTACTGCGCAGGGTCCCACCGGCCGCCTCGACGACAGCCTTGACGCGCTGCTGCAACTCGGCTGCGGCCAGTGGTGGCGCGGATTGCGGCAGATACTGCGCGGTTATATTGCGATCCTGCTGGATTCTGGTGATCAACTGTTGGATCGGCTCGCGGTTGGCGGCCATTCGTTCGAGCTGCTCCAATCGACCCTGCTGCTGTTCCAGACGTTCTGCATAAAAACGGTAGCTGGCGGCCAGCCCCCGCTCCACCACCAAGTAGAAGCTACCAACCACCACCAGCAACAGCAGCGCCAACGCCCCCAGACGTTGTCCCCAACCCGGCGCCGTCGCGATGGTCATCGCGACTCCCCGCCGATGTGCGCACCCAACAGGAAACGCTCTTTGTTGGTTCTCGGATCCGTGGTGACCGGCGACAAAAATCTAGCACTGTCCAGCATATCGGACGCTTCGAGAATACCGACCAGCGCCGATGCCTTGGTGGACTGACCGTTGATCTGCAAGCTATCTCCCTTGATCTGCAATCGCTCCACCCAGGTGTCCGCCGGTAGGATCAGAGTCAATTCCCGCAGCAGATCCACCCGAGTTGGAATCGCCTGTTTTTTCTCCGTCAGCATCCGGGAGGTTTGCAGGGTCCGATCCAACTGATCGCGTAGGGTCATGGCTTGATTCGCCGCCGCTTGAAGCCGGCCGCTCTTGGCGTTCGCTTGAAGCAACAGCGCGCGTTGCTGCCAAATCGGCAACACCGAAGCCATCACGACCAGCAGCAGACTGGCGACGATCGCCATCGCCCGCATCCGCCGTTCCCAAAGGCCCCGGCGCACCCGCTGTTCCGGCGGCAACAGATTAAGGTCGGAATCGGCACCCACCACATCCAGCACATCCGGCAACAGCCCTTGTTGTCGCAACTGAAGCAGCATCGGATCCACCGCAACCCGCGGCAACGCGGTCAACTCGACCCGTAAACGGCGCTGTTCGGGCTGACGCTGCAACACGCGGGCATGGTAGTACACCTGATCGGCGGTAAACGGCGTCAGGCGATCCATCTCGAACCCCGCCACTTGGCGCAAGTTCTTCTCGGCGGCCAAAGGCAGCGACAGGGTCCGCGCCAACGCCCGGTCGGCTGGAAAACGCAGCACCAGTTGTCTGGCTTTCTCTGCCTTAAACCACTTCGCCACCAGCCGATCATCAGGCAACGTCCGATCCAGCCGCTCCAGTATCTGGTTTTGTCCGGCTTCCTCGCGCGACAACACATACCCATTTTCATCCACCGCGATCACCAAGCGTCGCGACGAACCGGTCAACCAGCGGCGGACGCTGACCGGCAACCAAGCCAGCAGGCCATCCCGCCACCAGCACCAGAATGCATTCCAGATCCAGCGGGGGTTGATCGTCAAAGCCTGTAAACGTGATGAATCCAGGGACAAAACCATGCGCGAATGCCTGTTCTCCGAGCTACAAGGCCATGTAAAAATCGAGCTTATGCTGCATGAGGATCAATCCAAGAGGTAAGGGGAGCTTTGGTTTGGTTTCCAAAAAGCCATTTTTCAGCCCCCAGCGCGCCACGCCAGCACCCGCGGGTTCCGCTCGGTGGCCACACTCCGCCCATCGATAACAGCCTTTATGGTCACGGACGTTCCACTCTCCGTCTCGGCCGTAACGGCAATATGATAAACGTTCGCACGGCTCGGGGAGAAAAAGGATTGACCGTCGCCGGATTGCAACGGTGGCGGAGTCGTTCCATCGGTAACGGCGCTGGCACGCGCCTCCAGGTAATCGGCCACGGTCCGCTCGTCCAAACCCAGGGCTTGCAGCAAACTGGCGGGCGCCAGTTCCGGATTCACGCCGGTGTGGTAGGAAAACACTGTCTCCACATCGGCGATCCGCTCGTAGAGCACTTGGGTCATTCCCAATACCTCCCCTAATTCCTCAACGCTCTCGAATGGCGCATTCTTGGGTCCGGGCCGACCAGCGGCGCGATAATCGCCGCTTTCCGCACCGTGCGGCAATGGCCGATCGTCCGGATCGCGCCAGTCCTGGATGGCGTCCGCCAAACGGTCCTGATCTTGGGGATCGACACCGGCCGCAGCCAGTAGAGCCTTGAGCAATTCGGAGTTGGCGGTGTTGAGATTCACCAAGCCGCCGGCGTCCACGACCTGGATTCGCAGCCGACCGCCCCCGAAAGACCATGCGCGCCAGTCACCATTTGCCGGCCACTGTTTTTGCGCCTCCGGATCCAATTGCCAGGCCAAAGCATAGGCTATGCCGGCTTCGGCCAGAGCCCGTGCCTGTGCTCGCTCGACCGTGCCGGTCGCCAAGCGCGTTTCGATCCGCATGGAATAGGCGAAACCACCGGCCATCACCGCCAACAGAGTCATGATCCATAACACGATGACCAGCACCATGCCGTTTTTGCGAGTGTCGAAGCGTCCGGCGCACTCTTTACGATCGGTGGCCATCAGCGTGGACCCTCGACCAACGCAACGACCAGGTCGGGCCAGGATTCGCCTCGCAGCGTCAGGTTCAGCCGCACCAACAATGGCCGCCGCTCAGTGCTGGTCCAGTCGGCGTGCCAACGCGGCGATTCCTGATCGTTATCCCGTTCCGGACCGAAATACGCCCACTCCATGGCCGACACCCCCTCCAGCAAAACGTTTACCCGCTCTTCGCCTGCGGCCGGATTGCCCGGTAAATATGGCCGCTGGCGTAGTCGCAACTGACCATCCGCCATTTCGATCCACATCCGGTATAACCCGCCCTGACCCAGGCGAGCCGGCATCGGCGCCACAAACTCGATTCCTTCCGATCGGCCGGCGAAGACCACGAACCTTTCCCGGCGGTCGTCATTGGTTTCGTAAACGGTCATCGACTGCGCCAATTGGCGGCGCAGGAACTCCTGCGCCGATCGCAATCGGTTGCTTGCCTCGGCCCGCCGCTCACCGCTGTCCCAACCGTTCAAGCCCAGCCGCAAACCACTGTACAGCACCACCAACACCAAACCCATCAGGGTGATGGCAACCACCAACTCCAGCAAGCTAAATCCCTGCTGCCGGCGTTCCGCACCGCGCATCACCGCTCTCATCGGCGTCCGCTCAGTGGTTCCAACGGCGCCAGACGCAAGGTCTCCAGCACCACCGAACGCGTTTGCAGCAGACTCGGCCAAAATACCTCGATCCGAACCCGGTAGGCCTGAACCCGGGTTTTCTCGGTGTCCGGCATATTCTCGGTGTAGGCGTTGACCGTACCGCGCCAAGAGAACTGGTCGTCGATCGGCCCATTGCGCGCACCTTCGGTCAAAGGCGTTTCCCGGCCGATCGCGGCCAAGATCGATTCGGCGTACAGGGTCGCCCGAGTGTAGTCGTCGGCCACGCCAGCGTTGCGCAGACCGGTAGCGAAGATCTGCAACAGCACACCCAGCGAGATCGAAAGGATTGCAAAGGCGACCAGCACTTCCAGCAGCGAAAAGCCGCTCTGCCGTCGACCCCGGCTCACAGCTGCGCGTCCTGCTCGACGATGGCGACAGTACCGGTCAGCCAGTCCACGTTCACGCGATACGCCAGTTTCGGACTGCTGACGGTGATGGCACCGCCGGTGGAACTTCCGTCTGGAAAAAAGCGGATGCCGCCGGTGGCGCTGTCCAGCAACTCCGACTGAGCGGTATACAGCTTGAGCGCCACGCTCTCCGGCAGAGCAATCTCGCGCGGATCGCCGGTCACACCGAAGCGGCGTCGCTCCAGATCGAGGGTCAGCACCGCTTCCTGTTGGCGGGTGACCGCTTCGTTGCGGGCATTGCGCAGACCGGCGGCCAGTTGCCGCGCCGCGCCGCGCAGTTCGGTGGCACCGCTCATGCCTGAAAGCAGCGGCGGCACCAGCGCCACCAACAGCACACCAATCACCAACACGATCAGAATTTCCAGCAGGGTAAAACCATGCTGCCCGGCTTGTGCCGTCATATCATCGCCGTGCCCAAGCACTCACTGCCAGCTCACCACATCCTGATCCTCGCCATCGCCACCCTCGGCGTTGTCGGCCCCCAACGCATACAAATCGAAGGCCCCACCATGCTGGCCGGGCGAGCGGTATTGATAGTCGTTACCCCATGGGTCCTTGGGGACGAGGTTCTTGCGCAAATAGGGACCGTTCCAGCGGGTCGCGCCCGCCGGTTGCACGACCAATGCCTGCAAGCCTTCAGCGGTGGTGGGATAGCGCCCCATATCCAGGCGAAACGCATCCAGCGCGGTGCTGAAATCTTCGATTTGCAGCTTGGCGGTCTTGGTGTTGGCGCCACCCAGATATTTCATGACCTGCGGCCCGACCAGCCCGGCCAGCAAACCGAGAATCACCAGTACCACCAACAATTCGATCAGGGTAAAACCG
>Ga0209573_1003021_pt1 | contig 19658 bp, 22 predicted proteins | sample TNRBio252014_DNA_FD_185870 | JGI IMG/M metagenome (GOLD analysis project Ga0209573, IMG submission 185870) | Wastewater treatment Type I Accumulibacter community from EBPR Bioreactor in Madison, WI, USA - TNR Reactor_6/25/2014_ DNA (SPAdes)... | ecosystem: Engineered > Bioreactor > EBPR >...
GATGCTCGCCGAACTGGCCAGCGTGCAGATGCACGCCAACCAGACTTCGGGCAACTGCATCCGCAACATCACCGCCGACCCCTTCGCCGGCGTGGCCGCCGACGAGGTCGCCGATCCGCGCCCCTTCGCCGAGATCCTGCGCCAGTGGGCGACCTACAACCCGGAATTCGCCTTCCTGCCGCGCAAGTTCAAGATCGCCTTCAACAGCGCCGCCGAAGACCGCGTGGTGCTGCGGGTGTACGACATCGGCCTCGACCTGGTCCGTAACGAGGCCGGCGAGCTCGGCTTCCGCGTGCTGGTGGGCGGCGGCCTCGGCCGCACCCCGATCCTGGGCGAGGAGATCAAGCCCTTCCTGCCCTGGCAGCACCTGATCAGCTACTGCGAGGCCATCCTGCGCGTCTACAACCGCTGGGGCCGCCGCGACAACCTGTGGAAGGCGCGCATCAAGATCCTCGTCAAGGCGCTCGGGCCGGAAGAGTTCGGCCGCCAGGTGGAGGAAGAATGGGCCAACGGCAAGGACGGCCCCAACACCATCACCGCGGCGGAGCTGGCGCGCGTGTCGGCCCACTTCGCCCCGCCTGCCTACGAGACCCTGCCCGCGCAGGACGCCGCCTTCGACGAACTCCTCGCCGGCAACAAGGCCTTCGCCACCTGGGTCAAGCGCAATGTGCGCACCCACCGCCAGCCCGGCTACGCGGCGGTGGTCCTGTCGCTGAAGAAGACCGGCACCGCCCCGGGCGACGTCACCGCCGAGCAGATGGACCTGATCGCCGATCTCGCCGACCGCTTCAGCTTCGGCGAGGCGCGCATGCTGCACGAGCAGAACGTCGCGCTCGCCGACGTGCGCCGCACCGACCTCTTCGAACTGTGGCAGGCGGCGCGTGCCGCCGGCCTGGCGACGCCGAACATCGGCCTGCTGACCGACATCATCTGCTGCCCCGGCGGCGACTTCTGCAGCCTCGCCAACGCACGCTCGATCCCGATCGCCGACGCCATCCAGCGCCGCTTCGACGACCTCGACTACCAGCACGACATCGGCGAGATCGACCTCAACATTTCCGGCTGCATGAACTCCTGCGGCCACCACCACGTCGGCCACATCGGCATCCTCGGCGTCGATAAGAACGACGAGGAGTGGTACCAGGTCAGCATCGGCGGCACACAGGGCAACGGCACCACGCTCGGCAAGGTGATCGGTCCGTCCTTCGCCCTCGACGAGATCGTGGGCGTGATCGAGAAGCTGCTCGAAACCTACGTCGAACTGCGCCATGAGGACGAGCGCTTCATCGACACCGTACAACGCGTCGGCACCGAGCCCTTCAAGGCACGCGTGTATGCCGACCGCCAGCCGCAAAGGAAAGCCGCCCATGTCTGACAAGATCATCAAGAACGGCCGCGTCGTCGCCGACGACCGCCTGACCGTGAGCCTCGCCGAAGGCGAGGTGCCTGCCGACATCGCGGTGCCCGCCGGCCCCGTGCTGGTGCCGCTCGCCGTATGGCAGGCGCGCCGCGAAGAGCTGCTGGCGCGTGCGCGCAGCGGCGAGGTGGGCGTGTGGCTGGCCGCGGGCGAGGACGTCGCCGCACTCGCTGACGACCTCGGGCTGCTGCAGATCGTCGGCCTGCACTTCCCCAAGTTCACCGACGGCCGCAGCTACTCCGCGGCAACCTTGCTGCGCACCCGCTACGGCTACCAGGGCGAACTGCGCGCGATCGGCCAGGTCCTGCGCGACCAGTTCAACTACATGACGCGCTGCGGCTTCGATGCCCTGCAGCCGCAAGCCGAGCGCTACACCGACGAACAGCTCGAGGCGGCGGTGGCCAGCATCGACGACTTCACCCAGCCCTACCAGCGCTCGGTGAAGGACCCGCTGCCGCTGTTCCGCCGCGTCGAGCGCGGCACCGGCCGCGAGGTGCAGCAATGAACGCCGCCGTCAGCCTGCTGCGCCCCGCCCCGACCAACGCCGCCACCCGCCCGCAGCTCACCGACGCACTGCGCGCCACCGTGGGTGCCAAGTCCGCAGCCACGCTCGCACTGCTGCGCGAGGCCGTCGCCGAGTTCGGCGCGCACGGCGAGCTCGCCTTCGCCAACAGCTTCGGCGCCGAGGACATGGTGCTGACCGACCTCATCCTGTCGAACGGCCTGCCGATCACCATCTTCTCGCTCGACACCGGGCGGCTCCCCGCCGAGACCTACAGCCTGATCGGCGAAGTCGAGCGCCGCTACGGCACGAAGCTCGAGATCTACTTCCCCGACGCGGGCGCGGTCGAAACCTATGTGCGCAGCCACGGCATCAACGCCTTCTACGACACGGTCGAGCTGCGCAAGGCCTGCTGCGGCGTGCGCAAGATGGAGCCGCTGCGTCGCGCGCTCACCGGCCGCAAGGCCTGGATCACCGGCCTGCGCGCAGCTCAGTCGGTCACCCGCTCCGGCCTGCCGGTACGCGAGACCGACACCGCCAACGGGCTGGAGAAGCTCAACCCGCTGTCGGACTGGAGCGAGACCGAGGTGTGGGCCTACATCCGCCTCGCCGAGGTGCCCTACAACGCCCTGCACGACCAGTTCTACCCCAGCATCGGCTGCGCCCCCTGCACCCGCGCGATCGCGGTCGGCGAGGACGTGCGCGCCGGACGCTGGTGGTGGGAAAACCCGGAGACCAAGGAGTGCGGTCTCCACGTCAAGGCGAGCTGAGCCATGAACGGCAAGCACCCCGCCCAGGGCACGCACAGCCCCGCGATCGGTGCCGGCCGCCGCAGCCTGCAGCAGCGCCTGCTCGCGCTGCGCGCCGGACTCAGGGCAGCGCTGCGCGCCTTCAGAACCCATCCGATCAAGCATCCGCAACGGTAACCGCACCATGTCCACGCTGACCAAACAGACGCTGTCCCACCTCGACTGGCTCGAGGCCGAAGCCATCCACATCCTGCGCGAAGTCGCCGGCCAGTGCGCCAACCCGGTGTTGCTGTTCTCCGGCGGCAAGGATTCGATCTGCCTGCTGCGCCTGGCCGAGAAGGCCTTTCGCCCGGGCCGCTTCCCCTTCCCGCTGATGCACATCGACACCGGCCACAACTACAAGGAAGTCACCGACTTCCGCGACCGGCGCGCCGCCGAACTGGGCGAGCGCCTGATCGTGCGCTCGGTGGAAGACTCGATGGCGCGCGGCACCGTGGTGCTGAAGCACGCGGGCGAGTCGCGCAACAAGCACCAGTCGGTGACGCTGCTCGAGGCGATCGAGGAGTTCGGCTTCGACGCCTGCATCGGCGGCGCCCGCCGCGACGAGGAGAAGGCGCGTGCCAAGGAACGCATCATGAGCTTCCGCGACGAGTTCGGGCAGTGGGACCCGAAGAACCAGCGTCCCGAGCTGTGGAACCTGTACAACGCGCGTAGCCACAAGGGCGAGAACATCCGCGCCTTCCCGATCAGCAACTGGACCGAACTCGACGTGTGGCAGTACATCCAGCGCGAGCAGCTGGAACTGCCATCGATCTACTTCGCCCACACCCGCCCGGTGGTGCGCAAGAACGGCCTGCTGCAGCCGGTGACCGAGCTGACGCCGGCGAAGGATGGCGACGTCGTGGAGGACGTGCGGGTGCGCTTCCGCACCGTGGGGGACATCACCTGCACGGCGCCGGTGGAATCCGACGCGGACACCGTGGAGAAGATCCTCGCCGAGACGGCGACCACCACGATCACCGAGCGCGGTGCGACGCGGATGGACGACCAGACCTCGGAGGCGTCGATGGAGCAACGCAAGAAGGAAGGCTACTTCTGAGCGCATCCGCGCTCGTCGCAGCCCCCACCCCCCCACTCTTCGCACCTCACGCCTGACCTTTGCACGGAATCATGACCATGTCCGCCCTCGAGCACCTCCCCGAAATCGACAACGGCTTGCTGCGCTTTCTCACCTGCGGCAGCGTCGACGACGGCAAGAGCACCCTGATCGGCCGCCTGCTGTTCGACACCAAGACCATCCTCGCCGACACCCTCAACGCCATCGAGAAGACCTCGGCCAAGCGCGGCATGAGCGCGGTCGACCTGTCGCTGCTGACCGATGGCCTGCAGGCCGAGCGCGAGCAGGGCATCACCATCGACGTCGCCTACCGCTACTTCTCCACCGGGCGGCGCAAGTACATCATCGCCGACGCCCCCGGCCACGAGCAGTACACCCGCAACATGGTGACCGCCGCGTCCACCGCCAACCTGGCGATCATCCTCATCGACGCGCGCAAGGGCGTGCTGACCCAGACCCGCCGCCACTCCTACCTCGCCAGCCTGGTCGGCATTCCCCATCTGGTGGTCGCGGTCAACAAGATGGACCTGGTCGACTACGACCAGGCGGTGTTCGAGCGCATCAAGGGGGAATACCTCGAATTCGCCGCCAAGCTCGGCATCCGGGACGTGCGCTTCATCCCGATCTCGGCGCTGGAGGGCGACATGATCGTCGACCGCGGCGAGCGCCTGTCCTGGTACGACGGCCCGACCCTGCTCGACATCCTCGAGAACGCCCCCGCAGCCCACACCGAACAGGCCGAGGACTTCCGCTTCCCGGTGCAGTTCGTGTGCCGACCGCAAGAGTCCGCCAACCCCGAACTGCACGACTATCGCGGCTTCATGGGCCGGGTCGAATCGGGCGAGGTCGCGGTGGGCGACGCGGTCACCGTACTGCCCTCGGGCGCCAGCAGCCGGGTCAGGAAGATCGAGCTCGGCGGCGTCGCGCTGCCGCGCGCCATCCACGAGCAGTCGGTGACCCTGCTGCTCGAAGACGAGATCGACATCTCGCGCGGCGACCTGATCGTGAAATCCGCCGAGGCGCGGGAGCCGGTCAAGCAGATCGAAGCCACGGTGTGCTGGCTGTCCGAGACCCCGCTGTCGCCTGCACGCACCTACCTGGTACGCCACACCACGCGCGAGGTGAAGGCCAAGCTCGCGAAGATCGACTACCGCCTGGACGTGAATACCCTGGAACAGGAGGCCACCACCGGGCTGGCGATGAACGACATCGCCCGCGTCACGCTCAAGCTCGCCCAGCCGATCATTGCCGACCGCTACACGGAGAACCGCGCTACCGGCGCCTTCATCATCATCGACGAGAGCACCAACAACACCGTAGGCGCGGGCATGATCGGCTGATCGCCGCCCGCCCTCCGCAGCGAGCGAACCCCGGCCCCCGCAAGGGCGCCGGGGTTCTTCATTTTGGGGACGAAGAAATTCCTACCGCATCACAGAACATGACAATCGGGCATCAAATTTTCTATAATGAAATTCCATACGACTATTTTCAGGTCTTTTCAGCACCTGCAAGAGTCATCCCCGGATCGCACCGAAAACCGCTGCCTGCCATCTTCATCCGTCCTCGAGGAGGTCTCCCGATGCTCAAGCGAATCACCCTCGTCACCGTCGCCACCTTGGTCCTCGCCGGCTGCGCCGCCACCCACGTCGCCATCAGCAAGCGCGACCTCGATGTGCAGACCAAGATGTCCGACACGGTCTTCCTCGACCCGGTCGGCCCTGACAAGCGCACCATCTTCCTGCAGATCCGCAATACCTCCGACAAGCCCGACCTTGCGGTGAATGACGAGATCGCCGCCGCGCTGCAGACCAAGGGTTACACCCTGCTGCAGGACCCGGAGGCGGCGCACTACGTCCTGCAGGCGAACATCCTGCAGGTCGGAAAATCGGCACCCACCGCGATCGAGGCGGCGATCGACCAAGGCTACGGGGTAGCCGCCTCGGGCGGCCTGGTCCTGGGGGCGGGAGCGGCATACGCCGGCGGCGCCAGCGGCCGTGGCATCGCCGCCGCCGGCCTGATCGGCTCGCTGGCCGAAGGCATCGCCGGCGCCGCGGTCAAGGACGTGTATTTTTCGATGATCACCGACCTGCAGATCAAGGAGCGCATCCGCGGTGCCGGCAAGGCAAGGGTGAGTTCGAACCACAGCCTGCGCCAGGGCAACAGCGGTGGTTCGCAGGTGTCGTACGACGAAGAGTCGTCCTACAAGACTTATCAGACCCGCATCGGCTCGACCGCGAACAAGGTCAACCTCGCCTTCGAGGAGGCGCTGCCCGAGTTGAAGAAAGGCCTGATCAATTCGATCTCCGGGCTGTTCTGAACGCTCGCGGGCTTCATCTGCCCCAGCACGCCGCCGGGTGTTCGATAATCACGGCGGCGCCTTGCCAATCCGGCGCCCTTCGACCGAGCGCCACCATCATGACCGACCGCAATCCCTCCGACACCGCGCGTACCCGCCTCGACAAGTGGCTGTGGGCGGCACGTTTCTTCAAGCACCGTACGGGCGCGACCGAGGCGGTCGATGGAGGAAAGGTCAAGCTCAACGGAATGGCGGCCAAGCCGGCACGCGAACTCAAGGTCGGTGACCGCCTCGACATCACGATCGGCGAGGATACGCGTACGGTGATCGTGCGCGCGATCGCGGACAAGCGCGGCTCGGCCGCCGTGGCGCAGGCGCTCTACGAGGAGACCGCGGAAAGCATCGAGGCGCGCGAACGCGCCCGTGAATTGCGCAAGTTCGCCGCCGCGCCCGGCGCCGACCTGCACGGCCGGCCGACCAAGCGCGACCGCCGCAGGATGGACCGCTTCGGGGGATGCTGAGCTCGCGTCCCCAAGCGCGAGCCCTCGCGGTGCCCGATCCGTACCGGCTCCGCTCCGACTCCCGTGCCTCAGTCGAGTACCAGCGCCAGCGCGATCGGCAGGAAAACCACCGCAGCGAGGTTGCCGATCAGCACCATCGAGGCCACCTTGTCGGGCTCCTGGTCGTAACGCTCGGCGAACATGTAGTTCAGCACCGCCGGCGGCAGGGCGCCGAACACGAGCAACAGCGCCTGCTCGCGCGGCGGAAGCTCGAGCATCTGCAGCAGGGCCCAGGCCAGCGCCATGCCCACCACCGGGCGTAGCACCGCACCGAAGAGGCCGAAGCCGACGGCGCTGATGCGCGAATCGGCCAGGCGCACGCCGAGCGCGAACAACATCAGGGGGATCGAGATGTCGCCGACCATCTCGATCGACATCAGCAGCGGCGGCCACACCTCGATGCCGAGGAAGCCGACCGCCAGGCCCGCGATCGTCGCCAGGATGGAGGGCGAGCGCCACACCGTGGTCAGCTTGGTATGGTGGTCCAGCAGCCAGGCGCCGTAGGAGAAGTGGATCACGTTCGACACCACGAACATCACCACCGCCGGAGCCAGCGCCGACTCGCCGAAGGCGAGCACCGCCAGCGGCAGGCCGAGGTTGCCGCAGTTGTTGAACATCATCGGCGGCACCAGCGTCTTGGTGGCGATCCCGGCCGCACGCGCGACCAGCCAGCCGGCCACACCGGAGCCGACGATGATCACCACGGTCGCGAACAGCAGCGGCAGGTATTCGCCGAGGCGGAAGTCCTTGCCGACCAGCGCACCGAACACCAGCGCGGGCACGAAGACATCCATGTTCAGCTTGTTGGCGTGCGACAGGTCCGGCTTCATGCGCCGGCCGACGAAATAGCCCAGCGCGGTGATCGCGAACAGCGGGAACAGGATGGAGACGATTCGGATCAGCATTCAGGGCAAACCGGGAGCGGACTGAAGGGGGTGCGACGGATGCGGTCACGGACAAGCCCGTCGTCGCGCGGTCCCCGCGGACGAAGCGAGCTTGTCCGCGAACGGACGCGAGCCGGGATCAAAGCACGTAACGCGCCAGATCCTCGCGCTGGGCGAGCATGACGAGCCGGCTGTCGACATAGGCGGCGTCGACTACCACGGTCTGCTCCGCACTGCTGCGCCCGGCCTCGAAGGAAACCTCTTCGAGCAGCTTCTCCATGACGGTGTACAGCCGGCGCGCGCCGATGTTCTCGGTCTTCTCGTTCACCTGGTAGGCGATCTCGGCCAGGCGGCGGATGCCGTCGTCGGCGAACTCCAGCTTCACACCGTCGGTGGCGAGCAGCGCCTCGTACTGGCGCGTGAGGCAGGCGTCGGTGCTGGTGAGGATGCGGGCGAAGTCCTCCACAGACAGCGACTCCAGCTCGACGCGGATCGGGAAACGCCCCTGCAGCTCGGGGATCAGATCCGAGGGCTTGGACAGGTGGAAGGCGCCGCTGGCGATGAACAGGATGTGATCGGTCTTGATCATGCCGTACTTGGTGGAGATCGTCGTGCCCTCGACCAGCGGCAGCAGGTCGCGCTGCACGCCCTGACGGGAGACATCTGCGCCCTGCACGTCGCTGCGCGCGGCGATCTTGTCCACCTCGTCGAGGAACACGATGCCGTTCTGCTCGACCGCGCGCACGGCCTCGAGCTTGACCTCCTCGTCGTTGATCAGGCGCGCGGCCTCCTCGTCGGCGAGCAGCTTCATGGCCTCGCGGATCTGCAGCTTGCGCTGCTTCTTCTTGCCGCCGCCGAGGTTCTGGAACATGCCCTGTATCTGCTGGGTGAGTTCCTCCATACCCGGCGGGGCGAAGATCTCGGCCTGCATCGAGGGCGCGGCGACCTCGATCTCGATCTCCTTGTCGTCGAGTTCCCCCTCGCGCAGCTTCTTGCGGAATTTCTGCCGGGTGGACGAATCCTGCGCCGGCTCGGGCTCGGCGTTGAAGCCGACCGGGCGCGCCGGCGGCAGCAGGGCGTCGAGCACGCGGTCCTCGGCGGCATCCAGCGCGCGGTCGCGCACCGACTTCATCGCACGCTCGCGCCCGTCCTTGACCGCGATCTCCATGAGGTCGCGGATGATGGTGTCGACGTCGCGGCCGACATAGCCGACCTCGGTGAACTTGGTCGCCTCGATCTTGATGAAGGGCGCGTTGGCCAGGCGCGCCAGGCGGCGCGCGATCTCGGTCTTGCCGACGCCGGTGGGGCCGATCATGAGGATGTTCTTGGGGGTGATCTCGCTGCGCAGCGGCTCTTCCACCTGAGCGCGCCGCCAGCGGTTGCGCAGCGCGATCGCCACGGCCTTCTTGGCCTTGTCCTGGCCGACGATGTGCTTGTCGAGTTCGGAGACGATCTCCGGCGGGGTCATCTGGGTCATGCGGTCAGCCTCAATCCAGCACTTCGATGGTGTGGTGGTGATTGGTGTAGATGCACAGGTCGCCGGCGATGGAAAGCGCCTTGGACACGATTTCCCTGGGCTCGAGCTCGGTGTTCTCGAGCAGTGCGCGCGCGGCCGACTGCGCGTAGGCGCCGCCGCTGCCGATGGCCACGATGCCCTGCTCGGGCTCGAGCACGTCACCGTTGCCGGTGATCACCAGCGAATGCTCGCGATCGGCCACCGCAAGCATGGCCTCCAGCCGGCGCAGCATGCGGTCGGTGCGCCAGTCCTTGGCGAGCTCGACCGCGCTGCGCAACAGGTTGCCCTGGTGCTTGTCGAGCTTGGCCTCGAAACGCTCGAACAAGGTGAAGGCGTCGGCGGTTCCACCGGCGAAACCGGCGAGGATCTGACCGTTGTAGAGCGTGCGCACCTTGCGCGCGGAGGCCTTGATGACGATGTTGCCAAGGGTGACCTGGCCGTCGCCGCCGAGCGCGACGCGGTTGCCGCGCCGCACCGACAGGATGGTGGTGCCGCGATACTGTTCCATGAAGGATTCTCCGTCCCCGCGGAAATCGGGGCTGGTGTGTTGTTCAATGACGCAGGGTGACGTGAGCCACCTTGTCGACGCTCATGACCCGCAGCAGGCCGGCGACCATGGCGTTCACGTCGCGAAGACAGACGAGTTTACCTTGAGCCTGCAACGTGGCGAGAATATTGAAGAGCGTGCCGGCGCAGACGAAATCGAGCCGGCGCAGGCGCCGGCAATCGATCCGGACCTCGCGGCGCTCGACCGCGAAGGCGGCGAGGCGCCGGAGGGTATCGTTGGCAGCCCCGCAGAGCTCGCCCTCGAACGCGAACGCTTCCGGATCGGTCGGCTGCGCCTCGTCCGCCTGCGCCGCGAGCGCCGTGGGAGCGTCGCCGCGACCTTCCCAGGACGGCGGGGACTCCTCGAAGGTCACCGCATAGTCGACCGCGACATCCTCGAAGCGCGCCTGGTCGCCGGCGTACTGCAACAGCTCGAGCAGCATCAGCCAGGTATCGCGCGCCTGCGCCCTCCCGGGGGATACGGCCTGCGACAGGATGTCGGCGAGCGCGCGCACATTGACCAGCCTCACCTGAAGCCGCTCGGCCGCCAGCCCGGCAAGCAGGCCGCGCCAGACGGCGCAGCCCGCATCGTCCACCCCGCGCACCTTGGCGACGTCGATGCGCACCCCGCCGCTGCGGCGCGCGATCTTGGCGAGCTGGGCGAACTGGCGCTCGGCGGCTGCCGAGAGCTGCCCGCTCAGGTTGACCAGCGGCAGCTCGGTGCCCGCCGCCTTGCCCGCCACCCGCGACAGATCCTCCCAGGGCGGCGGCGAGCGCTCGAAGCGGGTGGCGTAATCGAGCACGCGCGACTCGAAGCGCTGGCGCTCCCCGCGCAGGCGGTAGAGATCGAGCAACATCAGCCAGGCACCCTCACCGCCCTCGCCACCTTCCGCGCCGACGGCGGCCTCGAGCACGGCGAGCGCGTCGTCGTCGCTACCGTTCGCATACAGCACCGCAGCCTCCTCGAAGGCCGCGCCGATCCCGCTTCCGCACTCGCGCACCTCGACCTGCCCGGCCACGCGTGCGAGCGCGCGCCCGTGGTCGGTGCCGGTGAAGTCGAGCGCGGACAACTCGGTAGGCGGGGGACGCTCGTCGCGCAGGGCGTCCGCTCCCGGCCCGGCTCGCGCGTCGCGCGGTGCGCCGGGCGCGGGCGAAACGGGTTTCTTGCCGAAGAAGGGGAGCGCCACGTCCGTATTCCGATGTCGCGGACGCCCCATGCGAGCCGCCGCAACCAACGACATTCACAGAAAAGCGCTTTTGCAACAAGCAATAAGCGCGAGAAAAATCCATCGATCAAGAACGCGACAGACGTGCATTCGGTGCCGCGGCTCGGCTAGAATGCTGCAATGCAACCGAAAACCGTTTCCGACGCGGGCGGCGAATCGCTCCCCGCGTCGTCGCGTTTTTCCCTGTCCGTCCGAGTCTATTACGAAGACACCGACGCAGGGGGTGTCGTCTATTACGCAAACTATCTCAAATTCTGCGAGCGCACGCGCACCGAATGGCTGCGTGCGCTCGGCGTCGCCCAGCACGCCTTGCTCGACGAGCAGGGCGTGGGTTTCGTGGTGCGCTCGGTGCAGGCCGACTACCGCGCTCCGGCACGCCTGGACGACGCGCTCGAGGTGAGCGCCCGCATCGCCAGCCGGCGCCGCGCGAGTCTCGTGTTCGACCACGAGATCCGCCGCGGCGGCGAACTTCTCTTCACCGCGCAGGTCCTCGTGGCTTGCGTGGACATGCGGCGCATGAAGCCCGCAGCCCTCCCCGCCTCCCTGCACGCCCTTCTCGAAAGCCCAGCATGACCGTCACCCACGACCTCTCCATCCTCAGCCTGATCTCCCAGGCGAGCGTCCTCGTCCAGCTCGTCATGGCGCTGCTGGCAAGCCTGTCGCTCGTCTCCTGGTACTGGATCTTCCGCAAGGCCTTCCAGATCCGCCAGGCGCGTGCACAGACCGACGAGTTCGAGCGCGACTTCTGGAGCGGCGGCGACCTCAACACCCTCTACGAGTCGGCTGGCCGCCACCAGTCCGAAGGCATGGAGCGCATCTTCGAGGCCGGCTACCGAGAGTTCACCAAGCTGCGCGGCAAGGGCCACGACCACGGCGCCACGCTCGACGGCGCCCGCCGCGCCATGCGCGCCACCTACCAGCGCGAGATCGACGACCTCGAGGCCCACCTCGCCTTCCTCGCCTCGGTGGGGTCGGTGTCGCCTTACATCGGCCTGCTCGGCACCGTGTGGGGGATCATGAACTCCTTCCGCGGCCTCTCCAGCGTCGGCGCCGCCACCCTCGCGCAGGTCGCGCCCGGCATCGCCGAAGCCCTGGTCGCCACGGCGATCGGCCTGTTCGCGGCGATCCCGGCGGTGGTGGCCTACAACCGCTTCGCGCACGACATCGACCGCCTCGGCATCCGCTTCGAGAGCTTCATGGAAGAGTTCTCCAACATCCTGCAACGCAACCTGCGCTGACCCGGACGGAGTTCCAACGATGCGCCAACGCCGTCTCATGAACCAGATCAACGTCGTGCCCTACATTGACGTGATGCTGGTGCTGCTGGTGATCTTCATGGTCACCGCGCCGATGATCCAGCAGGGCACGATCAACGTGCCCTCCGCCGGCGCCGGCACGCCGCCGCCGCAGTCCGAGGCCATCTTCATCGAGGTCAAGGCCGACGGGGCCTATGCGCTGCGCGCCAGCAACAGCGGGAGCTCGCGCCCGGTGCGCCGCGACCAGCTGTCGACCGCGCTCAAGGACGCCCTCGCGAAGAACCCCGAGCAGCCCTTCCTGGTCGCCGCCGACAGCAAGCTCGACTACCAGAAGGTGATCGACGTGCTCGAGACCGCGCGCGACGCCGGAGTGCGCAAGATCAGCCTGGTCACCCAGAGCGCGACTTCGCAGAAATGAGGGACCGCCCCGCACCGCACCGCCGCGAGCCGCCTGGCAAGTGGCAGTCCCTCGGGTTGACCGTGGCGGTCCACCTGGGATTGTTCCTGTTCCTGTTCTTCGGCATCCGCTGGCAGAGCCCGCCGCCCGCGGCGCTCGAGGTCGGGCTGGCTTCGGCACCGGAGCGCAGCGCGCCAGCCGCAGCGCGCCCGCAGCCGGCGCCGGAGCCCCGGCCGGAGCCGAAACCCGAACCGAAGCCCGAGCCCAAACCCGAACCGAAGCCCGAGCCCAAACCGGAACCGAAGCCGGAACCGAAGCCGGAACCCAGACCTGAACCGCCCAAGCCCCAGGCCAAGCCCGAGATCGTCGCCAAGGCGCCCGAGAAGAAGCCGGAGCCGCCCAAGCCCGAGCCACCGAAACTCGAACCCAAACCACAACCGAAGCCGGAGCCCAAGCCTGAACCGAAGCCCGAGCCCAAGCCCCAACCCAAGCCGGAGCCGAAACCCGAGCCCAAGCCGCAGGCCAAGCCCGAACCCAAGCCCCAGCCCAAGCCGGACACCAAGCCGATCGACGACTACATGGCGCAGCGCCTCGCGCAGGAGACCCAGCGCGCCGAGCAGGCCCGCCTGTCCAGCCTGATGGCGCAGGAAGGTGCGCGCGCGGCCGCGGCCGGTCCGAGCCGCCAGGGTCCGCCCGGTGGCGACATCGACAAATACCGCGCGGCGATCGCTGCCAAGGTGCGCGGCAACCTGTTGCGCCCGCCCGGCCTGTCCGGCAACCCGGAGGCGGTGTTCGAGGTCGACCAGCTGCCGAGTGGCGAAGTGCTCAATGTCCGCCTCAAGCGCTCGTCCGGCGTGCCCGCCCTCGACGAGGCCATCGAGCGCGCGATCCGGCGCTCGAGCCCGCTGCCGCTGCCGGACAACAAGAACCAGTTCGAGCGTACCCTCGAACTGAAATTCCGTCCGCTGGCGGACGATTGAGTCCGTCATGTCTATAATCCGCGGCTGGAGAAAACCCCGCATGATCAAAACACTGCACGCATTCCGCCTCTTCCTCGCCGGCCTGCTCGCCAGCCTCGCGCTGGGTGCGCACGCCCAGCTCTCGATCGAGATCACCGGCACCGGCGCCTCGCGCTTTCCGGTCATCATCCCGATCTTCGAGAACGAGGGCCGCCTGCCGCAGAGCGTCACCGACGTCGTGCGCGCCGACCTCGAGCGCAGCGGTCTGTTCACCCTGATCGACACCGGCCCGCTGCCGATGCCCGAATCGGTGGCGCCCGACCTCGCCGCGGTGCGCAGTCGCGGCGCCGACGCGGTGCTCACCGGCAGCCTGATCCCGATGGCCGACGGCCGCTACGACGTGCGCTTCCGGCTCTTCGACGCGCAGAAGCAGCAGGAACTCGGCGCCATGTCGCTGCCGATGAGTCCGGCGCAGAACCGCCTGGTCGGCCACCGCATCGCCGACTTCGTGTACGAGAAGCTCACCGGCCTGCCGGGTTACTTCGCCACCCGCATCGCCTACGTGATCAAGTCCGGTCCCAACTTCGAGCTCCAGATCGCCGACGCCGACGGCATGAACGCCGCCACCGCGCTGCGCTCGCGCGAGCCGATCATCTCGCCTTCGTGGTCGCCCGACGGCCAGCGCCTGGCCTATGTGTCCTTCGAGCAGAAGAAGCCGATCGTCTACGTGCACACACTCGCCACCGGCCAGCGCCGCGTGGTCGCCAACTTCAAGGGCTCGAACTCCGCGCCGAGCTGGTCGCCCGACGGCAGCCAGCTCGCGGTCGTGCTCACCAAGGACGGCCTGTCGCAGCTCTACGCGATCGGTGCCGACGGCTCCGGCGTGCGCCGCCTCGCGCAATCCTCCGGCATCGACACCGAGCCCTTCTGGGGCGCCGACGGCCACATCTACTTCACCTCGGATCGCGGCGGCAGTCCGCAGATCTACCGTATTCCTGCCAGTGGCGGCAGCGCCCAGCGGGTGAGCTTCGAAGGCAACTACAACGTGACGCCGCGCCTGTCGTTCGACGGCAAGTTGCTCGCCTTCATCACCCGCAATGCCGGCCGCTTCCAGGTGGCCGTGCAGGACGTCGCCACCCGGCAGACCACCATCCTCACCGATTCGGCACGCGACGAATCGCCCAGCTTCGCCCCCAACGGCCGCATGATCCTCTACGCCACCGACACCGGTGGCCGTGGCGTGCTGTCGGCGGTGTCGACCGACGGGCGCATCCGCCAGCGGCTCACGGTGCAGGCCGCCGATGTCCGCGAACCCGCCTGGGGTCCGCAGATCCGGTAACCATGAAGCGGCAACAAAGCCGCATACCCCTCTCTGCTGTCATCAACACTCGTACTGGAGCATCACCCATGAAGAAACTCGTCCTCCCCGCGCTGCTCGCCCTGACCCTGGCCGCCTGCTCGAGCACCGGCCCCGAGAACGGCGCCGCCTCCGTCCAGGACCGCGGCACCGGCGTCGCCACCGTGACGGCCGGCAGCGCCAAGGGCAGCGGCATCGCGGCGCTCACCGACCCCAACAACATCCTCTCCAAGCGCAGCGTCTTCTTCGACTTCGACAGCTTCGTGATCAAGCAGGAAGCCCGCCCGCTGATCGAAGCCCACGCCCGCTTCCTGGTGCAGAACCCGCAGATGAACATGCTCGTCCAGGGCAACACCGACGAGCGCGGCAGCCGCGAATACAACCTCGCCCTCGGCCAGAAGCGCGCCGACGTCGTCAAGCAGGCCCTCATGCTGCTCGGCGCCAAGGAATCGCAGATCGAGTCCGTGAGCCTGGGTGAAGAGAAGCCGCGCTGCGAAGACCGCACCGAGAACTGCTACGCCGAGAACCGCCGCGGCGACATGCTCTACACGGGCGAGTTCTAAGAGAGTCCCGACATGAAACGCCTTCTGCCGCTCGCCGCAGCGTTCGTCCTCATCCCGAGCGCCCCGGCGCACGCCCAGCTCTTCGGGGGTGACACCGAGGCCCGCAACCAGATCTTCCAGCTCCGGCAGGACGTTCAGGGGCAGATCGAGACCACCAGCCGCGGCCAGCTCGAGCTCGCCATGCAGAACGAACAGATGCGCGCCGAGCTGGCGCGCCTGCGTGGCCAGATCGAACTGCTGACCAACGAGGTGGAGACGCTCAAGCAGCGCCAGAAGGATTTCTACGTCGACCTCGACGCCCGCCTGCGCCGGTACGAATCCGGTGCGGCGGGCGCCGCCTCCGCCGCCCCGGCCTCCGGGGATGCGGCGCCGGCGGCACCGGCTGCGGCCGCAGCGCCCCCGCAGGCACCTGCCCCCGCGCCAGCCCCCGCATCCGCGAACACCGAATCCGCCGACTATCAGGGCGCCCTCGCGCTGCTCAAGAACGGCAAGCACAAGGACGCGCAGACCGCGTTCGAGCGCTTCATCACCCGCTACCCGGCAGGCAACTTCACCGCCGGCGCCCACTTCTGGGCCGGCAACGCCGCACTGCAGGCGCGCGACGTCGCCAGTGCGAATCGCCATTTCAAGACGGTGATGGACAAGTACCCCAAGGAGAACGTCGCGCCCGACGCCATGCTCGGCCTGGCCAACAGTCAGCAGGCCATGAACGACGCCGCCGGCGCCAAGCGCACCCTGCAATCGCTTGTCGAGCGCTATCCGCAGAGCAACGCCGCCCAGGTCGCCCGCCAGCGCCTGAGCGCGCGCTGATCCATGTCCGCTGTCGAAACGGCGCCGGCGACGGCCGTGCGCCTCCGTATCACCGAGATCTTCGCCTCGCTGCAGGGCGAATCCACCCGCGTCGGCCTGCCCACCGTGTTCGTGCGCCTGACCGGCTGCCCGCTGCGCTGCACCTGGTGCGACACTGCCTACGCCTTCAGCGGCGGCGAGACACGCACGCTCGACGACATCCTCGCCGAGGTGGCCAGCCACGGTCTGCGCCACGTGTGCGTGACCGGCGGCGAGCCGCTCGCACAGAAGGGCTGCCTACCGCTGCTCGCCGCCCTGTGCGATGCCGGCCACGACGTGTCGCTGGAAACGAGCGGCGCACTCGACATCGTGGGGGTCGATCCCCGCGTGTCGCGCATCGTGGACCTCAAGGCCCCCGGCTCGGGCGAGCTCGCCCGCAACCGCTGGGAAAACCTCGCGCTGCTGTACGCTCACGACGAGCTCAAGTTCGTGCTCGCCGACGCCGCCGACTACGCATGGGCCAAGCAGCAGATCGCCGAGCACCGCCTCGCCGAACGCTGCGGCGTGCTGCTGTCGCCGGTCGCCGGCGCGCTGGACCCTGCCGAGCTCGCCGGATGGATCGTGCGCGACCGCCTGCCGGTGCGCTTCCAGCTCCAGCTCCACAAGATCCTGTGGAACGACGCCCGCGGCCGCTGAGCGCCGCTGTTCCGGCCCGGCGACGCCGCGAGCAGATCCACCCCGCCCCGCCATCCAGAATGACTCCGGAATGACCAGCCTCCACACCCCGCCCCGCGCCGTCGTGCTGCTCTCCGGCGGCCTCGACTCCGCCACCTGCCTCGCGATCGCGCGCGACATGGGCTTCGAGACCTACGCGCTGTCGGTCGCCTACGGCCAGCGCCACGCCGCCGAGCTCGCCGCCTCGAAGCGCGTGGCGCAAGCGCTCGGCGCGCGCGAGCACCGCACCGCCAGCGTCGAACTCGGCCAGTTCGGGGGCTCGGCGCTCACCGACCCCGGCATCGCGGTGCCGCTCGATCAGGACAACACCGGCATCCCGGTGACCTACGTGCCGGCGCGCAACACGGTCATGCTGTCGATCGCACTCGCCTGGGCCGAGGTGCTCGGCGCCAACGACATCTTCGTCGGCGTGAATGCGGTCGATTACTCGGGCTACCCCGATTGCCGGCCGGTCTTCATCGAGGCCTTCGAGCACATGGCGCGGCTGGCCACCAAGGTCGGCGTCGAGGGCGCGCAGCTGCACATCCACGCCCCGCTGATCGAGCTCTCCAAGGCCGACATCATCCGCCGCGGCACCGCCCTCGGCGTGGACTACGGCCTCACCGTCACCTGCTACCAAGCCGACGACGACGGCCGCGCCTGCGGCCGCTGCGAAGCCTGCCGCCTGCGCGCTGCCGGTTTCAAAGCCGCCGGCGTGCCCGACCCGACGCCCTACCAGCCGCGTTCGGCCTGAACCCCTGCCGCGCCATGGACCACGCCCTCGTCTCCGCCTCCACCATCGTCTGGCTCGGCTTCGCGATCGGCGCCGCGTTCGGCGCTTCCAGCCAGCGCACCGGCTTCTGCACCATGGGCGCGGTCTCCGACGCGGTGAACATCGGCGACTGGACGCGGATGCGGATGTGGGCGCTCGCGGTCGCGCTCGCCACCCTCGGCACCGGCGCGCTGCACGCCCTCGGGCTCTTCGACCCTGCCAAGACCCTCTACACCGGCGCCCGCCTGCCCTGGCTGTCACACATCGTGGGCGGACTCGCCTTTGGCGTCGGCATGACGCTCGCCTCCGGCTGCGCCGGCAAGACCCTGATCCGCATCGGCGGTGGCAACCTCAAGTCGGTCGTGGTGTTCGTCTTCCTCGCCATCGGCGCCTCGATGACGCTGCGCGGGCTCACCGGCGTGTGGCGGGTCGAGTTCCTCGACCCGGTGGCGCTGCAGCTGCCCCACGGCCAGACCCTGCCCGCCTTCCTCGCGGCGGCCGGCATGGAGGCAGGCAAGGCCGCGCTCGCCGCCAGCGTGCTCGCCGGCGGCGGCCTGCTCGCCTGGGCGCTGGCCAGCCGCGACGCGCGCCACCCCGAGGTGCTGCTCGGCGGGGCCATCGTCGGCCTCGCGGTGGTGGCCGGCTGGTACGTCACCGGCCACCTCGGCCACATCGCCGAGCACCCCGACACCCTCGAGGAGGTCTTCCTCGCCACCAACAGCGGCCGCGCCGAGTCGCTCAGCTTCGTCGCCCCGCAGGCCTTCACCCTCGAGCTGCTGCTGCTGTGGAGCGATGCCAACCGCCAGATGAGCTTCGGCATCGCCAGCGCGCTCGGCGTGATCGCCGGCGCGGCGGCGATGGCGCTGGCCACGGGCAGCTTCCGCATCGAGAGCTTCCGCGACCCCGCCGACCTCGTGCGTCACATCGCCGGCGGCCTGCTGATGGGCTTCGGCGGCGTCACTGCGCTCGGGTGCACGCTCGGCCAGGGCGTCTCGGGCCTGTCGACCCTCGCGCTCGGCGCCGCGATCACCACCGCCGCCATCATCGCGGGAGCCGTTGCGACGATGAAGCTCCAGTACTGGCTGCCGACCCGCGCAGGCTGAAGAGGCAAACCGCCGGCCGCTCTGCCCCGACGAGCCACCCTGCGGCTCCATCGGGGGACCGCGAAACCGGCAAGGCGCTTGACGACGTTTCCATCGGCCATTATCATTCGGCCTCGCTTTTGGGTCGTTAGCTCAGCTGGTAGAGCAGCGGACTTTTAATCCGTTGGTCGCAGGTTCGAATCCCGCACGGCCTACCAAGTTTCACGGAAAATGCCCGGACTTCGGTCCGGGCATTTTCTTTTTGCGTCAGTCCCGCAGGAGCCCCTCCCTGCGCATCCGGGGCGATGCCGACGCCTGCCTGGTGTTCGTCAAGGACACCCCTGTTCCGCGCCGGCGAGCTTGAGGGCCGCAAGAACAAGAACGTCCGCGAGCTGTTCGACCTGCGCAACTTCATGGGCACCTTGCGCGGCACCGGAGTCGACACCGGCAGCCCGAGCACCTTCTCCGCAGCCGATGCGCGCAGCTGCACGAACCGGCTCGATGGCTTGCTGCGACGCAATACGAAGCCATGGACCGACAAGGCCTGATCTGGTATAGTTTTATTTGGATTCTTGGCCGGTTTGGAATGTACGCATTCAATCCGGCGCGACCGTGCGTGACGCAGCGCGTCATCGTCATCCCGCAGCGATCCCGAGCGCCCCGCGTACGCTCTTCGATCTCGCCTTCGCTGCACGCCTCCGGCTTCTTGCCTGGATGCGCAATCGCAACATTCCAGCCGGCCCGCCGATCTGGTGCCGTCTTTTTTGGTCGCTGCCGCACAAGAATGCGGCGGTCGGCCCTTCCGAGGCCCGTGAACGGCGGAACGCGCCTCTCCGATCCCGCACACGAGCGGGCACCGGAACCCCTACAGGAGCCCCGACATGGCCAAGGAAGAACTCATCGAAATGCACGGTTCCGTCACCGAGGTGCTGCCCGACGGCCGCTACCGCGTGACG
>Ga0209573_1003022_pt1 | contig 19640 bp, 10 predicted proteins | sample TNRBio252014_DNA_FD_185870 | JGI IMG/M metagenome (GOLD analysis project Ga0209573, IMG submission 185870) | Wastewater treatment Type I Accumulibacter community from EBPR Bioreactor in Madison, WI, USA - TNR Reactor_6/25/2014_ DNA (SPAdes)... | ecosystem: Engineered > Bioreactor > EBPR >...
CCATTCGATTCTGTGCCAGAGCTCCGACGACGCGTTCATTCACATGATCGTGCAGAGCCGGCAGGCGCACACCATATTCCGTTTCCAGTTCCTGCAGCTCATCGACAAAGGAATTGGCAATCTCGCGGGATTCGTCACCGACGTAGTCTTCAACTCCGGCCGCAATGTCCAGTTCGCCTCGGCGAGCCATGGTTTCGTGGGCGACCTGCCAGGGAATCGTGTTCCATTCGAACCGGTCGTACAGGGCTTCCAGCCGCAGGAAGTCCAGCAGACAGTACAGTCGACTTCCGTAATCGGAATGCGTGGTGGTGGTGTTGTATTCCAGAAACCGATCGAAGTTGTCGACGACACATTCATAAACGAACTCGGCCAGTTCCGCGGCGTCTTCTCGATCCAGCGTGCCGGATTCCAGATCGTTCAGAAGTTTGACATCCTGCGTCAGCGCGATGGTTTCCTGCAGTTCATCGAACAGCGAATCTGCTCCGTGATGCAGGATGGCACGAGCATTTCCCAGCGTGAGCATGCGCGTGTGGAACAGCTCTTCGCCGTACTCTTCGATGAACTCCTTCACGTCACCGGAAAAATCGTCGTCGTGGAGATCTTCGACGATGGACAGCCGCATGGATCCACTGTGGCGTGTCCAGAGGTCGGTGTAGGAATCCATCAGCCGCTGAATGCGCTTCAGCACATTTCGGACCTTCTGATGCGGCTCACCGCGCCAGCGCGTGGCGGAGTTCAGAATGGCTTCCACGCTGGCGCTCAATCCCAGGCGGAACAGACGATCGAATTCGGTGACAGCCTGACCGGATGGCCGAGCCGTTCGTTCCATCTGCAGCGCGACCTGCAGCAGTTCAAATGTCTCTGAAAGCAGTCCCAGACGCGGCAACTGGCTCAGCAGGACTCGAATGACCGACTGCAGGGTCCGGGCTTTCAGAATGGCGGCGGGCTGACCGCCATTTTCGAATGGAATATACAGCAACGGGCGTCTTTTGAGTTCGCGGCAGAGTCCTGGAAAGCACTGACGAGCGGCGGCTGCATCTTCGGCAAAGACCGCACTGAACATGCGGGAGATCTGGCGATCCAGTGAGGCGGTGTCTTTGGCAGTGCCTTCTTCGTTGATGACGGCGCCGATGAGACGTTCGGCCATCAGAAACTCGACGGTGGTTGACAGTGCGTTCTGCATCAGCAGAAAGCGGCACTGCATCTGAATGTCGTATTCGATGTTGCCTTCAAGGCCTGACCCCATGGCCGTGATTTCATGGTCGCGGACTTCGCGAACCAATTCCCCCAGCCCATGCAGTCGACCGCGAATGGATGTCAGCCATTCTCTCAGATATTCTCGCTGTTCGTCGCCCGCAGACGACGAGGCGGCGGAGCGTGACACCCAGACGGCGGCAATGCCCCACAGAGATCCGACGGTGTGCAGGAACTTCAGCCGCGGTTCAATCTGACGGTACAGAATCTCAAATTCCGTGGTCCCAGGTCCGGCTCCGCCGTCCATGGTGTCAGACGCATTTCCGTCATCCGTCGAATCCCGGTAGGTGACATCATCCCACGCAGCTTCGTACAGATTGTCTTCTGATTCTTCGCCTTCAAACAGGCGTTCAATGTTCAGGTCGTCTTTATCTGAGCGGTTGTCGCCCTTGCGCTTCTTGCGATGCTCAGCTGCAAATTCGCCAAGACTGGGGATCTCCCAGAATGCCCCGGCATTGGCTTCCATAAAGGCGAACAGTCGCCGCAGATAATTCCAGCGCTTATCCGGATCCTTTTCTTCGCAGATGCATTGCAGCAGGCGATGCAGCATGCGATGAATGGAGTGCGGACCATTCTCCAGGGCTACTGATTCGGCACGGCTGAGCCACTGCATCAGCAGGCCCATTGCAGCCACATGGTCGCGGCGGTCCAGCAGCGCAGAAACGACCTGAGCGAAGCTGCTGGTCGCATCGAAATCTTCCACGTGCTGACGCCAGAAGGTGATGTCACCGGCTGCTTCGCCCGCCAGACGCCATTCGGTCAGAACCCGAGCGAAGCTGCTGGTCGCATCGAAATCTTCCACGTGCTGACGCCAGAAGGTGATGTCACCGGCTGCTTCGCCCGCCAGACGCCATTCGGTCAGAACCCGAGCGACCTGGGTTGCTGCTTCGACGGACTTCATGCCTTCGACATGCGTCAGATCATGGACAGTCGTGGTGGCATAGCGATCCCATTGTTCGGCCAGTTCGCGAAAGTCGTCCAGCACCGCATCATGCAGATCTTTTCGACCGGCCGCCGCCGCTTCGCTGAGCGTCAGAGAGCAGGCATCAAAGACCTGGCCCATGATGTCCAGCAGCACTTCCACGCGGGAATCCGGAATGGAATCTTCCCGAGTGAAGAAGAGCGGAAACAGGCCCTGAAAACCCAGGATGTTCCAGGGATCGACCAGGCCGCCGCAGTCAATTCCCCGATGCAGCAGGTCGATGACTTCCGTAATCATCTTTCGCGCGCGATCCAGTTCGCCGGCTCGCACGATCCTGGGGATCATCACCAGCCGAGCCTGCAGTTCGGATTCAAAGCGGGCGGAGAGGCATGGAATGACGGATGCTTCTTCCCGGCTGGCGTCTTCGAACCCCATCCGCGCGTACATCCAGGACAGATGGCGGTGCTGCACCTGATCCGCGCCGTACTTGGCCAGGTACATGTTCAGTTCATGGCGAACGTGACCGAATGGCTGCCGGGATTCGGCTGCCAGTTTCTTCAGTCGCTTTGCTCGATCCCCAGTGGCCGTATCCAGCAGACGCTGGTAAAAGTGATCACGCTGTCGTGCGACGACGGGAAGCAGCGACGTCAGTGAGACGCTGGAGTCATATGTCTGTGGCCCGGATCCGCTGATGGACGATGCCATCAGGATGGTGCCCGCCAGTACGGCGGACGCATCGAACAACCGTTCGGGATCCGGATCCTGAGCGTCTTCACCAATCCAGTCCAGCAGCGAATCCAGAATCAGCTTGCGGAGCACGAACCGACGGTAGAACCCCTTGGTGTCAATTTCTTCGGGATCCCATTCGCCGAAGACATAATTGGTCCGCTTGTTGACGGGGTGCAGATGGTCGTGGGCTCGAACATCCAGACTCAGCTCAGAGAGTCGATCCAGTGAAAAATGCGAATTGCTGACGAGGTCTGCCGGAAGCGATCGCATGAATTCCAGTGTGGCTTCGATGAGCAACTCGTAGCGTCCTGTGGCAACGCCCACATCGGCCAGATACAGCGGGACCGGACAGAATCGTTCATGCGGATAAACTTCGGATCGCCGATTGTTTTCCAGCACGGCAATCGGGCGATAGCCGACGTAATGGTTCAGACGGTGCAGTGCGGAGTTGGTCATCTCGGTCGGCTTCTCCGGGCCGACTTCTGCGCGAGCTGCCAGGGCCGCTTCAAAAAACCGTGCGATCAGGAAGGGCTGATAGAGGTCCTGTTCGCTCAGATGCCCCAGCAGATCGGTATGCCACCTGTGGTACGCTGGCAGCAGTTCGTCGATCGTCCACAAGATGACATGCTGTGCCTGAGCCGGATTGGAGCAGGCCGGGTCGCCGGATTCCGCCAGTCGAGTCAGTTCTTCCAGCAGGAACAGTTTGAGTGCTGACGGGTTTCCGGAAAGACCCGGACTTCGAAACACGGTATTCAGCGTCGAGCGAAATCGTGGATTGACGGATCCTTCAGAAAAATTCAGATACCCCAGCAGGTCTCGCAGCGCATCGCCGCTGAAGGAGTCGGTGGGTTTTGAGGACAGTGATTTCCTGATGCTCACGCCGTCGAATTCTGTCAGAACAAAGAAAGAAACAAATTCCGCTCGCAGATTTTAGTGCCTGCCGGGCCGACCTTGAACAAACAGAGCCGTTTTGTTGCCGATGTCGTCGAATTCGAGGGATTTCGATATTCACGGAACAGTGGACTAACGCCTCTTGTCACTCGTTTTCAATAGTAGACATCATTCTCCGAGTGATGCGGTTCGCCAACGGCAGGCATATTTCGTCGTCACCAGGATTTCATCGTCACTCAGAGAGTGACGCCTACTTTGCATACTCGACGTTCCGGGTTTCCCGCAGCACGGTGACCTTGATTTCTCCGGGGTAGGTCAGAGTCTGTTCGATGGCGTTGGCTATGTCTCGGCTCATCCGAGCTGCCTGGCGATCGTTGACTCGGCTCGAATCAACAATGACGCGGACTTCTCGACCTGCCTGAATGGCGAAGGCGTGATCCACACCAGGAAATCCACAAACCAGTGCTTCCAGTTCTTCCAGACGACGAACATATTTTTCGAGTGTTTCGCGACGAGCACCCGGACGAGCGGCTGAGATGGCGTCCGCGGCAGCCACCAGTACGGTGTACAGATACTCGGGGCGAATGTCGTCATGGTGTCCGGCGGCCGCATGGACAACTTCCGGACCTTCTCCGTAGCGTTTCAGCAGTTCGGCACCGACGGCTGGATGCCCGCCTTCCATTTCATGGTCGGCTGCTTTGCCGATGTCGTGCAGGAATCCACAGCGGCGAGCAATTGTGCCGTCCAGCCCCAGTTGTTCGGCCATCATTCCGGTCAGGTGAGCCACTTCGATGGAGTGCTGACGCACGTTCTGGCTGTAGCTGACTCGGAAGTGCAGACGTCCCATCAGATCGACAATCTTGGGATGCAAACCACGCACGCTGGCTTCTTCGCAGGCCTGCATGCCCAGACGGCGAATGTGGTCTTCCATTTCTTTTGTCGTGTCCGCCACGATTTCTTCAATTCGTGACGGATGAATACGGCCGTCCTGAATCAGGCGAGTCAGCGCCATTTTGCCGATTTCACGCCGGACATTGTCGAAGGCGGACACAATCACGACACCGGGAGTGTCATCGACAATCACATCGACGCCGGTGGCCTTTTCAAAGGCGCGAATGTTGCGGCCTTCGCGACCGATGATGCGTCCTTTGACTTCATCGCTGGGGATGTCGACTGTGGAGACGGTGGTTTCTGACGTGTGGGCCGAGGCATATCGCTGCACGGCCATCCCGATGATTTCGCGGGCCTTCCTTTCACAATCGGCCTTCACTTCGGCTTCGTGCTTCAGAATCATCGCGCCGGTCTGATCGGAGAGTTCACGATCCAGTCGCTTCAGCAACTGTTCGCTGGCCTGTTCCTTTGTCAGTTCGCTGATTTTGTACAGAACTTCCTGTTCTTCCTTCAGCAGGCGATTCAGTTCCGCTTCTTTGGCTTCCAGCGTCTTTGTGCGTTCGGCCAGTTTCTGCTGGGTGCCCTGCAGCATCTTTTCCTTCTTGCGGAAGGAATCCTGCTGCTCTTCCAGAACGGCCTGCTGTTTATCCAGTTCTCGTTCGCGACTTCGGATCTGGTTGCGGGATTCTTCGACTTTGGATTCCAGCTCTTCGCGTCGTCTGAGCATCTGCTCCTTGATTTTCAGTTCTTCATCCTTGCGCAGGTTTTCCGCATCGCGCTGGGCCTGCTGCAGGATTTCGTCTCGCGTCTTGTAGGCCCCCCCTTTGATCACTCGATCCAAAAGGTAGCCAATGGCAAGACCCACGATCCCGGCCAACGCGCCGATGATCATTTCACTCATGGAATCGCCTCACATCACAAACCGATCCTGCGGACTTCAAGAAGTCGTGGAAGGCTGACGTGCGTCAAATCGTTTCAGGCTGGTGGGATGAGTTCGAAAACACTGCGGGACAGCTGTCGTGCCGGGGCAATCGACGCTCAGTCAGACTGTACAGCTTCCTCGGCAGCGGCCGGGAAAATCCCGGGGGGCCTGTGGCATCGGGCAATGCCGGACCGAGCGCGATCAGTGAAAGGATCGTCGCTCGGGAGACCGGGCGGCCCTTTTCGTTCGCGCAGAGCTGCGTTCGTCGGATCGGCTGCAGGCAGCTGGCCAGTCCGATCAGGCGGACAATCAGAAATAAAAGCGTCTCAGGAACAACCATTGCGGCGTCACAAACCCGGAAATGGAGGTCTTCCGGGGATTACAAGCTGTCCAGCATGGGAACCCAGGCTGAACGATAACGAGTCAGTTTCACAGCAGGTCGGAGGACCTAATTCTGTTCACACATCCGGACTGTCTGGAGGAACTCCCGACGATTCGGACGACCGCGGCATCCTACCAGAGGAACTTCGTGATTCAACCGCCGGGGAATTGACTGTTGAATGCCGGCCGGAAATCGTCGATAATCATCTGTTTCCGCTGCGGACCGCGGGGATTGCGAGGCCCTGAAGGGCGATCTCAGGTGTTTATCACTGACGAACGACGCAATTTCCCAACGGGCCATTGCCCTGCCCTCGGCCAGTTTTCCTTTTTGCCTGGGTTGCCGGATCCTGTTCGGCCACCGCCCATCGAATGAACACTCAGACTGCAAAGCTTCGTCCGCTTCAGGACGTCAATATCATTGGCACAACGCCATTGATTTCACCCATCGAACTGAAACATGAATTCCCGGTGACGGAAGCCATTGCCGAGCATGTGGCAGCATCCCGATCACTGGCCGAAGACATTCTGACGGGCCAGGACAAGCGGCTGATTGCGATTGTTGGACCATGTTCGATTCATGACACGCAGATGGCCATCGAGTACGCTCGGAAGCTGAAAGACGTCGCTGACGAAGTGGCCGAACGAATTCTGGTGGTGATGCGAGTGTATTTTGAGAAGCCTCGCACAACGGTCGGATGGAAGGGCCTGATCAATGACCCGCATCTGAACGACACGTTCGATATTGCCACGGGTCTCAGAAAAGCTCGACGGATGCTGCTGGATATCAACGCCGTGGGTCTGCCGACGGCGACGGAAATGCTCGAACCCATTACTCCGCAGTACATTGCTGACCTGATCACCCTTGCATCCATCGGGGCTCGCACCACCGAATCTCCCACGCATCGGCAGATGGCCAGCGGCCTGTCAATGCCAGTGGGGTTCAAGAACAGCACCGAAGGCAGCCTGGAAGTGGCGATAAACGCGATGAAAGCGGCCCGAGCTCAGCACCGTTTCCTGGGAATTGACCATGACGGCAAAACGTGCGTGATGAGTACTCGCGGAAACGAACTGGGGCATCTGATTCTGCGTGGTGGACGGAACGGCCCGAATTACCAGGCAAAGTTCGTGGCAGAAGCCAGTCGGCTGCTCCGCGAAGCAAAGCTGCCTCCGCGGCTGGTGGTCGACTGCAGCCACGCCAACTCCAGTAAGGATTATCGTCGCCAGCCGGAAGTCTGGAACGACGTCATTCTGCAGCGAGCTGCCGGGAACGACGAGATCGTGGGGCTGATGCTGGAAAGCAATCTGAATGAAGGCCAGCAGAATCTGGGCGATGACCCCAGTCAACTGGCTTACGGCGTCAGCATCACTGATGGCTGCATCAGCTTCGATCAGACGGCAGAGTTGTTGCGATCTGCTTTCAGAAAGCTGGCGAACAACTGACGGGTCGATACGTCGCCTCGGCGGGCTTCCGCGCAGGCTGCGACATTACGGCAAGCTGCGGTGCTGCAATGCCGGGTTGACAGGCGATTCATGGATTGATGGGTAGAAAGAATTCTTCCAGAGGCAGAATTCCTGATGAATTCAGGCAATCCTGGTTATTCCAGCTGGCCTGGTTCGTCTTTTCATTCCGCCTGTTGGACTGATCGGCGATCAGACTGGTCATATCGTCTCCAGTTTTCATACTCTGATGCTTTGAGGCAAAGACATTCGGCAGCCCAGCGGGCGGACGAAGGGTCATGGCGGCAGAGGTTTTCGTCGGCTTTCGCAAGTTGGAATTCCGGCCTTGCTTGAAGTGCCGCGCATGCGTGTTTTCTGAGGAAGCGTGATGATGCGAATTCTGGAGCTGTTCTCGACATCACGGCGCAACACGACTCGACGTTCATATCGCAGGGCCAATGCTCTGTGCGAGGTTGCCTGTCTGGAAGAAAGAGTTCTGCTGACTGCGATCAGCATGACAGATTATGAACAACTCCTGCTGGAACTCATCAACCAGGGGCGAGCCAATCCGACTGCCGAGGCCAATCGGTATGGAATCGATCTGAATCAGGGTCTGGCGGCCGGAACAATCACCACCACAGCCAAGCAGCCACTGGCACCGCATCAGAGCCTCGTGAATGCTGCCGGGTTGCATTCTCAGGACATGTTGGACCGCGATTACTTCAGCCACACGACTCTGGGGACCACCAACGCGGCTGGCCATCGTGCTGTGGCGGCCGGATATCCGGGCAGCGTGAATAGCGTGGGAGAGAACATCAGCTGGGGAGGAAGCACGGGCCCCGTTGATCAGTTGCAGCAGGTCTACGATCGGCACGAATCGTTGTTCCGCAGCCCGGGCCATCGCCAGAACGTGATGCATCCGCCGTATGAAGAAATCGGCCCTGGGATTCGCTACGGTCAGTACACAAGTCAGGGAACGACCTACAACGCCGGAATGGTGACTGAGAATTTCGGCGTTCGCGGCATCAACCCGTACATCACCGGCGTGGTGTTTACCGACCTGGACGACGACAACTTCTACGATGTCGGCGAGGCCGTGCGATCCGGCACGATCACTGTCACCAATACGAATACCGGCGCGCAGTTCACCGAGGCAATTGGAAACTCGGGTGGATACGGCATCAGTGTTCCTTCCGGAGTGTATTCGGTACTGGCCGAATACACAGTCGGCGGTGTGGCCGGAGTCTCTTCGCGGATTGTCACTGTCAATTCTGACAATGTGAAAGTGGATTTCGATTCCACCAGCCCGTCGGCGTTGAACCTGACGGTCGCCTCAACTGTGGTGACCATCAACGAATCCGGCGCGGTGGCCTCAACGACACTGACGGTCACCCGAAACGGAGACACCAGTTTTCCCTTAACCGTGACGCTGACCTCGTCGGACACGACCGAACTGACGGTTCCGGCGTCGGTGATTATTCCCGCGGGCAGCACGTCCGTGACAGTTCAGGCGTCGGCTGTGGCAGACAGCGTGATTGACGGACGACAGACGGCCCGCGTCACCGGATCGGCTGGTGGCTACACTGTCGGAAATCTGTCCATCAATGTGAATGACTGGACCGCGCCACTGCTTCCCACAGCTCCACAGGTCACGCCGGATGTGCGTCCCACCTTTACCTGGACCGAGGTGTCCAACGCGGCGACTTATGAGATCTGGATCAACAATGTGACAACCGGTGAAGCCAGGGTTGTCAATCAGACGGGAATTCTGGGCAATTCATTCACGTCGCCGATCGATCTGGGCATCGGCACGTATTATGTCTGGGTTCGTGGATTCACATCGACCGGACTGGCCAGCATCTGGAGTCCTCAGGCGGTCTGGAGAACTCGACCCGTCCCCACAATTCTGAATCCCGGTCGGACAGAACCTGATGGCTCGTTTTCGATTGAATGGGATCCAGTTTCAGGTGCAGCATCGTACGACGTCTGGGTGGATTCGCTGACAACCAGGACGTCTCAGTATCTGCGAAACACGAACGTCCCCGGGGCCAGCCTGGTGGTGGATGATTTCGATATCGGCCGATATCTGGTTTGGGTCCGTGCGCGAAACAGTCGCGGAGACCTGACTCCCTGGAGTCCACAGACGCTGATTGTCGTGAATATGCCCACGACCGGATTGACAGTGACCGGCGACACTTTGACCAGCCTTGCCACCTTCCGATGGGATGCTGTTCCTGGCGCCACGACTTATGACGTGTGGGTGGATAATCTCACGACGAAAGTGAATCAGTTCATCCGCAATACCAGTGTGGCAACCAACAGTCTGGAAATGCCATCGCTGACACAGGGATCCTATCGCGCCTGGGTGAGAGCTCGGGATGTCAACGGGGCGTTCTATACCTGGAGCACTCAATTCAATTTTGTGTATCAGCGAGCCGCTCAGATGCTGACACCTCCCAGTTCGCCACAGGTTCCTCGGCCACTGTTCACCTGGACCGCGGTCGCCGGCGCTGTGCGATATGAACTGGTGATTTCTGACGAGAATCTGGTCCCGGTGATGACCGAGAGCAATCTCACGTCGCCGTTCTTCACTCCTGCGACCGACCTCGCCGCTGGATCGTATCGAGCGTGGGTGCGAGCGATTGACAGCGGTGACAATTCCACCAGTCCGAGTGCAAGGATTTCGTTCTCAGTGGCCAATGCCGACACTGAGGGGCTGGAGAGTTCTCTTGAAGAAGGTATCGAACTCGCCTTCAGTGCCGTGGACGAATTGCTCTTCCAGAAATCGGCTGCAGAAACCGCGACCGATTCAGTATTCAATTCGCAGTCCACAGTGACAGTTCACGTCGAGGTGCCTCGCCGGATTGAAGGTTCAGACAGCGAGATCGTTTCTGATGAGGTCATCCGGATGATGGCTGACAGAAACCAGACGGATGCGGAATTCCCGCTGGTCTGACACTGTTCCTCGTTCCTCTCAACCACGAATGCGCCGAATCAAATCCCGGTGAACGATTGGGACGTTCATACTACAGCCGAGCAATTGTTCTCAATTGCGCCGATTGCTTCTGGAGCAGCTCAACTCATCAATCAGGATTGGCTGGCCCCCACTTCCTGGTCCTCCACTGATTCACCGACGCTTTGGTGAGCGGCCAGTGTGAACTGGCTGGTGTGTGGCAAGTTTCTGCCGATCGGTGCCGGGAAACGGACGCATCCCGCTCGCCGGTGCATGGGTGTGCGAATTTGAACAGATTCCGCACAGCAACCGCGGTTTGTCGCCTGGAAAACCGAGACATTGTGTCAGCTGCGTGACGTGCCTGCTTGTGCATCGTCTCAATGAGGGGCACAATGACACGTCCCTCCTCATTCGGCCTGCCTGCTTTTTTTCTGTCTCAGGTGTTTGCATGCCAACGCGACGGTTCCTGCAGATTTGTGACGTACGTCTTCTTTCTGCTCTGGTGGGCTTTTTTCTGGCCGACGCGGGGCGGCTGATGGCCCAGGATGCTGCGAAGCCTGCGGAGGCAGCGAAACCCGCGGAAGCAGCCGCGCCGACGACTGAAACTGGTGCCACGGCTGCGGCACCGGAAGCGGACGAACTCAAAGAGGGCCATTCGCTCCACGGCGAGGTGTTCAACGAAGGACCGCGTCAGGCGGCCTACCTGATTGAAGGTGTGGGTCGAGTTCGTTTTCCCGTCACGACTGCCAGCGACGAAGCTCGGAAATTCATCGAACAGGGAGTCGCCCAGCTGCATGGCTTCTGGTACTTCGAGTCAGAACGATCATTCCGCCAGGCCGCCATGCTGGATCCCGACTGCGCCACGGCCTATTGGGGCATGGCGATGTCAAATCGCAGCAATGAAAAGCGCGCGAAGGGATTCATCGTGGAAGCGGTGAAGCGAAAAGACAAAGTCTCTCGCCGTGAGCGTCTGCTGATTGAAGCTTTCGATCGCTTCATCAACGCGAAGTCGGAGAAAGCTGACGAGAAGAAATCCCGAGCCAACCGGTATGTGGCCGATCTGGAAGATTTGCTGATTGAGTTTCCTGACGACATCGAAACGAAGGCCTTCCTTTGCGAATTCTTCTGGTCCGCAAAGAAGGATGGCGTGGGCATGTCTTCTCATTTGGCCGTGGATGCACTGATTCAGCAAGTGCTGGATGAAGAACCCCTGCATCCGGTGCACCACTATCGCATTCATCTGTGGGATGGCAAGAAACCGGAACTGGCCCTCGAGTCTTCTGCACTGGGCGGCCTGTCAGCTCCTGCCATTGCTCATATGTGGCATATGCCGGGGCACATTTATTCGCGGCTGCATCGGTATCACGACGCCGTGTATCAGCAGGAAGCGTCGGCTCGAGTCGACCACGCTCACATGATGCGGGATCGAGTGCTGCCGGATCAGATCCACAACTTTGCTCACAACAACGAGTGGTGCATTCGCAACATGATCTCCATCGGACGAGTGCATGACGCCGAAGAACTGGCTCGCAACATGGTCAGCATGCCGCGGCACCCGAAGTACAACCACATCGGCAAAACCGGCAGTTACAAGTATGGTCGGGAACGCCTGCTGGACGTACTGCAGGCGTATGAACTTTATGACCGCATCGTTGCTCTTCGTGGCTCGGCACTGATGGAAGATACAGGTGATGCTGAAGAGGATTTGAAGCGTGATCGAGCATTCGGGGCTGCGTTTGCGGCACTCGGAAAAAATGACGAAGCCACGGCCATTCGCGAACAGATCCGAAAGCAACTGGATGGGGTCAAACAGAAGCAGGCGGATGCCGGTAATGAGGCGGACAAGAAGGCTCGCGAAGCGAAGTCCGATGACGCAGCCGTTGCGAAGGCTCGCAAGGACGCTGAAGGAAAGTTCAACTCGGAGATCCGGCGATTCGAAAAAGCGATTGATGAAATTGACGGGCGACTGGCACTGGTAGCCGGCGATGCCGCAAAAGCTCTTGAACTGTTGACCAGGGCCGAAGCGCCAGCCGAGCAACTGGCCGTACTGCTGGTGAAAGCCGGGAAGACGGACGAAGGAATCAAAAAGGCGGCAGACCGCGTGAATGACAAGAAGGGTGACGTCCCCGCACTGGCCGCTCAGATTGAGGTTCTGAGCGCGGCCGGAAAAAAGGAGGAAGCAAAGGCCGCATTTGAATCGCTTCGGGCGATCTCATCGGTGATTGATCTGGATGTGCCTCCGATGCAGCGGCTGGCACCCATCGCGGCTGAATTCGGATATCCGGCCGACTGGCGAGTTGCTCGAACACTGCCGGCTGACCTGGGGGCTCGACCGAATCTGGATTCCCTGGGACCGTTCCGGTGGTCGCCTGTTTCCGCGAAGGACTGGTCACTGGCCGATGTTGATGGCAAGCCCCGATCGTTGCAGGACTATGCCGGTCGACCGGTCATTGTGGTCTTCTATCTGGGATATGGATGTCTGCACTGTGCCGAACAACTGCAGGCGATCACAAAGAAGTTTGACGCGTTCCGTCAGATGGGAGTGGAGGTCGTCGCTGTCAGCACCGACAAACAGGAAAACCTCAGGAAGGCCTACGAAAACTTCGAAGGCGGTTTTCCGTTTCCTCTGGTCGCCGATCCGGACCTTGCCGTCTTTCGACAGTATCGCTGCTATGACGATTTTGAAAAGGCGGCTTTGCACGGCACATTTGTTGTGGATCGCGCAGGAAAGATTGTCTGGCAGGACATCAGCTATGAACCGTTCATGGATGTGGACTTCCTGGTGAAGGAATCCAGTCGGTTGCTGGGGACCGGTGCAACTCCTTCCAGCAACACGCCATTGCAGGTCAGTGCGATACGGACTGAGTGAAGCCCGCCTGTCAGACGTCCTTCAACCAGCCGTTGTCATCGATCGGGAAGTCAAACGGCTGTCCGTCGAAGCTGAGTCGCTCGTTCTGGCGAACTGCGTCGAAGTACGCTTCCGAAACTCGCAGATGAGTCATGTGGAGCGTGTCCGAGATCTGAATGACGCGGGCGTTTTCCGGGGCCACCATGCCGATAGTCTGGAGAGCGGTATCAATAGCCAGCATGTCGTTCGGAAGTGTCACGGGAATCATGGCGGCTTCCGGATGATTGCCCGTGATGCAGTTGATCCTGGTGATGTCGTGATCGATCTGATCGACACATCGCTTTGTGGTGAATTCGGCAATGCCTATTCCTGTGGCGTTGCCATAGGTCTCTTTGGTCAGTGATCGCACAAGGATTCGGCGAACGCGTGCCAGGTCCTTATCCGTCGCCGCATGATCATTGAACTTGCGGCCGATCACGTTGGCATCCATCCCGACGCCACTGATGTTCTTGCCGATGCGATCCACAATCAGCAGGTCCACATCTTCAAACGGCAGTCGCGGCAGCCATTGAATGGCCAGCACCAGCAATTCGGACTCGCGACGATGAAAGTCTTCCGGCCGGACGGCTTCCAGCAGAGCTGTTTCATCTTCGGCATTCTCCAGAATCGCCATGCCACCACAGACACGACAGACCTGAAGAACCTGTTCCGCGACGGCATCGATGATCTCAGGAAAGCTCATGGTCTGGATTCCCTGATGATAGATCGTTGCTCCGTTATGTTTGCCGAGACCGATCAGCATCATCTTGTGCAGGCCGGATTCCACCGGGCCGACAAACTTCGTGTGCGGCTTGACTCGTCCCACCACAAACACGTGATCGGCTTCCGAAGCAAATTTATCAAAGTGCACCGGAAGTCCATTGCTGGTCTGTGCCACGATCACCGTTTCCATCGTGGCGCGGATCGGGACGCCCACGGACTGCTCTGTGACGCCCAGGCTGGCCAGCATTTTGAGCTGACCTTCAACGGTGCCACCGCCATGACTGCCCATCGCCGGAACCAGAAACGGCTTTGCTCCCAGCGACGTAAAGTAAGCCGCAATTTCCCGAAGGATGACAGGGATATTGGTGATGCCACGACTGCCGGCGGGAATGGCTACGGACTGACCGGGGCGGATGCGATTCTGAAGCTGCAGCGATTCCATCTGCGAGCGAATCGTTCCGGGAATGTCGTCCACTCGCGGAGTATCGAAACGCTGGATGATGTTGCACATTCTGGGGAACCGAGCCACAGGGGACTCCTTCAGGGCTTCAGGGACGTGAGAGATGTAAAGCAGTGTAACTTTGTCCGCTCGCGGCTGCGATGATCACACAGTCGCCCCGCCTTTCTGCCCGCAACTCCGGACAATCACGCTGCGGATCTCTGATTTCAACTCCATTTGCTGCATAGGCCGGGGCGATGATTTCCAGTTTTCGGTTTTCGGCCTCTGTTCCCGCTCCCTGCTCCCTGCTCCCCGCAACTGGCAACTGGCAATTGGCACCCCCCCCTTCGGCACTTGCTGCCGGTTTGTTCTGGGTTCGCTGCGTGTGTCGTGTCGAATCGGTCGATCTTCGCACAATCCGGACAACCGTCAGGGGCCAAAAAGACAGAAATGTTTATCCAGACGGTATGAGCGGACCGAAGAAAGGATTGTGAAGTTCTGTTGCTCTGTCACGTGGCAGGTCACCGTGAGTAACGGGGATTGTGGCTCAGCTGACGTCGATGGTGGCAGCAGTCTGGAGTTCTGGCGGACGTATCTGCCAGATGCAGTCAGCGTCCAGGAATTGTAGACACTCAACCACCGGGACGGTTTCTCAGCAGAACGAGTTCGGTCCGGAACGGAAGGTACCTCACGGAGGAGAGCTTTCATGCGAAAGTTTGGTAAGTGGTTGCTCGTGCTGGGAGTCTTGGCGGCCAGTCCGGCTGCATCCAGTGCGGATGGATTTCTTGGCACTCGGCTGAAACCGCAGCTGCCATTTTCAGGCTCCGAGAAAGCTCGCAATGATGCCCGCGCCAATGAGATTGTCGCGGCCATGCAGACTCTCGGAGTATCAGGCACCGACATCGAAGTGGAAGTTCGCGGTGAAGTCGCGGTCCTCTACGGACGTGTTGAAGATGCCAGCCAGAAAGCACTCGCACAGCGAGCTGCCAGCAGTATCTCCGGCATCCGCAGCATCGAAAACAACATACGTGTCGCACTGCCCGCGGGCGGAATTCAGCAGGTCTCAGGCAATCGCCTGACCGAGCCGGTCCGCAACAGTGTGTCTCAGGCGGCCGCCTTTGAAGCAGCCGAATCCTCAGGACGAAACATTCAGCGAATCAGCGGTGAAGAAGCGGCTCCGGCCGCCAACAACCAGGCAGTCGCTCAGCAGATTGCCGATTCTCTGACCCAGGCAGGACTCGTTGGCTACGACATCGAGATTCGCTTCAACAATGGTGTCGCGTCGCTGATTGGCGAAGTGGCCACCGTTGGCCAGCGTCAGGCCGCTACGGCTGCCGTGTCAAACATTCCGGGCGTCAAGTCCGTGAAGAATGAACTGCGAGTCAGCGGACCGATCAGCCAGACTGCGTACAACCCTGGTGCGGCACCAATGATGGCGCCTCCCATGATGCCGCCACAGATGATGAATCCTCAGATGATGCAGGCTGGATACATGCAGCCTGGCATGCCGATGGATCCGTCAATGCCACCGTCAGCCATGGGCTACGCTCCGACCAGCTTCAACAATCCTCATCTGCCGTCTCATGCATGGCCGTCCTACGCCCAGTATCCGAACTCGGCTGCTGTCAGCTACCCGACTCAGTACAGTGCCAGTGCCTGGCCGTACATCGGACCGTTCTATCCCTATCCTCAGGTCCCGCTGGGATGGCGTGAAGTCTCCCTCGAATGGGACGACGGACAGTGGAATCTGAACTTCAATAAAGAAAAGGACAAATGGTACTGGGTTCTGCATCCAAAGAACTGGTAATCACGGCACATCAGAAATCTGATCCAGACTGCTGACGAAACAGCCCCGGAAAGTTCACTTTCCGAGGCTGTTTTGCGTTTGACAGGGGATGAAATCCCCTGACCCAAATCGGCCTGATGGCTGGCCGACCGAAGATCGCTCACGTTGTTCACTGCCTGCAGGTATTTGCGCCCTGTGCGCTTATAAAACTGAGTAGTGCTCGGAACAGAGTGCACCATTCTGTTGCGTACGCTTGCTGCGGTGCCGTTGTGTCCCGCACACTACCGCTCCGTCAATACTGGATTGATGCGTCGCTGAGGTTCGAGGGTGCCAGCATGAAACCTCGGGGCTTCCTTCGTTCAGTCCAGCCCCGGCAGGACGAATTCGATCTATGACTCACGACAACTCAATAACTCCGGACCCACCTCAGCAAACACTTCGGATGCAGCGTCGGCGAATTCTGAAATCCCTCGGCGCGCTGGGAATTGGTTCGGCCACTTTCCAGCGATCTCTGGCTGATGAAGCCTCAAAAAGTGACGGGATCACGGTTGAACAGATTCGCAATGCCGAGTGGGTTGCGGGCATCACGCTTTCTGATGAACAGCGTGAGTCGCTCCGGCGGCGGCTGCAGAAAGTTGGCCGCGAAGCCGACATCCTGCGTGCCATTCCTGTGGGTTACGATGCCTTGCCGGCATTTCGATTCGATCCCGAACAGATTGGTGGCCCTGCCCGAACGTCTTGCCCGGAATGGCTGAACGAGTCCGTCACTCCGTCACCTTCAACAGCGACAGAAGAAATCTCGTTCGCGACGATTCGAGACCTCGGCCAGCGTCTCAGATCACGAACGCTGACATCCGTCGAGTTGACTCGACATTGTCTGGAACAACTCGTCCGACACGATCCGAAGCTGAATTGTGTCGTGACGCTGACCGAAGATCTGGCTCTGCAGCAGGCGGAACGAGCAGACAGAGAACTGGCCGAAGGCATAGATCGAGGCCCTCTGCATGGTATTCCCTGGGGCGCGAAAGATCTGATTGCGGTCTCCGGATATCCGACCACCTGGGGAGCTCCGCAGTTTCAAAACCAGCTGTTGAAGAACACTGCCACCGTCGCCAGAAAGCTGGAACAAGCCGGAGCCGTTTTGGTCGCGAAACTGTCACTCGGTGCACTCGCCATGGGCGACCAGTGGTTCCAGGGACAGACGAAAAATCCGTGGAACATCGAGCAGGGATCGAGTGGTTCGTCGGCGGGGTCTGCTTCTGCAGTCGCTGCGGGATTAATTCCGTTCGCGATCGGGAGTGAGACGCTGGGAAGCATTATTTCGCCCTCACGTCGCTGCGGAGTCGCCGGGCTTCGTCCGACTTTTGGACGCGTGTCCCGAGCGGGATGCATGGCGTTGTCCTTGACGATGGACAAACTGGGTCCGCTGGCCCGTTCTGCCGATGACTGCGGGCTGGTATTTTCAAAGATTCATGGACGAGACGAGCTGGATTCCACGACGGTTGATCGCTGGTTTTCCTGGTCTGTGCGTCCGGATTTTCAGAAGCTGCGAATTGGAAAGGTGACCAATTGTAACACGGCTGCTCCGGAACAGGCGGCTCTCGATATTCTGAAGAATCTGGGCGCCTCGATCGTCGACATTGAGCTGCCTCGAGGATTCCATGAATGGACTCTGGCCAGCATGCTGGACGTCGAAGCCGCCTGCATCTTTCAGGAGTTGACTCGATCGGGAAACCTTGACGGAATCAACGCCTGGTCCGACATTTTCCGTGCGTCGCATTTTGTGTCCGCGGTGGATTTCCTGCAGGCGCAGCGAGTTCGTCGACAACTGATGGTGGCGATGGCCGAAGTCTTCCGCTCAGTCGACCTTTATGTCGGAGGCGAGGACCTGGGAATTGCCAATCTGACCGGCCATCCGTGCTTCGCGCTACCCGTGATTCTTTCGGATGTGAAGCCGCAGACTCGTCCACTGTGCTGCACATTGACGGCCGGCCTTCACGACGAAGCAACGCTGCTGGCCGTGGCTGCAGAGATTGAAACGCAGGCCGATGTGCTGAGGCATCGACCGCAGTTATGATCTGGATTTCATCCACGGCAATTCACTCTGGACTTTGAATTCGGAAAGGCTCGATATGCTCCGTTCGGAACTGATTCATCCGCAGATCTCTCAGATCCTGGCCAAAGCCGGCCACAGTTCTAAAGTGTTGATCGCGGATGGGAATTATCCGGCGTCATCAGCGATTGGTCCGCGAGCCGAGCTGGTGAGTCTGAATCTGGCTCCGGGCCTGGTCACTGTCGCGCAGGTGCTGCGAGTACTGTTGACGGCAATTCCGATTGAAGAAGTAAGCACGATGGGAATGCCGGAAGATGATCCTTACCGACTGCCACACGACCCGCCGGTCTGGCACGAATACCGTTCCATTCTGGTGGCGGCAGGTATGGATCTGGAGTTGAAACCGATTTCTCGCTGGGACTTTTATGATGCCGTCGATTCCCGCGATCATGTGTTGACGATTCAAACGGGCGATCAGGCTTTGTGGGCCAACCTGCTGCTGACCGTCGGAGTTCGAAAAGCCTGACAAGGGGCTGAAAGCCCCTTGACCCCGGTGAGCCTCACGGCTCCATTGAAGTGGGCTCGCTCACGTTGTTCGCTGCCTGAAACGTTTCGCCCGTATTCATTGAAGAAGAATGTTATGTGGGGCTGAGAGCCCCTTGACCCCGGTGAGCCTCACGGCTCCATTGAAGTGGGCTCGCTCACGTTGTTCGCTGCGGAAAGCGTAAGCATGTTTCATTGACGGAAATTTCATGTGGGGCTGAGTATCCTTGACCCCGGTTCGAGCTACCGCTCGAAGAAACAGAACGGCTCACGTTGTTCGCTGCCAGAAACAATTCGCTGAGACATCAGTAGCTTCCCATGACGGAGTCACGACTCTTATCGCTCGCAATCGAAGGGCAGCAATGCCGATCATTGAAACTCGCGATCTGACACTCAGCTACGGACAGCGGCGAGGGATCTCCGGAGTGAATCTGCAGGTCGAAGCCGGGGAGATCTTTGGATTTCTGGGACCGAATGGAGCCGGGAAATCCACGACCATTCGCATCCTGATGGGACTGATGCAGGCGACTTCCGGAACGGCCCGGATCTTTGGCATGGATTGCTGGAGCGATGGTCCGCAGGTTCGCCGTGACGTCGGCTACGTGGCGGGTGATGTGCGGCTGTATTCGTGGCTGACAACGCGAACGGCACTGAAGATTGCCTCGCAGGTCCATGGCCGAAATCTGATGGCCTTTGGTCTGCAACTGGCGGAGCGATTTCGGCTGGAGCCGGATCTGGCCGTGCGAAAGATGTCCCGCGGAAATCGTCAGAAAGTTGCGCTGGTGCTGGCCCTCGCACATCAGCCGCAACTGGCGATTCTGGATGAACC
>Ga0209573_1003024_pt1 | contig 19616 bp, 13 predicted proteins | sample TNRBio252014_DNA_FD_185870 | JGI IMG/M metagenome (GOLD analysis project Ga0209573, IMG submission 185870) | Wastewater treatment Type I Accumulibacter community from EBPR Bioreactor in Madison, WI, USA - TNR Reactor_6/25/2014_ DNA (SPAdes)... | ecosystem: Engineered > Bioreactor > EBPR >...
GTCTGCACCATCTTGTTGGAGCGGCGAAAGATCGACTGAAGCGTGGGGCAGAGCATCCGCTTGGCGAGGAGGAGCTTTTGCGTGTCCGGCGGGAAGGCGGCGGTGGTGGAGAGCAGCGCCTGGAGGACGGGCTGGTCGGTGAAGGATGAACCCTGCGAGATGAGCAAGGCGGGAGTGTTCACCGGCAGGAGATCGCCATAACCGCCGATGCCGTTGGCCCCGATGTCGTGATCTTGGTGCTCAGGGTAGATGAAGAGGTTGTTGGCGAGATACTGCTGGGCCAGGAAGCGGTTCCCACCGGGGTCCATCATGTAAAGGCGCGGCAGGCAGCCGAGCTGCTCGGCACCGGAGGCCATGGAGCAGTTTCCGAGTGTGGGATGCTGGCGGACTTGCGTGGCGGCACCGATTTCGCCCGCCGCAGCCTTGTGAACCTGCAACTGCGGATAGAGCGCGGTGTTCAGCGGCGAGTGCTGGCCGTCGCGGTTTTCATAAGTGATGGCCTTAAGCCCGGCGGCTGTGCCGTTGGTGAACCACTCGTTGAGCAGCTTCGCGACTTCATCACCACGAGTGGTGACGGGCTGCTGCTGGGCATGGACGACCGAAATGCCCAGCGTCAGAAACGCAAGGAAGCGCAGGGCGGCCGTGGGCTTGGGATGCACCCGCCATTGTCACGGCGGGGCGGGGCATGGTCAAGCGGTGTGGTTGTTCAAAGCGTGGAGGTGGGCATGAATCACGCTTCATTGACCACGAGCGGGAAGCGAAGGCGGACTTCGGTCCCACGGTCAGGGCTGCCTTGAACGAAAAGCTGGCCGCGCATCTGGTCGGCGAAGACGGCGAGGATTTTCAGCCCGAGGCCGCTGCCTTCGCCAGGATGGAATTCTGTCGGCAGGCCGACACCATCGTCCCGCACGGTAAGCTCGCCGCTTTCCTCGGTGTAGTTGAGCGTGGCGATGATCTGGCCCTGGCGGCCATGCGGAAAGGCGTGCTCGAAGCAGTTGGAGAGCGCCTCGTTGAGTGTGAGCGCCAGTGGCATGAGCCATTCGGGCAGCACGGGGCCTTCTTGGATTTCAAGGCGCACGCTGATGTGCTCCGCCGTCACCTCATAGCACTCGCGAAGGTGGGCGACGAGGCTGAGGGTGAAGTCACTGAAGGTGTCCCCTTTCCCCAGGGCGAGCAGGTACAAATGCTGATGCAGCGCGGCGATGGCGCGCACACGGTTCTGGCTGGAGCGCAGGGCGTCGCGGGCGTCCTGGTCACTCACGCCGTTGATCTGCATGTTCAGCAGGCTGGAGATGATCTGGAGGTGGTTTTTGATGCGGTGATGCGTCTCGGTGAGCAGCAGCTTTTCACGCTCCAGATCAGCCACGGGCCAGCGCTGACTGGAGGCGGACACGACCTTGAAGGCCTGTGGCACGGCGGCGGTCAGCAGGGGCGCGGTCGGTGGCGCGGCAGGCGCTGGGGCCGCCACACTCTCCGTGACCTGGGTCGTGATCTCGCAACCGCCTTCTTCCAGTATCCGGGCGCTGATGAGAGCCTCGCCACGGCGGCCATTGCCGCCAAAGAACGGCCGCAAAACGAACTGCTGCGGATCGGCCGCCTGCTGGGCGAGATCGGCGAAGAATCCGGTGGCGTCGGAGGGGCGGAAAAACTGGTGCAGGGGCCTGCCGACGGCGGCGGACTCCTCAACGTCGAAAATCTCTCGTGCATGGGCGGTCCAGGAGCGAACACGGCCATTGGCGTCGGTGGTGAGGAGCAGCTCGGTCGTCTGCCGCGTTGTGGTCAGGTCTGGTGGGCGAGATTCGACTTGGACCGGAGCTGCGACCATCGTTTCGGCCACGGCGGCTGGCGGCATGGCCTCCTGGAGGAAGTGGACGGTGCAGTGCATCTCGCCTTGCGCGTCTGCCACGGTGGAAAGGTGCAGGATGGCATTGGAGAAGGTGCCGTCGGCGCGTTTGACACGCACACCGAGCGCCTCGGCCTGCCGACCGCTTTTGCCCAACTGTCGCAGGGCGTCACGCCGGGCGGTGGCGCTGTCAGGATCAAGCCAGGCATCGAGCGGGTAGCGCCGCAGTTCGGCCTTCGCCTGGCCGAGCAGCGCCTCGGCGTGCTGGTTGACCTCGAAGATGACACCGGTCTTGTCCGTCAGCACCACGGCGACTGGGCTGCCCATGAGCAGGGTGCGCAGCTTGGCCTCCATGCTGCGGAGCTGCTCCTCATGCCGGGTGTGCTCAGTGACATCTTGAATGCTGACCAGCAGTCCGCCGCCCGGCAGCGTGGCGGGGTGAAATTCAAGCTCCTTGAGCAGGCCGTCCGCCGTGGCGAGCGAGAGCGTGCGGGTGAGCTGTCTGCGCCACACGCTTTCACGCCAGACGAGCGCCACCTGCTCGCGGTGCTCGTCCGTGTGGCAGGCGTGGGAGAGCCATTCTTCCACCGTCTGCTCTTTCTCAAACGGACGCCCGAGCAACTGGGCAAGGCGCTCGTTTTGGAACAAGGGAACTCCGCGCTCGTCGAGCACGAACACACCGCAGGGCACGCCTTCGAGATAGGAGCGCAGCCGGGTTTCGCGGCGGCTGAACGCCTGCTGTGCCTCGCCGAGCGTGCGCAGCTCCTGCTTGGAGCGCCGCAATTCCTCCTCCAGATGCTTCACGGTCGCCTCGTGGGCCGGATCTGGCGGCGGTGGCAGCACCACAGAGGTCGCCTGCGGCATCTGAAGCGTGACCTGCGTGATCTTTTCCGCCGCCTGGGCAGGCAAACCCATCAACAAGAAAAAAGGAGCCGCCGCGTCCATGTGCTTCTCGTTCAGGACGGATACCAGCCAGCGCGAAGGCGACGTGGGATCGGCGGAGAGTTCCGGGCGCGTGGTGATGAATGCGGAGGTCTTGCCCCGGTTGGCGGACAGGTCGGCGAGTGTTTCGAGCACCTGCTGGCGCAGCGCAGCGCTGTCGCGCCCGTCGCTCCAAACTTCCCAAAAGCAGGTCACACCTTCCTGGATGCCCCGGTCGAGGGTGAGCCGCGCCGCAGTCATGTTGGCGCGTTGAATCACGCCCTGCGCGTTCAGCATCAGCATGGGCTGGGCGCATTCGACCAAGGGTGGGATTTTCGGCAGCGTGGAGACGGGTTCATGGCTTTCAGGCGGAGCGGTCGCGCCCTCCTCGTCCGTGGCTGGCTGCGTGGCGCTGAATTTCTCACAGGTGACCATCAAGCCGCCGACCGAGGCATCGCGCTTCTTCCGCCAGGGGCGGACCTCCCAGCGGTAAACCAAACGGCTTCCGTCTGGGCCGTTTGAGGCATCATGCTCACTGCGCACGATGTGCCCCTGCAGCGCCCGGTCATAGACCTGCCGCCAGCCAGGGTGCAGCCCCGGAAAAATCTCATACTGGCTCCTGCCCACGAGCGGCTGGACCTGCTGGAGGCCAAATTCACTGATCCACTGCCGGTTGGCCAGCATGTAGCGCATGGCCTTGTCAAACATGGCCATCGCCACTGGGGCGTTCTCCACCAGCGCTCCCAGCACCAGTTCCATGTCCTCCGTTTCGGAGCCGGCGGCGTCATGACTCGTGCCGCTGGCAAAGCTGGACGGGCTGAACGTGCGGCGCACAGGCGCTTCCTCCCCTGCTTTTTTCTCCAAGGGCGCGGTTTGCGCCTTGGGGTGAATGACATTTTTGAGGATGGAGGAAGACATTGCTGATGAAATTCAGAACTTTTTGAAAATTAACTTCCCTTAGATTCTCTACAAGGCGAAAATGATACTAAGTGAGACTCATTTCAGCAATAAACAGGCCGACAAGCAAGCCTCATCACGACAAAGGCAGGCTATCAGCCCTCTCGATGATAGGGTTCCCCACGCAAAATGGCATGGGCGCGGTAAAGCTGCTCGGCCAGCACCACCAGCGCGATGTCGTGCTGCAGGGTAAGTGTGGAGAGCGACCAGCAGGCATCCGCGCTGGCTCGAAAGGATTCGGAATGACCCTCAGCCCCGCCAATCAGCACACTGACGCGTTTGCGGGCTGAAATCTGCTGTTTTTCGATCCATCCCGCCAGCTCCACGCTGCGCAACTGCTTCCCGCGCTCATCGAGCACCACGCGCAGGGAATTCTCACTCGCCGTGGCCATCTGAGCTTCCACCTGCGCCCGCCCGCCCTCTTTGATCACGATGTGCTCGAAGCGTCCATGATGCTTCAAACGCTGCCAGTAGAGTTCCAGGGCGGCCTTCACCCAGGTGTGACCGGGCTTTCCAACAGTGATGATGCGCCAGTCCATAAAAGCGGGCAGCTAAGGCTGATATTATAGAAAATATATTAAAAGTTAAAATTGTTACACAACATCACCATCGTTGCTGTTGCATAATTTAAAAAGATCGTTAAAATGAGAATGCTAGTTCAAAAATTAACCGTCCGCCATTGCATATGTCCTCAACACTTCTAAATCCGGTTCGTTTGGTCGCAGCCAGTTCTGCGGCTCTCATGCTGGCCTCATGCGCCATGCCTCCACGTCAGGCTTGGCAGGAAATTCAGACTAAAGGTCTGCTTTCTTACTACCTGGGTGGCGAGAGCCGCCCGCTCGGCGTTTCGAGCAACAAGACCCAGGTGCTGGCGCAAAACACCCCGAGCGCCTCGACCACGGCAAGCACCGCTCTGGTAGGACCTACCCCTCCCTCCACTCCGCCGCCGTCGATGCTGAACTCAGCCAGCATGCCAGTGGCCCAGTCAGTGCCTGATCTTCCTGGCTATGTCCGCACGCCGTTCACCAATCCTCCGCGTCTGGTCGATGTGCGTGGCATGTCAGCCGGCTCCAAAGTCGTCTGCCCTTATACTCAGCGTCCCTTCCTCGTCCCAGGCTCGGTTTCCTCCAGCATCGCCTCTGCGCCCAGCCGTCCGAAAGCGCCTGAACCCAAGGAGCGTCCGCGCACGACACCAGTGGCACCAGACACTTCGGTCGCCGCCATGACCAAGCCTGACACCAGTGCCAGCGCCCCGACGACCCCGGCGGTGACGCCCGCCCCGACCCCAGCCGCCCCTGAGCTGCCTTACGGCAGTTCCATCAGCGGTCGCCCAGGGTTCGTGAACAGCCCTTACGCCGCCAAGCATCAGTTGGTGGACGTGACCGGCCTTCCGGTCGGCATGGAAGTCAAATGCCCCTACACCGGCAAGCTCTTCCGCGTGCCACCGCAGTAGTCCCAGTATCGTCTCTTTCTCAAGCCCCGTCTGGTTCTCCAGACGGGGCTTTTGTTATTCGGGGTTCCAAATCAATCCATGCAGCACGGACACGGCTGCACCAAATGCCCCGGCGAGACTTCCCTGAGCGTGAGATCCATGTTCACGCTCTGCTCCCACTTCGGATGCTTCATGCGATGGCCGAAGGCGCAGCCGGCAGGCGGATTGATCGGCGAAGGTACATCGCCTTGCAGCAGTTCGCGTCTCCGACGCTTGGCAGGATCGGGTACGGGAATGGCATCCAGCAGAGCCTTGGTGTAGGCGTGGCGCGGATTGTGATAAAGCTCCTCCGCCGGGGCAAGTTCGACGATCTTGCCGAGATACATCACCGCCACTCGGTCGCTCATGTGCTTCACGACGCTGAGGCCGTGGGCGATGAAGAGGTAGCTCAGGCCCATCTCGCGCTGGAGATCGAGCAGGAGGTTCAGCACCTGGCTTTGCACAGAGACATCAAGCGCGGAGACGGGCTCGTCACAGACGATTAGCTTCGGCTTCAAGGCGATGGCGCGGGCAATGCCGATGCGCTGCCGCTGACCACCGCTGAACTCGAAGGGGAAGCGATCGGTCGCGGTCGCGGGAAGGCCGACTTTGTCGAGGAGATCGAGCACCCACTTCCGGCGTTCGTCCTTCGTGCCCATCTTTTGCACGATGAAGGGCTCCTCCAAAATATCGCGCACAGTATGACGCGGGTTCAGCGACTCGGCAGGGTCTTGGAAAATCATCTGCACATGTCGGCGCATCGGGCGCAGCGCTCCGATGCCAGCATGCGTGATGTCCTGACCATCAAACTCGATTTTGCCACTCGTTGGCTTGAGCAGGCGCACGATGGCTTTGCCGAGCGTGGTCTTGCCGCAGCCGGATTCACCGACGAGGCCGAGGGTTTCGCCCTCACCGAGGGTGAAACTCACGCCATCGACCGCTTTGCACGAAGCCACAGAGCGCCGAAGCACTCCGCCACGAACGGGAAAGTGCTGCTGGAGGTTTTGGACGGTGAGGAGGCTCATGCGACGCAGATGGGGCAGTTCTCAACGAAATGGCTCGGCGCGATCTCGACGAAGGACGGGCGATTCGTCAGATGCGCCTGGCTGTGCTCACGCCCGGAGCGCTCGGCGAAGCGGCAGCCGGGTTTGAAGTCAGCGATGCCAGGGACATTGCCGGGTATGGCTTTCAATAGCGTCTTGGGCTTGCTGTCGAGACGCGGGATGCTTTCAAGCAGGCCCTGGCTGTAGGCGTGGCGCGGGTTGGCGAAGAGATCGAAGACGCTGGCCTGCTCAACGATGCGGCCGGCATACATGACGGCCACTTCATCGCACACTTCAGCGATGACACCGAGGTCGTGAGTGATGAGGATGACGCTCATGCCCATCTCTTTTTGCAGGTCGGCGATGAGTTCGAGAATCTGTGCCTGCACGGTGACATCGAGCGCGGTGGTCGGCTCGTCGGCGATGAGGAGCTTCGGTTTGTTGATCAGCGCCATGGCGATCATCATGCGCTGTCTCATGCCGCCGCTGAGCTGATGCGGGTATTCGTTGAGTCGTTGCTCGGGCGCGGGGATGCGCACCTTGATCATCATGTCGATGCTGCGGGCCAGCACATCGGCCTTGCTGCACTCGGTGTGCAGCAAAATGGCCTCCGCGAGTTGCCTGCCAACGGTCTCCACCGGGTTCAGCGCCGTCATCGGCTCCTGGAAGATCATCGAGATGTCATTCCCGCGAATCTTCTGCATTTCCTCGAGCGGTAGCGTCGTCAGCTCTTTGCCTTCAAAGCGGATGCTGCCGCCGAGAATCTTGCCGTGGGGCTGAGGCAGCAGCCGCGTGATGGAAAAGGCGGTGACACTTTTGCCGCAGCCAGATTCGCCGACAATGCCGAGCGTTTTGCCGCTGGGCACATCGAAGCTGATGCCATCGACGGCGGTCATGCGCCCCGCGTCCGTGTCGAAGGCCGTGACGAGGTCGCGCACCTGGAGGATGGGCCTCCCGCCCGTCGCGGGTGACACGGGCATTCTGTCCGCGTCTGCGGCTCCGGGCAGGATGCCCGGTTCACTCGTGACAGGCAGGATGCCTGTCCTACTTTCATAGGCGTCGCTCATTGCTTGGCTTTGTAGGCGTCGAAGACGCGCAGGGTTTCGCCAAAGTCGCGCCCGGTGCGGATGGCTTCCTTGGTTTCACGTTTCACCTCTTCATCGATCCAGAACATGTGGGCATCCATCGGCTCGCGGCTTTTGCGCGCATTACCCTTTTCAGGCCAGCGCACCCAGCGCCAGGTCATGTAGCGATAAAACGGCGATTCCCAGGCCGGGATGGTGCAGGCGCGGTCTTCGATGAGTTTGGCGAGCTGCCAGGAGAGTCGCTGCACTTCTTCTTCGGTCGTCGCCTTGCGATGCTGGTCAATGAGCGGATCGAGCGCGGGATCGGCGGTCTGCGTCATGTTGTTGGTGTCGGTGACAATCTCGCGTTTGCCGTCCTTGCCGATCTTGAAGGCGTTGTCGCTATGGTAGTCGTCCCAGAAGCGGGGATACGGCGGCCGGGCGCCGAAACCGGCAAAGCCCATCTCGTGGTTCTTCTGGTCGAGCTTTTTGTACATCTGCGTGGGATCAAGGCCTTCGACATTGATCTCCAATCCGGCCTTTTTGGCTTCTTCCTTCAAACGCAGCATGATCGGCGTGATGGTGCCGGAGTTGAAGGTGGTGAGCGTGAAGGAGAGTTTTTTGCCCTCCGCATTTTGCAGGATGCCATTCGGACCCGCTTTGGTGAAGCCAGCCTTGGCGAAGTGCTCGCGTGCTTTGACCGGATCAAAGGGGCGGGCGCGAAGATCAGGATTGGTGAACTTGCCGAAGCCTGACACTGTGCTGTTCATGCGGGTTTTGTCGCCGCGGAAATCCACATCGATCACCTTCTGGAAGTTCATCGCGTAGCTGATGCCGAGGCGCACATCGAGGTTGTCGAGCAGCGGCTTGCTTTCGTTGATGCGGATGCCCCAGGTGACCTGCGGATACTCGTTGTAAAACATGTGCCGCTCGATGTAGCCGTTGTAGATCTCGGGCACTTCCGCTTTGTCATACCAATAGCGCGGCAGGCCGGCCAGGTAGTAGTCGAACTGGCCCTGGCGGAACATCTCAAAGGCTTTGTCTTGGCTGGCGATGATCTTGTACTCCAGGAAGTCGCAATTGAAGACATAACGGTAGTGTTTCAGATCGCGCGCCCACCAGTCCTGCACGCGGCTCAGCGTGATGGAGCGCCCGCGTTTCATCAAAGAGGGGTCGATCACATAAGCCCCTGTCACCGGGCAGATGCGCCATTGATAGCGCGCTGGGAAGTCAGGTCCGAGTTCGCGGTAGAAATGGCGCGGGCTGGCCGGAATCATCGCATACCAGATGGGGTCCGGCTTTGGCTCTGGGATCGTGATCGAGAAAGTGCGTTCGTCGAACTTGGTGATCCCAGCATACTCTTTCGTGTACCAGTCATTGTACCAGGGATCCTTCAGGTGCGTGCTGGTCATGACGAAGAAGGTCATGAAGAAGTCCTCCACATCGACAGGATGACCGTCGGAGTAGGTCAGCTTGTCCTGGAGGCGAAAATAAACCGTCTTGCGGTCCTCCGAGACGGCCCATTCCTTCGCCAAACCGGGAATCCACACGTCCTCATCGGGATGACGTGTGACGAGGCTGATCTCGATGTTGTCGTGATGCTCACCTCGGAAAGTGTTGCTGGCATCAGGGCCGACTTTGCGGAACGTCGGCGGGAAAGTCGGATGCCAGTCGTGGAAGGTGCCGCCTTTCTTCGCGCGAGGATCGCCGAACTCCGGCACATCGGCAGCGTTTTCCCATTTCAAACCGGCGGGCAGATCGGCAGTGGTTTTCCATTGGAAGAAGTCCGGTTTCGATTTCCAGTAAGCCTTCACTTCCTCCGTGTTGTCATACGGCGGGAAGCGTGTGTCGTCGGAGTCGGAGCAGGCGGAGAGGAGGGCGGCGGCGATGAGTGTGAGATGGAGCTTGGGGATCATTCGCCGACCTCCTTCAATGTTTGTGCGATCAGTGACCCGCTGACACGGAAGCCATCTTCATGGATCATGCGGTGGATCACCGGTTGGATGAGTGGAATCATACCTTTTGCCTTGGCTGCCACGAGCACACCGAGAGTGCCGGTGAACTTCAACTTCATGGATTGTGCACAACGGCGCCCAGGGAGATCATCCATGAGCAGAGGGCAGTCGAGTTCAATGGCCAGGACCAATGCTTCTGCCTCTCCTCGGTCGAGCGTTTGGGCAAGCTCATCTGCCCGACACGTGTCCTCCAGCGTGCGAACTTCAAGCCATCCAGCATGAAGAACCTCGCTAATTTCAGGCCGTTTTAACGCACCCTGAGCAAGTTCGGCGGCCACAGCAGGAGGTATGACCACACTTCCAAACAACTGATGAAGCAGCTCATGCTGTCCAACAAGAGCCAGATGACAAAGGCAGGTGGTGTCGGACACGATGATCACAGCACGCCGAGGGAACGAAGGGTCGCTAGATCTTGTTGAAGGCTTTCTTCCGTAAAGGTGTGGACCGGAAGACCGCGCTCCTTCACCCAATCCGCAAATTCAAATATATTAATACCACAAATACGGCGAACTTGGCTCGGGGAAATCCTCTCCTGGGCATAGAGCGCCAGTGCGAACTCTTTAAGTGCAGCCTTTTCATCAAGGCCGGCATCCTGAGCGATTTTATCTGGAATGGTGATGGTCATGGCTGGGTTAGTTTAACGCATGTTCATCGATAAGTGGTGAATTTCTTCGGATCAAAGGCCTCGCGCACCGCCTCGCCCACGAAGGTGACGAGCACGAGCACGGTGGTCATCGCCACAAAGGCGCTGCTGACGATCCAGGGGTAATTGAAGTCCTCGGTGCCTTCGTGCAGCAGGCGGCCCCAGCTTGGTTCTTCCGGCGGAAGACCGAAGCCGAGGTAGTCGAGCGCGGCGAGCGAGGTGATGATGGCCGACACTTCAAAGGGCGCGAGCGTCACCAGGATGGCGATGCTGTTTGGCAGGATGTGTTTGAAGATGATGCGACCCGTGCTGGCACCGAGAAGCCGGGCCGAGGCGACGTAATCTCGCGCTTTTTCCTTCATGGCTGCCGTGCGGATGTAGATCGTGGTGCCCATCCAACTGAACAACGAGATGATGACCACCAGCAGGAACAGGTTTGGGCTGATGATCGAGCTGACGATCATCACGATGAACAGGAATGGCAGCACCGACCAGATCTCGATCAACCTCATGCCAACGAGATCCAAAACGCCGCCGAAGTAGCCAAGCAAACCACCCGCCGCGACACCCACGACGAAAACGAAAGTCACAAACAAGATCGAGGCGATGATCGCCTGCTGCCAGCCGCCATAGAGAATGGCGAGCACATCCCCGCCTATCGAAGTCGTGCCGAGAAAATGCCGATGCTCCCACGATGGCGGCGAAGGAGGATAAACCACGGTTCGCATGGTTTCAGAGGCTTGTGACTCCAACGAACCCGCTTTGCCTTCTGTGAAGTCGCTGTAGGTGACGCGGGTGCCCTTGTCGAAGGTGGCTTTTTCCACCTGCTCATTGGTCACATCCCAGCCGAGCATCTCGCCCTGCTTCAAACCATGACGGAAGACCCATTCCTGACGTTTCTGCTGCGGCTTGTCGCGAAACTGAGTGTAAGCGCGACCATTGAAGGGCTTGGTTTCGCTCGCCCGATACGCCACACCCTCACGCAGAACGACTTCCTCAATGGTCTCCGGCGTGTCGAGCTTTGGATCATACGGCACGATGGGCATAAGCACCCAGTTGCCGGATTTGGCATCGCGGAACTTGCGCTGCAGCTCGCGGTAATCCGTCTCGGATTCGTCTTTGAGTCCGAAGGTGGTCGCGGGCTTCACGTCGGTGACGAACGGGAAGTAAAACTTGCCTTCATAACGCACGACGAGTGCGCGCTTGCCCACGATCAAAGTGTCGAGTGCTCCCACGCCCACCAGCGCGAGCAGAATCAGGAAGGAGGCATGCCCGCGCTTGATCTCACGGAAGCGGCGAAACTGTTTCAATGTCAACGGACTCCAATGCCACTGAGTTTGCCCACGCCAGAGCAACCAGCCGCCTGTGAGCGCAAAAACAGCTAATAAAATCCATCCCAGCCACGCTCCGCCGAGAAACGGCACCTTGAACACCGGCACAGACAATGTCAGCCCGCGAAACAGCGCGCTGAGCGCTGCATAGACGAGAAGAGTGATGCCTGTGGTGCGGGGAGACATGAGTTATTCGAAGCGGATGCGCGGGTCGGTGAGCGCGACGAAGAAGTCTGACAAGATGTTGCCCACCATAAGCAAGACGACCTGGATGACGAGAATGCCCATCACGAGCGGGTAATCGCGATCCAGCACGCTGTAATAGCCAAGCAGGCCGAAGCCGTTGATCTCGAAAATCAGCTCAATGAGTGTCGAGCCAGCCACAAAGATGGAAACGATGTGACCCAGCGTCGTTGCCAGAGGGATGAGCGAATTCCTCAGCGCATGAACGAGCACTGCGCGCTTGAATCCCGCCCCTTTCGCCACCGCCGTGCGGACGTAATCGGCGGCGAGGTTGTCCATGAGGTTGTTTTTCACCAGCATGGTCATGAAGGCAAAGCTGCCGACCATGTAGCAGATGAGCGGCAGCACCGCGTGATGCATCACATCCCAGGCTTTGCCACCGACAGTGAGTGAGGCAAAGTTTTCACTGACGAAGCCGCCCGTGGGAAACCAGTTCAGCCGCGCTGCGAGATACACCACGAGCACACTCGCCAGCACAAAGCCGGGGATGGAGTAACCGACGAAGATCAGGATCGAGCTGGCATTATCAATGACCGTACGGTGCTTAATGGCTTTCAAAATGCCCAGTGGAATGCAAACGAGGTAGCTGATGATGAAGGTGACCAGGCCGTAGAAGATCGAAACCGGCATGCGCTCGCGAATCATGTCCCAGACATATTCGTTGTAGCGCGTCGAGATGCCGAGGTTGCCTTGCAGCAGGCCGTCGAACTTCGGGCGGAAAACCTGCACGCGTTCTTTTTCCTTCTCCTCGCGGGTTTGCCACTCTTTCAGCCCGCTGGGGTCATCGGCGGAGAGCTTGCCATCACGGGTCACTTTGGCCTGCGTGGTCCGATAGGCGTTGTTGGGCTTCCATTGCTCACGCGGCAGCAACTCTTGCAGAGTCACAGGCATCTCTTGCTTGTCCTTGGCGAACTTGACGAACTGCTTGTCACCTTCCTTGGGCAAAATGCCCAGCCAGGCGAGGTAAGCGGGGAAAAACGGTCGGTCGAACCCGTAATAAGCCGCCATCTCCTCCTTTTGCTCCTCGCTGAGCGACGCGCCCGCGTCCTTCATGCCACGATCCCCCTGCTGGGCCGCCGCTTGTCGCAGCGCGGCCTCCAGCGGCCCGCCCGGCGTCACCCGCGTGATGAAAAACACCACCATCGTCGCCCCGATCAACGTCGGAAGAATGAGCAGGAAGCGGCGGATGAAGTAGTCGCGCATGAGGCGGTGGCAGGGAGAAGACTGGAAGTCTCCGACATTACGTCGGCGGGCACAAGGATTTGTGTGCGATTTGCGCGTGTTGACAGAAATGCGCGCCGCGTGGATGGCTTGCGCCGCATGAACCAACTCACTTGGAGCGCCGGACTGCGACTCGCGCAGATGATCATTGTGGTGCTCGGAGCCGCAGGCTGCGCGGATTCTTTCGCGGTCAAAAACGAGGCGGTGCCGGCGGAGTTGGAGCGGCAATTGCAGGCGCAGGCGGTGCCGGCCGCAGAGCTTAAAATCACCAAAGGGGCGCTGAATGTGAAAACCCGCAGCGCACCGCCGCCCGAAGGCATGCTGAAGGTGCCCATGTATTACGAGAACGGCATCCCGCACATCAAAGTGAGCCTGAACGGCCGCAAGCCGAGGAAGTTCATGTTCGACACTGGCGCGACCTTCAGCGTGTTTGACGCGGAGCAGGCGGTGGAGTTTGGCATGCGCACCGTGCCACAGGTGCGGCCGACGATGGCCGGCGTGCTGGGAAAAGAGCCGGGCATGGCTGCGCTGATTCCCACCGTGCAGATCGGCTCCTGGCGGCTGGAGAACCTTCCCTGTATCCTGCGCATGCAACGCACGGCCTGGGGCAGCGGTATATTGAAGGAGCATCTCGGCATTTCCGTGCTCGGCGTGCATCTGGCGGCGGCGAACTGCAAATACCTCACGCTGGATTTCCTGCGAGAGGAGGTGGAGTTTGGTTTCACCCGCAGTTTCGCCGGAAAAACTCGCAAACACATGCACAAGTCCAGCCTGAGCATGAAAAGCGGCGTGCCCACCACGACCTTGAAGCACGGACGTTATCAGTGGGAGGCGGTTGTGGACTCCGGCTCCGTCTTTGGCGTCCAGCTTGATCAAAACGTCGCCTCGGTGCTAGGCTACAAGAACGGCGGCTGGCAGGTGGGCGGGAATTATCTCATCACCGGCGTGGGCGGGGCGCAGACGCCGGATCAGGCAAAAGTGCGGGTGTTGGAGTTTCAGACGCTCGGCTTGTTCGGTTCCCGTTATCCCTTTGCGGAAGTGGATGTCATGCCCGGCCCGTCACGCCTGGGAACGTATTTGTTGGAAGACTATCGCGTCACGCTGGATTTCGAGCACGGCCTGCTGCTGGTCGAGTGGGGTTGAACCAAGGCGCTCAAATCCACGATTTTTTGCGACGGAATCGCAAGAGGACAATCTGGACGCATAAAAGTTTAAAAAGATCAAGATGACGGTTGCAAACCTGCTCCCATCTCCCTATTCTGGGAATCCTTGTGAAATTTTTCACAAGCTCATCTGCCGTCTTTAATTATGGGTAACTTTTTTCCGCGTTGGACCAACTGGCTGCCGCTCAAGGTAGCCATTGCCGTCGTGTTCATTGCCTTCGGCGTGAGTGTCGGCGTCGCCTACTACTTCACTCCGAAATACACCCGTGTGGGCTACGAGCCGACCCAGCCGGTGCCTTTCTCTCACAAAATTCATGCCGGCCAGCTCGGTCTCGACTGCCGTTACTGTCACAGCTTTAGCGAGGCCGCCAGCCACGCGAACGTGCCGACGAACCAGACCTGCTTCAACTGCCACGGACCAGGCAAAGGCAACATCCGCAGCAATTCCCCCAAGCTAGAACTGGTTGTGAAAGCCAACGAAACCGGCAAATCGATCCCGTGGGTGAAGATTCACAAGGCTTCTGATTACGTTTACTTCAATCACAGCGCCCACCTCAATCGCGGCATTTCCTGCGTCTCCTGCCACGGCAAGATCAATGAGATGGAAGTGGTCCGCCACGACCAGCCGCAGTCCATGGGCTGGTGTCTCGACTGCCACCGCAACCCTGAGAACAACCTGCGCCCGCTGGAGCAGATCACGAACCTCAATTTCAAGCCCGCTGACCTGAAGCGCGCGGACTTCTACAAAGGCCTGCTCGACAAGAAGATTCCGGCCAAGGAGATTGCCACGGTGATCGGTGGCGAGACTGCGAAAGCCGACGACCTCGACCAGCTTCTCAAGCTCGCTGAAACCACTTACGGCAAGGAAGTGACCCAGGCGGAAGTGGGCACCCAGCTCAAAAAGCACTGGCAGATTCAGCCGCCAGAAAACTGCACCGCCTGCCACCGCTAACCCCGCGCCTTTTTTCCCGACACATGAAACGCAATTGGATTCATCCCGAGGAGCCGCAGAACGCGAAGCGCTACTGGCGCAGTGTCTCCGAGTTGGAGCGTCGTGAGAATTTCCTCAAGGATCTGGGCCGCGAGTTCCCGGCTGGCGACAGACTGACGGAAGAAGAGCGTGAGAACGGTCGCCGTGACTTTTTGAAAATCATGGGCGCCAGCGTGGGTCTGATGGGTCTGGCAAGCTGCCGCCGCCCGCTGACCACGATCCTGCCCTACACCCAGCACGTCGAGTGGATGGTGCCGGGCAAGGCGCTGATGTATGCCACCACGATGCCCCGCAGCGGCGGTGCGACGCCCCTCGTCGTCACCACGCACGAAGGCCGTCCGACACACGTTACTGGCAATCCACTTCACCCCCTTGGTGGTGGCATTGACAGCTTCGCACAGGCTTCCGTGCTTGATCTTTATGATCCCGAACGCTCGCAGCAGCCGCTCGGCATGGGCAAGGAACTCTCTTGGGCCAAGGCGAACGAATTGCTCGCCACCGTGTCCGCCGAGGCCAAAAAATCCTCCGGTGCCGGTCTTGGCATCGTGATTGGAGCCACCACCTCCCCCACTTACCTGCGTCTGCTTGGCGAGGTGAAGGCCGCTTTCCCGCAGGCCCAGTTGTTCAAGTATGAGGCCGCAGGCGCTGACGGCAGCGCCGCTGCTAACAAGTCCGTGCTCGGCGCGGGCGTGAAGCCCTTCGTCAAGCTTGGCTCCGCGATGCGCATCCTGGCGCTCGACTGCGATTTCCTCGGCCTGGACCCGGTTGCGGGCGAGCCGATCTCCGCCTTCACGAAGCATCGCGCCAAGGAAGCGAAGACGGCGGACATGAACCGCCTCTACGTTCTCGAAAACCGCTACACGCTCACCGGCGGCATGGCGGATCATCGCAAGGCGCTTCCTGCCAGCCTGATTCCGGCTGCTGCTGCTCTCATCGCCGTTGAACTGGGTGATACTTCGGCCAAAGCGCTGGCGGACACTGCTCCTGCCGGTCTCAAAGACTGGATCGCTCCGGCGGTTCGCGATTTGATCGACAACAAGGGCAAATCCGTCGTTCTCGCTGGATCCCGCCTCGGCGCGGAAGTCCACGCGCTCGTCGCCTCGATCAACAACGCGCTCGGCGCGTATGGTTCGACGATTGATCTGCTCCAGGAAACTCCGGCTCCTGAGTTTGGCGGTTTCGCCGAGCTGCAAGCGGCGGTCTCCGGCGGTCAGGTCAAGACCTTGGTCTCTCTGACGCCTGCCAACCTCTATTACGATGCGCCTGACGCAGCGGCGTTCGTCAAGCTCGCCACGGAGAAGAAGGTGAAGCTCGTTCACGTCGGTGCGCTGAAGAACAGCACGGCGCTTCACGCGGCGTTGCATATTCCAGCCGCCCATTACCTTGAGGCCTGGGGTGATGCCCGTGCCGCAGACGGCACTTATTCGATTGTTCAGCCGATGATCGCGCCGCTATACGACAGCGCGAGCAAGATTGAAGTGCTCCTTGCGCTCCTGGGACGTAAAAAGCTCGGTCCAGTGGAAGCTGCGGCTCCCGCAACCGGTGCGCCTCCGGCCGAAGACGCCGCTCACACGGCGGTTCGCGACACCTTTGCCGCTGTGGCGGGTGGTCTCGACGAAACGAAGTGGAATTTCACTCTGCGCGACGGTTTCCTCAAAGGCTCCGCCTACGCCAAGGCCGCCGTGACTCCGAACGTGGCCGCTGCCGCTGAATTCATTGCCAAGGCCACGTCTGCCGCCGCTCCGACCGATGAGGCGCTCGAAGTCGTGCTCGCCCCTGACTCCAGCGTGTTTGACGGGCGTTATATCAACAACGCCTGGCTCCAGGAAGCGCCCGATCCGGTGACGAAGCTCACCTGGGAAAACGCCGCCTGGATCGGCTCCGTCACCTTCCGCAAACTGGGTCTCAAAGACGGCCAGCACGTCAAAATTTCCGTCGGTGGCGCTGAAATCGAGATTCCGGCCATTGAAGCTCCCGGTCATGCAACCAACTCCATCACCCTCCCGCTTGGCTACGGCCAGAAGGGCGTCGGCGTGGTCGGCAGCGACCGTGGCGTGAACGCCTATGCGCTGCGCAAGCAACCCGGCGTGTTTGTGCTGGGTGGCGCGAAGATCGAGGCGCTTGCCACGGTGGCCGAACTCGCCATCACGCAGGAGCAGAACACGATGGAAGGCCGCGCGGTTTATCGCGAAGGCACGCTCGACACCTTCAATAAGGACACGCACTTCGCGCAGAAGACCGGCATGGACGGTCACATCCCGGAGAACATTTCCTTCTACAAAGGCCAGATGGGCGTGAAGTCTGCGGAGAATCCGGAAGGCTTCGACTACGAGACCAAGCACCAGTGGGGCATGGTCATCGACCTCAGCAAGTGCATTGGCTGCACCGCATGCGTCATCGCCTGCCAGAGCGAGAACAACATCCCGGTGGTCGGCAAGGACCAAGTTCGCAAGGGCCGCATCATGCAGTGGATCCGCATGGATCGCTACTTCGCGGTGGCGAAGTGGGGCAAGGACGAAGTCTCGCAACAGACCACTTGGGCAAAGCACGATCCGACCCCTGAGCAGCTCGAAAACGCCGAGATGGTGACCCAGCCGATGGCTTGTCAGCAGTGCGAAGCCGCACCTTGTGAGACCGTCTGCCCCGTTAACGCGACTGTCCACACCGACGACGGCCTCAACGCCATGGCCTACAACCGTTGCATCGGCACGCGCTACTGCGCCAACAACTGCCCTTACACCGCGCGTCGTTTCAACTGGTTCGACTACAACAAGCGCAACCCGCTGACCGAAACCTCCGTGCTCGGCATGAAGGTGAAAAACCTCTACGCCGGACCGCTGGGCGAGAAGAAAGAAGACGAAAGCCTTCGCCTCCAGCGCAACCCGAACGTCACCGTCCGCATGCGTGGTGTCATCGAGAAATGCACCTACTGCGTGCAGCGTCTCGAAAGCGCCAAAATCCTGCAGAAGCAGGTTCAGCGCGACTCCAAGAACTTCCGCGTGCCGACCGACACGGTCAAAACCGCCTGCCAGCAGTCCTGCCCGGCTGACGCGATCGTCTTCGGCGATCTGGCCGACAAAAAGTCCGCCGTGGTCAAGGCCAAGGCCTCCCCGCGCGACTACCAAGTTCTCAAATACATCGGCACCCGCCCGCGCACGAGCTACCTGGCCCGTCTGCGCAATCCGAACAAGAACATGCCCGGCGCGGAAAACATCGCCGTGTGGAGCAACAATCAATACTAACCCGGATTCATGGACGCTTCCGCCCCAGCCTCGAACACCCCGCGCATCCTCGACCGCGAGCCGTTGGTTCTCAACCAACGCTCCTACTCGTGGATCACGAACCGCATTTGCGGCATCGTCGAAAACAAGCAGCCCGCCCTTTGGTGGATCCTGTTCATCCCCTCGGTGCTGCTGACCGGGTTGATGGTGTTCTGCTTTGTTTACCTCATCTCCACAGGCGTCGGTGTCTGGGGCCAGAAGCAGCCCGTCGCCTGGGCTTGGGACATCACAAACTTCGTGTTCTGGATCGGTATCGGCCACGCGGGCACACTGATTTCCGCCATTCTCTTCCTCACCCGTCAGAAGTGGCGTACGTCAGTCAATCGCGCTGCGGAAGCCATGACGATCTTCGCCGTGATGTGCGCCGGTCTGTTCCCGGCCTTCCATGTGGGTCGTGTGTGGATGGTGTGGTTCCTGGCTCCGATTCCAAACGCCAACGCCATCTGGCAGAACTTCAAATCGCCTCTGCTGTGGGACGTGTTCGCTGTTTCGACGTACTTCAGCGTCTCGGCGGTGTTCTGGTTCCTCGGCCTCGTGCCTGACCTTGCCACGCTGCGTGACCGCTGCCGTCCGGGCCTGAAAAAATTCCTCTACGGCCTGTTCGCCCTCGGCTGGCGCGGCGGCAACCGCCACTGGAGCCACTACGAGACGGCTTACATGCTCCTCGCTGCTCTTTCCACGCCGCTTGTGCTTTCTGTGCATTCCGTCGTGTCCTTCGACTTCGCTACTTCCATCGTCCCCGGCTGGCACACCACGATCTTCCCGCCCTACTTCGTTGCGGGCGCTATCTTCGGTGGTTTCGCGATGGTGCTGACGCTCATGATTCCGGTGCGCCGCATCTACGGCCTGGATGACCTCATCACGCCGAAGCATGTCGATAACATGGCGAAGATCATCCTGCTCACGGGTACGATCGTCGGTTACGCCTACTGCATGGAGCTCTTCGTGGCCTACTACAGCGCCAACCCGTATGAGGCCGCCGCCTTCACGCTCCGTGGCCTGACCGGTCCGTCCACCTGGGCCTATTACTTCATGTTCAGCTTCAACGTGTTCGCACCGCAGTTGTTCTGGTACCGCCCGTTCCGCCACAACATGTGGGTCGTGATGTTCGTCTGCATGTGCGTGAACGCCGGCATGTGGTTCGAGCGTTACGTCATCATCGCCACCACACTGGAGCGTCACATGATTCCGGGCTCCTGGGGCGTTTATCAGGCCACCTGGGTCGATAAGTACACCTTCCTCGGCACCTTCGGCTTCTTCATGATGCTGTTCCTGCTGTTCCTGCGCTTCCTGCCTGTCATCGCCATCGGCGAGGTGAAGGGCGTCCTGCCGCAGTCGAATCCGCACCAAGACGACCACGCCGAGCACGGCATCCAGGAGGAAGACCTCATGGAATACGCCGACCGCCACGTCCCGAAACCCGCCGCCG
>Ga0209573_1003027_pt1 | contig 19611 bp, 15 predicted proteins | sample TNRBio252014_DNA_FD_185870 | JGI IMG/M metagenome (GOLD analysis project Ga0209573, IMG submission 185870) | Wastewater treatment Type I Accumulibacter community from EBPR Bioreactor in Madison, WI, USA - TNR Reactor_6/25/2014_ DNA (SPAdes)... | ecosystem: Engineered > Bioreactor > EBPR >...
TGCCGGCGCCGAGGCGTGTGTCGGACAGGATGTCCTTCACCTCGAAAGCCCAGCCAGTACCGTATTTCGCCTTGAATTCGCGCTCGATGAACGGCACCACGCCGGTCTTGAGAAGCTCCAGCGCCTTGCCGACGCGTTCGAAATTGGTGGTAGCCATTCGTCAGTTCCCGGGTTGCTGGAACATTGCCAGTTTTTCCAGCAAATCCGGCACCGCTTCTCGTGCCGTCCGCCAAAGAATGTCCAGGTCGATATCAAAATAGGCATGCGCCAGACGATTGCGCATCCCCGTGACTTCCTTCCAGGGCACGTTCGGCAACGCCGCCTGGGCCTCGTGCGACACACGACTCGCCGCCTCGCCGATGATCTCGATGGCGCGCGTCAGTGCAAAGCAGAGCATTTCGTCCTGATCGAGATCCTGCCTTTTCCGTCCCGCGAGAAAGCGAGCCGTCGATTCGGCGGCGCCTATCATGTGCTGGATTCGCACCCGATCCTCAGGCTGCATATTGCACCTCGGCCGTACGCACCACCTCGTCCCGAAAATAGCGCGACAAGTCACCCGCGGTACGCAGATCGACTTTCTTGCCCAACATCGTGGACAGCTCGATTTCCATCCCGGCGATTCCGAACAGCGTCGGAATGTGCTCGGGATCGAATTCCACCAGCAGGTCGACGTCGCTGTCCGGGCGTGCCGTTCCCTTCAGTTGCGAGCCAAACAACGATAGCCGGCGAATGTGATGGGCTTCGCAGAAGCGCGCCAGCATGTCTTCGTCGAGGTTCAACAATCGGTTCATGAAATGCTCCTTCGCGGCTTTATTCGTGCCCAAACATGTCGAGCGTACCAGGCGTTACGACGCGGGGCTTGTCCGCGGCGAGGCGGGTGATTTCCGGCCAGCTTTGCACCAGGCCGTTGTAGGCCATCGCTTCGATGGCGCGCTTCTTGCGCTCGCACAGAGTGTAGAGGCGGTAGCAGAGTTCGCGAGCGGTTTCCGCCTGGCTACCGAGTTTGGCGACCAGTGCGGCGGCAGCGCTTTCGCCACCGGCTTCGAGGACGCGGACCAGTTGGTGCACCATTTCCCAGACGGTGAGACGGCTGTCGGTCTTGGGATCCCAGTCGGCAGGTAGTTCGATGGGTTTCAGCAGGCGAACCTTGCCTGCTCTGGAAACCAGGATGCCGGCCTCGACCAGACCGGCGACGGCGGTGTTCTTGGACTTGGAGAGTTGTTCGGCAACGCCATAATCGCCCTCGGCGAAGCCGGTCTGCTCAAACCATGTGAGTGCCCAGCGGGTATCAGCGTCGAAGTCGCCTTCCTGCTCGGCTAGGGCTTCGTCGAGGGTCTGGTTGATGAGGGCAAGCGCGGCGCGCACTGGGATCGGCTGGCCTTCGGCGTCGAGTACCTTGGCGTAGCGGGTATAGACGGCCATGCCGGGGCCGATGGCCGCCTGTGCGAGGTCAACCGGAGCAATGTTACCGCGCTGAAGGTGGGCCAGCGCTTGCGGCAATTCGGCCTTGAGTGCCGCGAGAAACTCGCGGCGCGTGGCGGTGGGCGCGTTCGCAGCGCGCTGGCGGCAGACGAGGACGATGCTTGAAGCGAGTGCGTTGGTGCCGGAGCCGATCATGCGGTTACCAAGCTCGGTGCGCATCGGCCATGTACCGCTGATGGCAAAGCCGGCTTCGATAACGGCTGCCAGGAAAGTGTCCCATCCCGTGTTAGTCGTACCATCTTTGCCATCGCTCTCGGCCTGCTTGAAAGCGTAATAAATCGTTACTGGAAAAGCCGGGTGCGCCTGCTCGGCAAGCCGGTGCATGGCCTGGGTCATGCCGTCGAGAAAGAAGGTTTCGGCCTTTGCCTTGCTGCCATGGCGGTATGGAGTAGCGACGAGTTCTTCTGCCTTCGGCACGGCGAGAGTGGCGAAAAGGTCGCGGAAAATGACTTTCAGCGAACGACGCAGCCAGACGTAGAAGAAATCGGAGAGATCAGCGTAACCAATGTTGTCGTAGTAAGGGGGGTCAGTGGATACGACGCGGTCGACCGACAGCAACTGTGTCTGCGCATCATGCTGGGCCGAATGACCTCCGATGCCTGGTGTGAGCTTATCCAGCACTTCGCAAAGCGAATGCGCGGTACCGTAGAAATCACCACCGGCACCGGCAAACGGATTAGTTTCAACGTAATCCCACACCATCGGCAGAGCTTGCCTACCAAAGGTGCCGCGAAGTCGATCCATTCGCTGCTCCCAGACGCATAACGAGCTATTGCGATCGGCAGTCTTGCTGAGCGCAAATGCCAAGTACACGCCCACCGCGTCCGCATAGGCAGTCGCGCCAACTCCAGCTTTGTCCAGGGTTTGGCCGTCGCCGGGCAGGCCAGCTCCTATGGCGTCCTGCTTCACCCGCTCGCGCGCTTCTTGCAGCAGATTGGAGAAGGTAGTCAAGGCTACGAGTTGGCGCGCGGTGAAGAGATCGCCGTAGGTTTTCAGCCCGTACAGTGGCGGCGAGAACCAGCGCGGGTTTTCGGGCATCGCGACTTCCGGCTTCCACGTCGGTTGCACGGTTAGGGCTATGGCCTCCATTTCCGCTGTCGGCGCGAGGTATACGCGACCGCGCTCGCCCTCGGCAACGATGGCCATCAGCCGGGCACCCATGCGCCCGGCGTTGGCCTCACCATAGATATGATCGGAGGCAATCGGGGTGCCCGACATCAGGCACTCGAAATTCGCGCCGCGCGACAGCTTGGTACCTCGCTTCGCTGCCTCCGCATCCCTCGGCTTGCCCATCTTCACCGTGAAGCGATAGCCACCGCCTTCTATAACTGACTCGACATACGCTTCCTTGCCCGCCTTGGTCGAGAGCATGAAGGTCGAGGCGAGCGGTACCTCGACGCTGGTAAAGGCAGGGTTGGGGCTTTTCACCGTACGCGCCCACAACCAAGCAATCACGGTGAGCTTACGGCCTTCGTATTTCTTCAGATCCGGGCGCTCCTGCACCATGGCCGCGGTGATTTCGATGTTGGGGTAGAGGTGGCCGATCCGCTTCTCGGCCTCGTCACGCATCCACTGCCCGTAGTAGCGCACGTCCTCGGCCAAGCCCTGCGCACCTCGCCAACTCTTGTTCATCTGCGCTTTCTGCCGCTGACCGTCCGGGTTCACCGGCGGCTGACCGGCGAACTTCGGCGGGATCTCGATCATCGCCTTGTTGATCAGCACCGCCACCGGATTCAGGTCGCTGGCGTAGCTTTCCAGCCCCAGCCGCTGCGCTTCGAGCGGCAGCGCACCACCGCCGGCGAAGGGGTCATGGAAAGCAGGCAGCTTGTGGCGATCGAACAGTTCTTTCGCGCGCGGGTGGTCGGCATTCTCCGCGCAGGTGTAACGCCAGCTCTGCCAGATTTCATCGCGCGCTTGCTGCAGCACCGTTTCGTTGGTGGTGTTTTCCCACTTCACCAGTTCCTCGATGATCCTGAACAAGCGCTGCCGTTCCTTTTCCTGTTTCTTCTCGGTCGGGAACAGGTCCGGGTGCGCCGACGGGTCATCGACCATCTGGGCAAAGATCACCGCCCGCGCCGCCGCCAGCGGCCGCCGCGCCCACCATAGATGCAGCGTCGAAGGATGGCCGTGACGGATGGACTTCTCGCGCGCGCTGGCGACGTTGATCGGCTCCAGCGGGATGGAGACCTCGATGAGCTTCTTTTTGTAGTTCATGGTTCCAGAATCGCTTTCGACAGCGAGTGAAATTGTTTCATACGACCCTTGGGGTCTGTCTGCAGAAAATTCTGGCGCAGCCAGTTCACCAGATCCGGGTCTGGTTGGTCGCCAAGGGTGTCCATCAGCGTTCGCGCATGTTGCCTGCGCCGCTCGTTGAGACGGGGGCAATCGAGACCGAGGTAGTCGATCAGATAGTTCGCTTTGGCTGTATCGGCAGTTGTTGTAGCGATACGACCAATCGTCGAGTAGGAAAACAATGATGCCGTTGCGAGATCATGGGGGTCGGAAAAGAGCGTGGCATCCCATGCGCATATTGGGTTTTTACTTCGGTCGTCCTTGTAGCGCCCACAATGCTCTACCCCACCGCCACCGCCATCGCATGAGATCGCCATGTTGGTGAAGTCGTAAGTTCGAGATTGCTTGCGGCTACGAGGCTCCATATGTTCAATGTGACCCTCGCTGTCGGCCACTTCGCTTTCGCAATAACAGCAAAGTCCCAGCTGTTCCTCGCGCAAAACTGCGCCCACGGTGACATGGCACGGTGTCCCCATGAATATGCCCCAATCCTGGTTTTTCGGTTGCTTGGCAAGGCAGCCTGGCGCCACGTTGCGTTGAATCGTTCTCATTGTTTTCCCAGCACTTGAATCTGACGAACGCGCAGGTCAGCTCGGAGCAAATCCGGATCGCTGCTGCCCAGTGCGGATTCCAGGTCCTTTCTTAAGAGGCGTGCCGCTTTCGTGTCGTGCTGGCGTTTCTCAATCAAGCCGAGATACTCGTGGAGCTTCTCGACGGTGTCGATATTCCGGGGGCGCGAATATGCGCCAAAAACTTCGGCGAGAACGCGTGAGGTTTCTGCGCCGTAGGTGCCGACGTCTTCCGGGATTTGCTCGAACCGGTGGTCGGCCCCGAGCAGGTGGATATGCTCACGGCGCACCGTGGTCAGCACGGCCGGGCTGTGGGTGGAAATGATGAGTTGCGTGTTCGGGAAAGCCGCACGCAATCCGGGAATGACCGTTTGCTGCCAACGGGGATGAAGATGAAGCTCAAGCTCGTCAATGAGCAGAATGCCAGGCGCCTCAAGCGGGTTTCCCCACATTGGGTTGGCTTGCGCCAGGCGACGGGCGAAATCGAGCACCAGGGCGAGCAGATTTCGGTAACCATCGCTTAGTTGGGCAAGTTCAAGTGTGTGGACGTCGCCATCCACTTCCCGAACATCAACCATCAATCGGGGCGGACTTCCGTCGAAATAGAGGCGTTTCAGTCCTTCAACGGTGTGCATCAGCGCCTGTCGAATCGCGCGCAGATCGACAAATTCCTGTTTTTCTTCAGACTGCGCGTTGACCTGAGCTCGGAGCTCGGCATTTTCCCGGAGATAAAACCACTGACACATGGCCGTGAAATTAGCAGCAGCATCGAGTGCATCGGCAAACGCCTTGTTTCTGGACAGGTCAAGCTTGAATATGTCCCCGAGCTCGGGCGAGCCCCCCATCCGTCTAGTGGCGCGGTAGTAGGCCACGACAGGCAAGGGAATAAGCGCCTGTGGGTTCTTGCCAATCTCGCGCCAGAGAGCCTGGACGTATTGGTTCAGGCTGAAAAGACGTTCGGTTGTGCTGTTGCTGTAACTGAATCGAGCTGGGGGCTGGTAGACAATGTGTTGCGACCATTCCAATTCGGCCGCTTGACCTGTCGGTGTTTTTCCCGTGAAGTGCTCGATCGGGTAGTAGTCATTTGCGCTTGCTCTGATCTGTACAAATTGCTTTGGTGCACTGGCGGCATCGGCAGTTGGCGGTGCGATGTAGATGTCCGTGGGCAGTAGCGAGACGCCCTGTGCCTTTCGTTGCCGCTGACTGCCTGCCCCGTTAGCCGCCACGAGCTCGTAAAGGGCGATGGCAGCAGCATCCAGGATGCTGCTCTTGCCCGATCCGTTGGCACCGACAATCACGTTGATGTCAGGCTGGAAATCGACGTGCAGAAATTCAAAGCAGCGGAAGTGGGTAATTTCGATTCTGGACAGTTTCATCTCTGTGCTTTATTGAGTGCCCACTGAACGTAGCTCAACGTGAGCCGACAAGGTCTGGCGGTGGGCATGGGATTCCTTTGCAGAAGTCTCAACACTGTTGAGAGTATTTCTGGCGCACGCCGGTTTATTCCTTCGTTTCCAACAAATGGGCCAGTCCAGCGCGAACGGCCATGGCATCGCTGGCCGCGAGCTTCCCGAGTTCTCCGCGCACCAGACGATGGTCCAGGGTGAAGAGCTTGAAACGCACCTTGGACGGTACTGGCAAGCCGGCGGCGGTGAGGTCGGCAATCGGGCAATCGAGTGGCCACGGGGCATTGGCCTGCGAAGTGATCATGGCCATCACCGAATGACCGGCCGGCGTGTTGAAAGCCGCGGCGTCCGAGAGCACCAGCGCTGGGCGGTTCTTGGTGGCGTTGCGGTCGGTGAAGGGAAACGGCACGCGGACGACCGCGAAGCGTTCAAAGCTCACGATAGGCTTCCTCGTCGGCGCTGCCCGCCCATTCGGAGAGCGTGCCTTCGACGGCGCGCAGGTATTCGATGTCCAGCGGTTGCACGCGGCGGACGGTTGCCGTGCCGTCGGCGCCGACTTCCCAGGCGATCAGGTCGCCGGGGGCAACATGCAGTGCGGCGCGCACGTCCTGCGGGATCGTGGTCTGGCCCTTGGCAGTGATTTTGGCAACAGCGAGCATTTCGTTCTCCAGTAAGGATTGCATTACATTCTTACTTTACAGTGAGCATTCGCCTGGATCAAGCAAGCAGGTGGGCTTACTACGGTCGCTCGGCACGCGCAAGCAATTCGGCGAAGTCATAGTTCACGCTGGTCACTCCGAAATCCGGCTCGCGCTGAAAAGGCTGGCGCAGATAGTGGCAGCGGTGCGTGCCTTCGTCGGTGAATTCGACAATGGCGAGGATGAAGTCGTCGGGCTTGTTCAGTGAGTACAGGATTTCGTTGCGCGTGACGGTGATCGTCGGCGCGCCGGAGATACGGCCCTTGACCTCGATGAAGCGCAGCTTTCCGGTGCCCGGGATACGGCTCTCGATGTCGTAGCCAAGCTTCTCGAATTCGCGGTCGGTCGGGTCAAAGCCTAGGCTTCGCTCGACGCCCATGACGACGGCGCGAGCGCGCGCGGCGCTGAGCTGCGTGTCGGCTGGAGGTGTGGGTGAGGCTGTTGCCTGACCGGTCATCGCTTTGATCAGGCCAATCGGAACGATCAGCAGGCCACCCAGCACCACGGGCGGCAAGGGTGAAATCTGCGCTTCGAGCTTGAGGTCGTCAAGCCGCTTTTGCAGCCGACCCTGCAGGAGGTCGGCACGCTTGCGGGCTTCGCCGGAATTGAGCTTGGCGTTCGGCTTGCCAGCCTGTTCCTGCAGCTTCAGTTCCTCGGCACGATGGTCCCAGTAGGTGATTTCCTTGGTCAGCCGTTCCTTCACCGCGGCCTCGGTCTTGGCGATGAGCTTGAGCTTGCGTCCGCGCACTTCAGCCAGGTGTTCCGGCACCACATGGGCGACGGCATAGCCCTGTACCTTTCGCTCAAGTTCGCGGTTGATCCACTGGCCTTCGTGCCGATCGAGGATTGCATCGATGCCGGGCTCGCCCGTCTTCAGTGGCCGGTAGTCGAGATAGGGGGCGTAGTGAACATGGCGAGTCGCCCCGCTGGCGTCCATCTCGACATAGAGCATGCGCTTCGAGACGACCCGGCGTTCGCCGGCACGGGTAAGGCCTGCGTCCTGGATGGCGTGCTCCAGATAGAACAGCACACGCGGTTCCACACCGGGATCGCCTTCGTCGACCAGCACGGTGCCGCGCTTCAGGAGGTCGCGGTTACGCTCCAGAGTGAGGTCGATGACGGCGTCGAGTAGCGGATGACCGGGGCAAACAAAGGCGGCCAACGGCTGGCCCTGGGACGCGACCAGGGACTTGTCGAAGGCAATGCGCTCATAGCGCGGCAGGACAGGTTCGCCGATACCGATCAGGCGATCGCGGTTGCGCACCGGTGCAGGAACATGGCTGATCTCGAAACGCCGTGGCTCGCGTTGTTTGGCGGTGCCGCCGAGTTGCTTGAAGGCTTCGTGAAAGAAGGATTCGATGTAGTGCGGCTGCAAGCGGCGGGCGTCGGCACGCTCCATATCTTCACGGATGCGCTGCACGCGACTGGTGTCCATCGTGTCCTGGGCGAGCGCGCGCTCTTCGAGCAGATCCTGCACGTGGCCATGATCGAGCGCAGTGTCGAGCACCGTGCTCAGGTAGGCCTTGACCTCGGGCCTCTCACCGTGGCGAATGGCTTCGATGAGCAACTCACGCAGGGACTTTCCCGCGAACTGGAGCTTGCCGAGGACGTCGAAAACCTGGCCACCGAGCGCCTGACGCGCCAGTTCGATCTTCTCCAATAGCTTGCGGTAGACGTCACCCTCGCGGGTTTCTTCGGCGACCAGGTTCCACAGGTGGCAGACCTCGGTCTGGCCGATGCGGTGGATACGGCCGAAGCGCTGTTCGAGCCGGTTCGGGTTCCACGGCAGGTCGTAGTTGACCATCAGGTGCGCGCGCTGCAGGTTGATACCCTCGCCAGCGGCGTCGGTGGCCAGCAGCACCTGCACCTCTGGGTCGTGCTTGAACGATTCCTGCACCTTCAGGCGCTCTTCTCGGCCGATGCCGCCATGGATGATGACCACGGCGTCCTTGCGACCGAGCAGCGTCGTGGTGCGCTGTTCGAGATAGTTGAGCGTGTCGCGGTGCTCGGTGAAGATCACCAGTTTCTGGTGCGCTGAAGGGGTGGGCGGCGCGATCACACCAGAGCCATAGGGCGCAGGCGGTTCGGCGACGCGGTGACCGATAGCGGCCGGCGTGAAGATTTCAGAAAGCAGGCTGGCCAGCTCGCACCACTTGGTATCGGTGCCGCTGCGGCGGACGGCCAGGGCCTGGCCTTCCAGGCCTTTCAGGGTTTCGATCTCGATGCGCAACTCGGCGATGGAACGGGCAGCGGTGGCCTGGTCGAGAATTTCTTCTTCGGCGGCAGCGACTTCGTTGTCGGGCGCATCGTCCAGATCGTCAAGGTCTTCGCTGTCGAGGGACGGCAGCGATGTCGCAATGATCGGCGCGGCCTGGCCGCCGCGGTGGAGGAGTTCCAGCTCTCGTAGTCGACTTTCCAGCTTCTCGCGTCGGCGGCGAAGAGATTGGTAGATGGCTTCGGGTGAGGAAGCCAGGCGTCTTTGCAGGATGGTCAGCGCAAAGCCGACGGTACCGGCGCGCTTGTCGTTTTCCAGGGCTTCGGCGCGGTTGAATTCCTCGCGCACGTAGTCGGTGACAGTCTTGTAGAGGTGCGTTTCGGCATCCGACAGCCTGTAGGGAACGGTATGGGCGATTCGCTCCGGGAATAGCGGCGTACCGTCGAACTTGAGCAGGTTTTCCTTGACCATCCGACGCATCAGGTCGGAAACGTCGGCGGTGTGCACACCGTCGCGGTAGCGACCCTCGAAGCGGTCTCCGTCGAGAAGCGCCATGAACAACTGGAAGTCGGCTTCCTTGCCGTTGTGCGGCGTCGCCGACATCAGCAGGAAATGCCGGGTGAGCGTCGACAGCAGCTGGCCAAGGCGATAACGCTTGGTGTACTTGGTCTCGCCACCAAACACCGTGGCGGACATCTTGTGCGCTTCGTCGCAGACCACCAGGTCCCAGCGGCAATCGGGGGCCTGCAGCTTTTGTTGTACGTCTTCGTTACGCGAGAGCTTGTCGAGGCGGGCAATCACCAGGTTGGTTTCGAGAAACCAGTTACCGGTCCGCGCCGCTTCGAGCTTGTCGTTGGTAAGGATGTCGAAGGGCAGGTGAAAACGCCGGTACAACTCGTCCTGCCACTGTTCGGCCAGGCTGCCCGGGCAGACAATCAGGCAGCGCTGCAGGTCGCCACGGACGATCAGTTCCTTGATCAGCAGGCCGGCCATGATGGTCTTGCCGGCGCCGGGGTCGTCCGCCAGAAGGAAGCGCAACGGCTGGCGAGGCAGCATGGTTTCATAGACGGCGGTGATCTGGTGCGGCAGCGGATCGACGACCGAGGTATGGACGGCGAGCACCGGGTCGAACAGGTGCGCCAGGCGGATGCGCTGCGCCTCGGAGACCAGGCGGAACAGGGCGCCGTCGCCATCGAAGCTCCACGGTCGGCCCTGCTCGACCAGTTCCAAGCGGGGTTCGTCATGGCGATAGAGAAGTTCGTTGGCGACCCTGCCGGTGGCGGTCTTGTAGGTCAGCTCCAGCGCTGCATCGCCATGCCACTGAACGCTGACCACGGTCACCAGTGCGTCTGGAACGATGCCGCGGATGGCGGCGTTGGTCTGGAGTTGCTCTAGCTTCATCATGACGGAAGCCGCGCGTAGTGGACCCAGTTTGCGCATCCTGCATACTCATACACGATGTCGGTAACGCTATGAAAAGTCCTCTCGAACATTGCTCCCTGCCTCGCTCATTGTTTTGTTCCTTATAGCCCGTGCGGGTTTTTTAGGCCAGAGCAATTTTCGTGGTTCTGGGCACAATGGAACAGCGAACCGACTTAAGGGCCCTCAACCACTATTCGCTCTACCCAGTGGCCGTAGCTCGCCTCCCCGCAATACCCTCTGGCACCGAGAACGAGTAGCTCCCGAGCATGTTGATGGCGGTGTAAGCCGGAACCGCCGAAAATTCCGTCACCCTAACTCCAGCCCGGCGACGAGCGCATCCAGGTCGATCACCTTGCCGTTACTGAGAAAGGTGTAGTGCCCGCTCAGCAGGATCTGCCGCCAGGCTGCCGGAGAAATCTGCGTGATCAGGGCCCGTGTCTTGGCGTTGCCGTTTGTCTCGAACTTCGTCAGCAGCCGCAACAGGATGGCCGAGTTGTAGTAGATGATTGCGTTGGCGATCAGGCGTGCGCACTGGTTGCTGATCTCGATCTCGATGTCAGTGCGCCCCGTCAATTCCTTCTTTCCGCCGACCTGTGCGATGGTCAAACGTAGCGGTCGTCTCAGAAAACGGAAAATAAAGCACGCTAAGGAGTCTCATCAGTGCTTTTGGCCATCCTCAGAGTCGCCATGCAGGCTTGTTTCGTAGTCCTGGCCGACGTAGAACATGGCGATGATGGAAACCCGCTCGGCGTCTGCGTCGATGGCGATCACGGCGCGCTTCTTGTAGTGAGCAAAAGACAGGAGCCTGGCCAAGCGATCCTTCGCGGTTCTTAGGAGGGCGGCCACAGAATTCGGAAATATTCGTACGCTAGACTTCTGTCATTTTTCGTGACGGTCTCTTGACGACCCATTGCCGATGGCCAAGCTGCCACCGCTTGATAGGCAGTAAGGAAAGTACAGCGACCGTTCGGGACGACTGGCCGCCGGCACGTCGTCGGCCGCTGCGGTCATTGGCTCCACACGGCGCGGACGACCGGTATGGGTGCTGGAACTGACAGCCCTTCACTGCGGCGCGCGGCAACTCCGTTGCGGCAAGAAGTCATCGCGAACGAGGGAGCTGTGGAGATGGAAACGACCTTCGCGATTCCGTGGCCTGACCCCGTTTTCTCTCGCTGCTCCAGCTTGGCTATGTACTCTGATGGAGATGCACGGCCAAGCTGAGACACTGCGTTCAGCCACTCAAAGGAGGCAAGTGTTCTCGTCATAGAGCTGGCTTAACCTTCCGCTTTACCATCATCCAGTTCTTCGCCGTATTCAAGCTTGCGCAGCGCAAGCGACGCCTCAGCCGATCGATTCTCGGCCGCAATGCTGCGTTCGAGCTCGCGAACATACTCAGTTGCGAAGCGCCGAACGTTCTCTCTCGCATCATCAAACCACGCCTCGATCATTTCCTTGCGCTTGGTGTAGAGCTCTACAAGGCCGAACTGACCACTCACAACGCCCGACTGCCATAACACAGATCGTGCCTCGTCCAGCAGAACGTTCCCGGGGTCCAGTTTTGCAACGACCGTCTGCACTAGCGCATAAACGCACGGCTTTCCTTCGAAGGCGGACAGGATGCTGAGCACGAATGCATAACTGTTCTGATTGCCGTCAGCGACGATTGCAGCAAGGCGTTCTTCAAGACCGTTCGACAGATCCGGAAAAACCGAAGCGAGAAGTTTTCCTCCGTCATAGATGAAGTAGTCCGGGTATGCGTCGTACCACTTGCGCGCGCCCTTCAGTACGAGTTCAGGATCTGTTGCAAGTGGTGCCTGAAGTTCATGCACTGCAAACGGCAGAGCATCGTAGCGCGCTGGCACGTCATCCGTTCGAGCAAAAGCTAGACGGTTACCAATGAAAGTGACCACGCTTGCCGGCCATTTTTCTGCGATGGCGGCTGCTATGTCCTCGGCGCTGTCTTCAAGCTGGGGATAGCAAACCAGCGCATCAAGCACAACAGCTGCCTCCTCTTCGTCGAGTGCTCGGATGATTGGGCTGCCTAGCCAGGAAAACCAGGGCATCCGAACCCAGCTGTGGTCTCCTGCCGCGGTGAGCAAACGAAGCGCGGGAATGAACACGTCCATGAGCGTCCCGGGATATTTTTCGAACTGGCTGACGGCCGTGAGCAGTACATTTCGTAAGGCAAGTCGGTCATCATGCTTGATGGCGCTGTCGAAGGCATGGCGCAGCAACGCTTCGTCAAATGGATCCGCAAAGCGAAGATACCCAGCGATCAGCCCCACATGCTGTCCGGCATCTAGCCAAGCATCCACCCGGATGCGGGCCTGGTGACTCGCCCCGCTTCGCATCAGGCCCGCCAGCATGCTCGGAAGAAAGTTTACGAGCGGTGTTCCCATCCGGTCAATGTAGCTAAAAACGATGCTAGGCCGTGCCTCGGCAAGCCGTTCAAGAAAATTTCCAAAGGTCGGGAATGTCGCTGCATCGTCGGACTCGGTCTGCGCACAACGGCTGATCCTCTCGAACCAAGCGTCAGCGCTATCCTCGTCGACGGACGCTAGTAGAAGGTCGACCTGTTCAGCTCGGTAGGCCATCGTATCGCTGTAGCAAATCGCCTGGTTCTTCCAGGCAGGCGGAAACACTGAGTTGTACCCGACTAGTGTCTTGTAGATCACGAAGTCAGGGTTGGCATTGGCCTTATCACGGAATAAGAGTGCAGCTGCCTCGATCTGAGCCCGGGTAGCAACGAGTTCCGGATCGCTGCTCATCGATTCAGGCAATTTCACGTGACGCCAGTAACTGAGATTGACCCAATGCTCGGTAGATTGCAGGACCTCATATGTAAGGGTCGGAGCAATCTGGGTGTGGAATTCCAAGACAGTATGCGTGTCTTCCATAACCTGCAGCGCCAGGGCGTTGCTGTACTCGGCGCTATAGGGAGTTCGTGTTGCAGCTTGAAGCGCTTGAAGGATTGCTCGATGAGACTTGTCGCTTTTTGCAAGGGCGAAATTACTTCGCAACAGATTGATCGCTCTTGTTCGTGCTGCACGAAGCGCATCAGAAGCGACCACGGCTCCGCGATGAATTGTCACTGCGCTGGAACTGCTTGTAGAGCCACTGACTTCGGTTCCGAGCACTTCTCGCAGCATCGCCGTGAGCAGATTCTCCAACTCGAGGCGCTGGTCTGCACTGAGCATTTCGATGCGTTCAACCACAATCGCCTGAACGATCGGGCCATGCTTACGCCAGACCTGCATCTGGTGCTTGGCAAGAGCCTTGCCCAGTTCGATCAGCCGTTTCCGATCATCGTCATTCTCGGTCCAGCTGTAGAGCTTGCAGAGTGCATCGAAGGTGGTCTCTACATCGAGATAGCGATAGCGCGTCAGGATGTCCGCGATTGCTTTGACAATGTCGCCACACGTCTTTGCCGGCAGCGCACCGTAGGGCGTCTCTATTGCAACGGGGGGCGTCGCCCCGGCACGTTGGGCCGCCACGAGCAGTCGCTCGACAACCTCCGGGTAAACTGCATTCGGATCGTCATACAGCGGCAGGACGCTTTCGGCAAATGTCTCAAGTGCTTCGAAGCGCACGTTGTTGTCTGCCGCCTCGACAATGGCTTCTAGGGCGTCTCCATCGAACAAGGCCTTGCCTTCTATGAGTCGCTGGAAGTCACTGGCGATCTTCTGGAACTCGTAGCCTGCGGGCAAGAGATACTTGCGCGCCACCTTCTGCATCCGGATCTTGATGCCCTCGAATGCCTTACCGCCGAAATCACCGAGTTCGGGGGTCTTGTAGACCGTGTCATGTGCCATTTCCGCCCAGGCATGATTCAGAATGGTCTGGATCTGAATCTCGCACCGCATGTCAACGAAGCGGGCATACTCCGGCAAAGCGGCCCGGTCGGGCCGAAGCTTCACAACGTAATGATTGGCAATGTAGAGATCTGGCGCATCTTCAGCTTCGCGGCGCGGATGATGAAGTTTCACCTCCAACACCTCGAAACTCTGGTCAATGATGCCCGAGTTGATCAAACGCGTGACATCGCTGTTGGTATAGAAGATGATTCGGCACCCGGCAAGATCCTTGATGTCATCCTCAAGCGCCGTCGTACCCCCGATACCACGTTGCAGGAGCTTCTTGTACAGCGAGTCAGGTTGCTTTGCACGACCTTTTACCTGCTGCAATCGATATCCGTCTTCTGTGTTGATAGCGGCTGTGAGGATCGCGCCGACAGTTGCCGCAAAGGCAGCGTATTCCGCTTGCCCTTTGCGCTCATATTTTTCTAAGTCCATTGGCTACCCTTCTACGAGAACTCTTACGCAATCCTATGACAATAGCAGTATACGCCACGGCCTCGCGCGGAGAAGGGGATCGACCCGATCAGAAGGGTCATACCATTTGCGTCTAGGGCAGCCTGGGGTTCGGGGAACAATGGAACAGCGAACCGACTTAAGGCCCGCTCAGCCATCATTCGCTCTGCCCAGTGGCCGTAGCTCGCCTCGCGAAATAGCCTCTGGCACCGAGAACAAGTAGCGTCCGAGCATGCTAACGAGAGTTCAAATGGCGGCTGATGACACGACTGCTTGTTCTACCCCCCAGTTGCAGGGGACGCCGGGGGCGATCGCGGTCCTGCACACGCACTCGCGTCGGCTCGACTTCCACCCGCATGTCCATCTCGTCGTCGCCGCCGCAGCGGTCGATGCGGCGAAGCAGCGCTGGCGACGCAAGCGGCGCGGCAAGAACGGCACCTACCTGTTCAACGAGAAGGCGATGGCCAAGGTATTCCGGGCAAGAATGCTGGCGGCGATTGAGGCGGCCGGCATTTGCCTGCCGGCGTGCTATCCGCGGGAATGGGTGGCGCACTGCAAATCGGTGGGCAGCGGCGAGAAGGCTCTGATCTACCTCGGTCGCTATCTCTACCGCGGCGTCATCCGTGAACAGGATCTCCTCGCCTGCGACAATGGCCGGGTGAGCTTCCGCTATCGCAACGCGAAGACCGGCAAGGTGGAAAAACGCGCGCTCGCCGGTGTCGATTTCCTCTGGCTGATCCTCCAGCACGTGCTGCCCAGGGGCTTTCGCCGCGCGCGCAATTTCGGCTTCCTGCACGCCAATTGCAAACGCCTGATCGGCTTGCTTCAGCGCTTGCTGAAGTTCGATCCCAGCCGCTTCACGCCACCGCGCAAGGAGCGGCCAGCGATGCTTTGCTCGTGCTGTGGCGCCGTGATGGCGATCGTCAGGACCCGGATTCGATCGACGTCGCCCGGCGGCGTCGTTGTTCCACCGGCCGTCGGGGTCGCCAGCTGATCATGTAAGCCGCCTTCACAGCGCTGTCCGGCCGCGTTCGGGACTTCAGTTTCCCCAAGCTGCGTGACGCGCTCGCTCGGAATTCGGTGGCGGGAACGCTAAAACGGCCGGATGCACACGATCTTCGCTGATGGTGCAGCAGCGCACCGGGACTTCTCGCTCCCGGTCCTCCGGAGTTCATGCTTCCGGGGTAACTCCAAAAAAGATATTTGCAGAGCGCGCGCCCAGCGCTCCGGCCCGGGCTCGTCCAACAAACGGATAGATCGTGGCTTCGCACGATCTATCCTTATTCGTTAGAGATCACGGCGCCCCCTTTAATTTCGCGGAAATGTAAACAATAGCAGCGGCAGAAAAATCAAGGAAAAACTCTGCCTCGGATTTGGTTAAGCTAGATTCTGTAGTGCCACCGTGGCGCACAAAGTCTTTGTTGCTTGTGTAGCCATAGGCCTGACTGACTAACCGCTCAATGTCGGGATCGAGCCCCGCCTGCTTGACGATCTTTCCAAGGGTGCCGTTTGGCTCGTTCAGAAGAATCATCAAGCAAGACTCAATTGAGTTGATTGATTCTTTGATCGAGTTTTCAAAGTCCGGCGTAGGTGAATAAATGAAATTCTTCGCCTTAAGCCACTGTGATCGAACGGGGGTTAGTTCATCTGAAAGTGCTTCATTCGCTTTTGCCCAGTTTTTCGATGACGGGGCGTGCTTTTGAATTCGCTTTAAATCTAGCAGGATGTCGGCGTAAATCTCCTCAACATAAACCCGACGGCTGGCGTAGGTTTTCATTTCCTGTAGTTTGCAAAATGCGTAGAAGACTTCCAGTGATTTGTGGGGGTTAGGATTCGCGTACTTTGCCTGTTCCAGATCGATCGTCACCTCAGCGTAAAGATCACGATATGCACGAGGTTGATCTGAAGTACGGCCATCAGTTGCGTACGCAACCATGATTGATTGAAGTTCCATGATTTTGGCGGCAACTTCGATGGCTCTTTTGCTATCCATGGAACAGGATCTCTAACGTTTGACATGAGCGGCCTGCGGAGGCACGCGAAGCGTGCTGGAACAGGTCCGCTCGATGGAAGGGTTAAGCATCAGTATGTTAGAAACCGGAAGGTGCTTTTTTCAACTCGGGTTCACGTGATCCTGCGGCGCTGCCTCCCCCGTCTTCCGCGGGTGGGCATGGATTACCGCGGCACTTCAGGAATTCCCGAACACCAGTTGTCGGTGCATCAATACAGACTCCCTTTCGTTTGAACTCATCAAAGTATGCTGGCTTTATGCCCGTCACAAGTACGTATCCTTCTACCGATGACTGGCCCTCGCCAGGCCTTGGGTCTCCTGTCCATGTATATACACCAAGATGATTATTGGTCAAACCGACATCAATAACGGATGCACGAGCTGGATCAGAACTGGCCGACATGAGAGAAACAACAAACGCTTTAGCTGAGCAGTATTTATATCCCTCCGGATATGGAAGAACGTATCGAGTTTCTTCTCCCTTTCGCGCGGCCGCCGGGTATGCCGTATTGAGAGCAATGCGAAGATATGCAGGGTTTATGCCCATCGCGCCGGCGACCGACGAAATGATTGTTTGTGCATCGCGATCGCGCAGAAGACAGTCAAGGTCGCAGGCTCTTCGATACGCATCAAACTTCAACTCTGAAACAGCAAATAGATCCTTTGGGTAGTCTGCTGCACTAGTTTGCAGCGACGTTGTCAAAAACGTGACCGCCGCAAGTGCGGCTAGCAAATTTTTCATTTTTCCCCTCCTGAAAGTTAAAAGTGAGTTGAACGGAGTGTCAGGCTAGGCGATTTTGATGGTGGACGACAAAATGCTCAGCCCGTGACGCCTAACGTAGAGCTAACCGGCGCTGCGCAGCTCTATCGCGCAGCGTCCAGCGACCAAAGGGAGCGAGGTTGAGCGCCGGGTTGGGCGACATTGCCAAGCGCAACCAGCGAAAAATTACATCCACTCTCGCGGTATGTACTGGTCGGTAAGGCAACCATTATCTCCAACCTCCCTTACTCCCTTTACGTTAATTATCCGTGGCTTCACATTTTGATTAGTAACGCCAACATGGCCTTTAGCTTTTTCGATGGCTTCATCTTTGTTATTAGCAGCAACAGTCGTAACTGCTAGACCTCGATCGTTTCCTTCGATGTCAAGACATACCTTAAAGAGTTTAGTCATATCAAATTCCCCCAAATTTTACTTGTGGTTAAAAACGAAGACAGCAGAGTGGAAAGGAATCCGCAGTTCTGTCGCCCAACGTGAAGTGGACAGCAATTTCGCAGGGTTTGCCCCCTGCTTGAGATCTATATTGGCGCGGGACATCTCTGTAATCGTCCTTGTCATCAGGTTTTCTGTTGCTATACTGTGGTTATGTACAGTACTAAATATCCAGTCAAACCCTGCAAGCCTGCTGAAAGGCCACCGCTCAAATCGGTGCGCTTGCTTGATCAGGTGCGTGAGCGTATTCGGTACAAGCATTACAGCATACGCACCGAGGAATCTTATGTCTATTGGGTGCGCTGGTTCATACGGTTTCATCAGTTGAAACACCCCAGGGACATGGGCTCTGCCGAGGTTACTGCGTTCTTGTCGTGGCTGGCGGCAGAGCGCGGCGTGGCACCGTCCACGCACAAGCAGGCGTTGTCGGCGCTGTTGTTTCTGTATCGCGAAGTGCTGGAGATTGATCTGCCGTGGATGAACGATATTTTGCGTCCAAAGGATCGCGTTCGGGTGCCAACTGTGCTTTCGGTAGGCGAGGTGGCTCGCCTGTTTGCAGCGCTGGAAGGGCCGATGGCGCTGCTCGGACGTTTGCTTTATGGCACTGGTCTGCGTTTGATGGAGGCGCTTCGCCTTCGGGTCAAGGATGTTGATTTCGAGCGCCGTGAAATTGTGGTGCGTGCTGGCAAGGGAGACAAGGATCGGCGGGTGATGTTGCCCGATTCTCTGGCCGCGCCGCTTAGGGAGCAGTTGGCGCATGCCCGTTTGATCTGGACGCAAGACCGTGAGCGCAGCTTGCCGGGGGTATTTATGCCGGATGCGCTGGATCGGAAGTATCCAAACGGCGGGATGCAATGGGCGTGGTTCTGGGTGTGGCCAGCACCCGAATTGTCGATTGATCCGCGCAGTGGCATCCGTCGCCGCCACCATCTTTACGAACAACGCCTGCAACGCGCTATCAAGCAGGCGGTCTTGCTCGCCGGGTTAAGTAAACTGGTGTCGGTGCATACCTTGAGGCACTATGCCGCGTTCCGAACTATGCCGATCAAGATGGCTCGTGGTTCTGGAAGCACGTCAGCAAGAGGCCTTTGGTGCAAAGGTGAGCATTTCTTGTCGGCATAGTCTTGGCTCTTTCGAACTGCCCCACGCGTAGGAATTTCAGCGGCGGTTCAGCCAGGCAGGCGCGGCTGGCTTGATTGGCGGTAGGTTTGGTTGGCCAAACGCACATCGATTTCACACGATCTTCGTCCCAGAGCGAGATCCTGCCTCGAGCAAGTGGATCAGACTATGCCGAGCATACCGGTGCTCATCGACCAGCCTTGGCAGGGTCGAGACTCAAACTCGGCATAGCTCGGGACGCGGCATAGTGACGCCTATGCCGAGCTCGGCATAGGCGTCATTCCTTTGCAACACACCTGCTGGAAAGCGGTTACGACATTCGAACAGTGCAGGAGTTGCTGGGTCACAGTGACGTGAGCACGACGATGATTTACACCCACGTGCTGAATCGAGGCGGGCGCGGTGTGATGAGTCCGGTAGATCGAATGGCAACGGGTTCGCTTGTCGGCTGAGTGTTTGCGTTGATTGGCGCAAGCCAAAATCAAATGTGCCAGGCTGTCGGTAAGCGAATGGCCGCTTTCCGAACGCAACTTCGACCGACCCATCGTGGCCGATCTGAGACCATCCGTTTCGTTCTCCAACATATCCGAAAGGCATACAGTCGCACGAGCAGAACGCAATCAAGAAGCGCTTATCTGCCCGAGTCGACCTTGATACGCAGTTCTTTCCCCGCCTGAAAGTGGGGCACAGCTTTCGCTGGAACCTGCACGGCCTCACCGGTTTTTGGGTTGCGCCCAGTACGGGGCGGCCGGTAGTTGAGCCCGAAGCTTCCGAAACCGCGTATTTCAATGCGGTCTCCCTTCGCCAGCGTGTTGCTCAGCGCTTCAAGAATGGCCTTGACCGCAAGTTCAGTATCTTTGGGGGTGAACTGCGG
>Ga0209573_1003028_pt1 | contig 19610 bp, 12 predicted proteins | sample TNRBio252014_DNA_FD_185870 | JGI IMG/M metagenome (GOLD analysis project Ga0209573, IMG submission 185870) | Wastewater treatment Type I Accumulibacter community from EBPR Bioreactor in Madison, WI, USA - TNR Reactor_6/25/2014_ DNA (SPAdes)... | ecosystem: Engineered > Bioreactor > EBPR >...
CGCATCGTTGATCAGTTTAAGGACGGCTGGGGGCATGTGAACTTCGATGATTTCGTGTTTCATGATGCAAAGCCGTCCTTCGCCAGTGCGGGCGCGCTGAGCATCAGCGGCGACCGTACCAAGCGTGGCGATGAAAGCCCGGTGCTGTGGCACTTGGCGCCGAATCCGGCGAAGGATCTGCCGGAGATGCGCGTGCAGGACGGCTTTCAGGTCGAGTTGATCGCGAAGGAGCCGGATGTGAAGCAGCCGATCGCGTTTTGCTTCGACGAACGCGGGCGCATGTGGGTCGCAGAGGCGTTTTCGTATCCGAATCGTCAGCCCGAAGGTCAGGGCAAGGATCGCATCACCATTCTGGAAGACAGCGATGGCGACGGACGCTTCGAGACAAAGAAAACCTTCTGCGAAGGACTCAATCTCGCCAGCGGCATCGAGGTGGGCTTTGGCGGCGTGTGGGTCGGGGCGGCACCATATTTGATATTCATTTCGAAGGACGCGAACGACAAGGCGGGTGAGCCGAAGATCCTCCTCGATGGCTTCGGCTATCAAGACACGCACGAAACGCTGAACAGCATCCTCTGGGGCCCGGATGGCTGGCTTTACGGCAATCAGGGCGTCTTCAACACGAGCGCCATCGGCAAGCCGGGCGCGGAGGCGAAGGATCGCGTCACCATGCGCGCGGGTGTGTGGCGCTATCATCCGGTGCGGCATGTGTTTGAGGTTTTCTGCCACGGCGGCTCGAACCAGTGGGGGCTCGACTACAACAGCAACGGCCATCTCTTCATGACGCACTGTCGCAGCTTCTGGGGCAGGGGCGGCACGACGCACGCCATCCGTAACGGTCACTTCTGGAATCAGGCGAACGCGAATTATCCGTCCTTCATCTCCGCCACCGCGCCGGACTTCGCGCCCGAGCTGCAAAACTACCTGCCTGCCTCCGCGCGATACGACAGCGGCGAGGGCGGTGCGGGCAAACCGGGCACCACCGCCGTGTATGGCGGCCACTCGCACGTCGGCACGATGATCTACAACGGCGATAACTGGCCTGCGATCTATCGCGACCATCTTTTCACGCACAACCTGCACGGTCATCAGCTCAATCATCAGCACATGGTCCGCACCGGCAGCGGCTACGAGACTTTTCATGCTGGCTACGATCTGCTTTACAGCTCCGCGCCCGACTACATCCCCGTCGATCTCCAAACCGGCCCCGACGGCGCCGTCTATGTCATCGACTGGACCGACACCCAGCACTGCCACAACCCCGACGACGAAAAATGGGACCGCAGCAACGGCCGCATCTACCGCATCTCGTGGAAGGAGACGTACAAGCCGGTGAAGGTGGATTTGGGGAGGATGAGTGACAATGAACTTGCGCTTCAGCTTGCCCAAAAGAATGCATGGCAGCGCCGACAAGCTCAGCGGCTTCTTCAGGAACGATCACTGAGAGCGAACTGGGGAGATCGGTTTGACTACACGATTGCGCTCGCAGTTGATGCCAAGGAAGAAAACCGTCTCCAATACATCTGGGCTCTCAACGCCATCGGTAGATTTCAGGGTGATGCTGTCACGGCAGTCGCTCGATATCCGAGCGACATCGTCCGCTCTTGGGCCATCCATCTCGCCACGGAAGAGACCGGAAAGTCCAAGCTGAGTTCCAAAACGCTGCTCAAGCTCGCGCAAACCGATCCCTCACCCACCGTGCGTCTCGCGTTGGCCTCGGCGTTGCCGAAGTTGGAGGCGAAGACGGTTTGGGAAGTCGCCTCGGCGCTGGCGATGCATGGCGAGGATAAGGATGACCGCTTTCTGCCGAAGATGATCTGGTTCGGCCTCGCGAGAGTCATTGAGCAGGATTGGGCGCGGGGTCTGGCGCTGGCGGAGAAGACACCGATGCCTTCGCTGGCTGATTCGATCCGCTGGTTTGCCGGAAAGAGTGCCGAAGGCCGAGAGGCGCTGGTGAAGACGCTGAAAACGACGCGGGATCTGAAGCTGCTGGCGTTTTCGTTGAAGGATGAGGCGGTAGTGAAGATGCCTGAGGCGTGGCCGCAGGTTCGGTCGGACTTGTCAGACGCGTCTGACCTCGTCAGACAGCTTTCCGCGCTCTTCGGAGACAAAACGGTGCTGAGTGAAATGCGTGCTCTTTTGACGGACACCACCAAACCGCTCCCCCAACGCCGCGCGGCCTTCGATTTGCTCAAACGCGCCGGCGATGCCGAATCGACGCCCATCTATGCAAAGCTGCTCAATGAACCCACTTTCACCAAAGCCGTCATTCCGCTGCTCTCGCGTTCGAACGATCCAAAGACGGCGCTGGCATTGATGGAGAGGTTTGACCGGATTGACGCTGCTGACCGCGTTGCGGTTCTGGGCGTGCTCACGAGCCGAGCCGAACTCGCCAAGCCGCTGCTGGAGGCCGTGAAGGCAGGCAGCTTCGACAAGAAGCACCTCAGCAGCCTGCAAATCCGCCAGATGCGCAATCTGAACCACGCGGAGATCAACACGCTGCTCGACGCGACGTGGGGCAAGGTGAACGAATCGAGCGATGCGGCGAAAGCGAGCATCGCGAAGCTCAAGAAGGCCTACGAATCCGCGCCACTGTGGGCTTTCAACGCGAAGTCCGGCGAGCAGACCTTCCAGCAGCTCTGCGCCGTGTGTCACGCGATGAACGGTGTCGGTGGCAAACTCGGCCCCGATCTCGCCGGATCATGGCGCAACGGGCTCGATTACTTCCTGGAGAACATCATCGACCCGAACGCCGTCGTCGGAGACAACTTCCAGCTTCACGTTTTGACGAAGAAAGATGGCAGCGTCGTCTCCGGCGTCATCGAGCAGGAAACCGACACCGCCATCACCGCGCGCACCGTGACCGAAAGCGTCGTCATCTCCAAATCCGACCTCAAAGACCGCCAGAAGCTTCCTGTTTCAATCATGCCGCCCGGGCTTCTCGAAGCCTTGCCGGAGCGGAAAGCGCTGGAGCTGCTGAAGTATCTGCTGAGCAAACGGGAATAGTTCGCGCGGATGGCCGCGTATGTGTTCGCTCATGCGTGCTTTCATCACATTGATCCCTTTCATTCTGGGCGCGGCACCGGCTCTTGCGGCAGAGCCGGTTCGCATCGGCCATGAGCATCAATTGCTGCTCGACGATCATCTCATCGAGCACCGCGAGCACCTCACGCGGCGTGTGCAGCAGGCGCAGAAGCATGAGGCGAATCCGCTCATCGTGAAGGAGCACGACTGGGAGCCGGATGGCTACTTCCTGCCTTCGGTAATCTATGATGATGAAGAGAAGATCTTCAAAGCCTGGCTGGATGGCGGCGGGCCGGGCGTTTTTTATTTCACGAGCAAGGACGGTGTGAAGTGGGAGCGGCCAAAGCTGCATCTGTTCCCCGAGTTCGATCAAACGCCGACGAATCGTGTGATCCTCAGCGGCTTCGAGTTTGATCAGAAGGAAGCGCCGCCGGAGAAGCTGGCGTATCTCCGCTCACGCGAGCGCGGATGGACATACTTCTGCTACGCGAGCGGTGTGATCAAAGACAAGCGCGAGTCCGATCCACAGAAGCGCTACAAGATGGCCTACCTGTGGATCGACCGGAAGTTTCAGCGCACGCCTACGTCGAAGCCGGGCAAGCTCACCGCGCTCGGCGTGGCCTTCAGCCCGGATGGCATTCATTGGATGCCACACAACGAACCCGCGAGTTACGCCACGCTGGATGCGCCGATTCACATCAACTTCGACGAGACCCGAAAGCGTTGGGTGATGTATGGCCGGGCGTTTGGCGTCGTGTCGCCTGAGAAGAAGGCCGCACAAGCCGCTGATCCAAATCTGGCCTACAACATGGGCCGCGCGGTGGTGCGCTGCGAGAGCGCGGACTTCATCCACTGGACGCCGGAGAAAGGTGAACTCGTGATGGCGAGCGATGCGCAGGACAGTGCGATGACAGAGATCTACGACATGCGCAGCGTGCCTTACGCGGGTCTGGACATCGGTCTCGTTCACATGTTTCTGAACAACCCCGACAGCGTGACGCTGCCGATCCAGCTCGGCATCAGCCGCGACAATCAAACCTGGCAGCGACTCAGCGACAGGTCGCCTTTTCTCGCGCAGGGCGTGCTCGGCGAGTGGGATCGCAGTGTGATCTCGCCGCCGACGAGTGATCCCGTGGTCGTGGGTAATGAACTGCGCTTCTACTACACCGGACGCAATCAACTCCACAGCACGCGCTGGAAGTTTGACGATGAGCCGAAGCTGCTGCCCGCAAAGTCATCGTTCCGCGGCTCCTTTGGCCTCGCCAGCATCCAGCGTGATCGCTTTGTCGCGATGGAGGGCAGCTATCGTCCCGGCATTCTGCGCACGAAGCCCTTCATCCATGACGGCGGCACGCTGCATGTGAATGCGGCGGTGAAGTTCGGCGCGCTGACCGTGAGCTTGCTCGATGATAATGGCACGGCGTTGCAAAAAGTAGCGATCCAGGACCGCGACGAGATCGACATCCCCATTCCAGGGCTGAGCAAGATCACGGGCCGCAAAGGTCAGCCCATGCGGTTGGAGTTCGCCGTGCAAAACGGGCGGCTGTTCTCGTTTTGGATCGAATGACATGCTTTATGAAACGACTTCTACTTCAGATCTGTCTCGCCTGGACCGTCAGTGGCTGCTTGTCGGCCGCTGAACCTGCGGAATGGAAAGCGGCTGCTGCCAAAGCAGTCATCACACCGACGGAGCCGATGTATCTCGCAGGCTTCGCGAATCGTGAGGTGCCGGCGGAGGGCACGGCGATGGAGTTGCATGCGAAGTCGCTCGCCGTTGAGGACAAGCAAGGCGCGCGCTTCGTCATGGTGACGCTCGATCTCGTGGAGGTGACGTATCAGCTCCGCGATGCGGTGGCGGCGGCGGTGAAAGCGAAGTTTGGGCTGCCGGAGAGGGCGCTGCTGCTCAACTGCTCGCACACGCATTGCGGGCCGGAGCTGCGCTACACTGAGCTGGAGTTCATGAGCTTCACCGATCCGCTACGCAAAGAGCGCTGCCTGCGCTACAACGCGTTTTTGACGGACAAGATCGTGGGCATCATTGGCGAGGCCTTGCAGCATCTGGAACCGGCGACGGTGAGCTATGGCCATGCACGCTGCGGCTTCGCGATGAATCGTCGGCTGAAGAGCGACAAGCCGACGGGCGATCCTTACTTGAACAGCCCAAATCCCGAGGGCGTGGTGGATCACGATGTACCAGTGCTCACGGTCAACACGGCGGCGGGCAAGCTGAGCGCGATTGTCTTCGGCTACGCCTGCCACAACACGTCGATGAGCATCAAGCAGTGGCATGGCGACTACGGCGGGCATGCGCAACAGATGATCGAGGAGGTACATCCGGGCACGGTGGCGCTGTTCATGATGGGCTGCGGTGGCGATCAGAATGCGTATCCGCGCTTCAGTCCGATCTTCAGCATGAGGCATGGTCAAAGTCTCGCCACAGCGGTGGAGGCGGCGATTGATGCGAAGCCGAAGCCGATCCACGGGCCGCTGCGCATCGACTGGCAGACGACGCGGCTCGATTATCAGTCCATCCCGACGGCGGAGTTGATCGAGAAGCGTCTCAGCACCGGCGAAGGCTATGACAAGGGCTACGAGGTCTATCAGCGCAAGTGGGACGAGAAGCGGCTGTATGCGATCAAGAACGGCGGCTTGCGTGATCACTACGATTACCCGATTCAAACCGTGCGCTTTGGCAACGACCTGACCTTCGTGGCGCTCAGCGGTGAGACGTGTGTGGATTACTCGCTGCGGTTGAAGCGCGAATTCAGCAGGCCCGGCGCGCTATGGGTCGCGGGTTACAGCAACGACATCCTCGCCTACATCCCGAGCAAGCGTGTGCTGCATGAAGGCGGCTACGAGGCCTTTCGTTCACTGATGTATTGGTCGAATCCGCTGCATCCTGACAAGTTCGCCGACACAGTGGAGGATCGCATCATTGGGAAGGTGCAGGTGATGATCCAAAAGTGAGGTGTGGGTCTGCGGAGCAGGCAAAGTCGCCTGCCTGCAAATCCGTTCTTGCGTCGCGGCCGTGTTTTCGCGCATGCTAGACGAATGATCCGCGCTCTCGTTCTTTTCGGCCTCGCTTTTGTCACCACGCTTTCGGCCCAAGACAAACGTCCGAACATCCTCTGGCTCATCGCGGAGGACTTCGGGCCGCATCTGGGCTGTTATGGGACGAAGGAGGTCTCGACGCCGTTGCTGGACGGACTGGCGGCGAGGGGGATGCGCTTCACACGCTATTACACGACGGCGCCGGTGTGCTCAGCCAGCCGGTCGGCCTTCAACACGGGGATGTATCAGACGACGATCGGGGCGCATCATCACCGGTCGCACCGGGACGATGGCTATACTTTGCCCGCAGGAGTGAAGCTGATCAGCGAGCGGATGCGCGAGGCGGGGTATTTCACGGCGAATGTGAAGGAACTGCCGCAGGAGGCGGGCTTCAAGGGCTCAGGCAAGACGGACTGGAATTTCGCGCCGCCGATGAAGCCGTTTCAATCGGCGAACTGGGACGATTTGAAGACGCACCAGCCATTTTATGCGCAGGTGAACTTCCAGGAAACGCACCGCACCTTCCACGGCGCGCCGCATGCCGACCCGGCGAAGGTGGAGATCCCACCCTACTACCCCGAGCATGAGGTGACACGGAAAGACTGGGCGCAGTACCTCGACGCGGCGACGGAGCTGGATCGGAAGATCGGCAAGATCATGGATCTGCTGAAGCGCGACGGCCTGCTGGAGAACACGGTGATCTGCTTTGTGGGCGACAACGGCGCGGCGCATGTGCGCGCAAAGCAGTTCTGCTATGAGGAAGGCCTGAATGTGCCGTTCATCCTGAGCTGGCCGTCAGGTGTGGCGGCTCCGGCGGGTTACGAGGCCGGAAAAGTGAGCGACCGGCTGCTGATGTCGATCGATCTGACGGCCACCTCATTGGCATGGGCGGGCATTGCGAAGCCCACGGGCATGCAGGGCCAGGTGTTCACGGGTGCGAAGGCGGAACCGGCGCGGGAGTACGTTTTCGGAGCGCGGGATCGCTGTGACATGACGGTCTTCCGCCTGCGCACGGTGCGGGACGCGCGGTATCGCTACATTCGGAACTTCACGCCAGATCGTCCCTTCCTGCAATTCAACGCCTACAAAGAGAAGCAGTATCCGGTGTGGAATCTGATCAAGGAACTGGGCGCGCAGGACAAACTGACGCCGGAACAAGCCGTGCTGGCCGCGCCAACGATGCCTGCGGAGGAACTCTACGATTTGGAAAACGATCCGCATCAGATCAAGAACCTCGCCAAGTCGAATCAACCCGAGCATCGCAGGACGTTGGAGCGGCTGAGCGGGATTTTGACGGACTGGATCGAGCAAAGCAATGACCAGGGCCGCATTCCGGAGCCGGAGGAGGTGTCGAAGAATGAGGGGAGTACGAAGCCGCCGCAGGAGAAGAAAGGGAAGAAGAAGGCGAAAGAGTGACGAAATCCGAATGAGAAATGATCTGACGAGACGGCGCGGGAGCGTTTTGGAGTGCGGCGGCCCTCCGCCGCTTTCGAATGTCGTGAGGCCTGCGGAAAGCTCCAGAGGGCTGGAGCACTCCAGGACGCTGGCGCGTTTGCGGTCGGGCTTTGTGTTTGTCCTGGTCTTCAGTTTTTCGATGATAGCGCTGGCCGGGGAGTGGCCGCGTGAGTTGCAGGCGTATCGCGGCACGACGCCGAAGGTGGATGGCGTGGTCGATGCGGGCGAGTGGGATGACGCGGTGAAGTTTGAGGGCGTCGAGGGATGGACGCCACAGTTCTCGCCTACAACGAAGGCAGACGATTTGTCGCTCGTCGGCTGGGTGAAGTTTGATGCGAAGCGGCTCTACTTTGCATTCCGGGTGACGGATGACGTGCTTTACGGCATCGACACCGAACGCTGGCTGCCTGAGAAGAATCCCAAGGCGCATGAGCTGAAGCGCGAGGGCTGGCCATGGTTTGGCGATGAGATGGAGCTGCTCATCAACGCCACCCACACCTGGAAGGGCGATGAAAACGCGGCGGGTGACGGCACTTCCTGGCAGATGGTGTGCAATCTGACGAAGTCGCGTCTCGATGGCGTGGGAAAAGGCGGTTTGCTAGAAGGCGAGCCGCGATCCGATGCGAAGGCGTGGGAAACGTATCAGCGCTGGATCAAAACAGGTGCGATGGAGGCTGTGGCGAAGGTTTTGCCCGAAGGAAAGGGCTACATCATCGAATGGGCGGTGAGTTTTGATCCATGCCTGGAAATCGCGCCCGGCCGATTTTTCACACCCGGCGACAAGGACGTGCCTATGGGCCTGAACATCGCCGTCGGTGATCTGGATGAGAAGGACAAGGGCGCGGGGAACTTCGGAAATTTTCATCACGAGGACTGGTTCGCGGGCGAGAAGAACAAGCGGACAAATTTGCGGCAGTGGGGAACGCTGAGGTTGATGCCGGGGAAGAATCCCAAGACTCCATGATGAAATCCGAATGACGAATGACGAAGCCCGGCCATGCTCCGCGCTCGTGAAGCTGCTCCCCAACCATCGCGCGCATGACGCGCGGCACCTCATCCAGCGCTGGCGTATGCTCGCGCGTAAATCCGGGTGCCAGGTGAGGACGCTCTGCGAGGTGGATGGACTGCCGGTGCTCGCAATTGAATCAGCGGCGGCGCAGAAAGGCATGCCCGCCGCCTATCTTTCCAGCGGAGTGCATGGAGATGAGCCGGGCGCGGCGTGGGGCCTGCTCACCTGGGCAGAAAAGCAGGCGCGTGAGCTGAAGCGTGGGGCGTTTTTGATCGCGCCGTGTCTGAATCCGGTCGGTCTCACGTTGAACACGCGGGCGGATCATCGCGGGATCGACATCAACCGCCGTTTTCACGACGCGGACGATGTGATCTGCGGACCATGGCAGCGCTGGATCACGAAAAGGGCGATGCGTTTCGGCCTGTGCCTGCATGAGGATTACGACGCGCAGGGCATTTACCTCTATGAGCTGAATCATGCGCGACCGACAGCGGGGCATGGCATCATTGAGCAATGCTCACGCGTCATCGCGGCTGATCCGCGAAGGAACATCGACGGCCAGCGGGCCAAGGGCGGCGTGATCCGCCGCCGCACGCTTCCAACACATCTTCCCGGCATGCCGGAGGCCATCGAACTGCACCAGCGCGGCTGCCCGCTGACGCTGACGTTCGAAACGCCGTCTGAATTTGATCTCGACACACGCGTGCGTGCCCAGGCAGGCTTCATCAAGGCGGCGATGGAGGCGTTTCCCGCGTCATGAGGCTGTTTTGGATCATGATCGTGCTGGCGCTTGCCGGCTGCTCGACGTTCAAGCCCTCCGGCGTTCGTCCGGTGTTGAACAAGACCGAGTGGGTCAGTCACGATGGCAAAACGATGCCGTGGCAGTCCTGGGCCGTGCCGGCGGGAACGAAACCGCGCGGCGTGGTCATCGCCGTGCATGGCCTGAGCGGAGCGAAGTCGGACTTCTGGTATCTGGGGCAGGAACTGCCCAAACGCGGCTACACCGTCTATGCCTACGATTTGCGCGGGCAGGGCAACGACCCCGTGATGGCGGAGCGCGGTGACATCTCAGGCGAGCAGGCTTGGGAACGGGATCTGGCCACATTTCACAGCCTGGTGCGGCGTCGGCACCCGAAAACACCGGTGTTCTGGTATGGGGAGAGCCTGGGCAGCCTCATCGCGCTGCACACGGCGGCGGACTTGCTGGGCAACCGCGCGGACCCGAAGGGCATCATCCTCGCCTCGCCAGTGGCGGGCCTGCGCATGACGATGAGCGGGTTCCAGCGTTTCGTGCTCGAAACAGCGGCCAAGCTCTCGCCACGCACGCGTTACTCGCTCGGCGAGCTGGCCGGAGTGGATGAAAAGAAAATCCAGGTCACCTCCACCTCCACCCATGGCGGCCAGATGGCGGTGACGCCGCACCACATCAGCGCCTTTTCACTGCGGCTGCTGACCACGATCGGCGGCATGCTGGATGAGAACTCCGACGCGGCGCACCGGCTGAAAATGCCGGTGCTCTTCGTGGCCTCGCCGAACGATGTTCTGTCCTCGGCGGACCAGATCCAATCGCTCTTTGCCGAGGTGCGCAGCCGGAGCAAAAAACTGCTGTGGTACACACGCTCGTATCATCTGCTGCTGCATGACGTGCAGCGTGAGGAGGTGGTCCATGATGTCGCCAAGTGGCTCGACCGGCAGATTCAAACCCACCCACGCGGATGACTCTCGAAACCACCCTTCTCGATGCGCTCCAATGCGCGGCAGCGCCGCTGAAAGCCGCGCAGATCACCAAGCTCGTCAAACCCAGCGTCGGACGCGCCGCCACGCCGAAAAACGTGACTGCGGCGCTCGAAGCACTCGTGTCATCCGGCTCGCTGAACCGCATCGGATCAGGCGCCACGTCACTCTTCACCCCCCTGAGCCATGAAGAGGCCGCTGCCGCGCTGCTGAAGCCGCTCATCCATGCGGCGAAGAAGGAACAACCGGCGGCCAGGTTGAAACTGAAGCTGCCAACAACGCTGCAAGCGCATTTTGAAAGCGCCCTGGCACAATTGACCGCGACGGATGACGCCTTTGTGCTGCCGGGCGCAAAACGGCTGGTTTACGCGCAGAAACCGCGCCCATCGGATCTCCTCAGCACCACGCAGCGGCGTGCGGTGCAGAAGCTGCTCGATGGAGTGAACGCCGCACGTTCACAAGCCGCCACGATCGCAGATTTCATCGCCTGGCTCGACAATGAGAGGGGCGCCAGCGTGGAGCCGCCGCAGATGCCATCCGTGGTCGAACCGGACGAGGTGCTGCTGCACGAATGGTACATGCAGGACGCGGTGCGCTCCTCCACGATGATGATCCCCATCCCACGCACGTTTGACCGCTATGCGGCCTGGGCCAACGAACGCGGAGGGCTCGCTGATAGTCAGGTTTTACGAAACTTGCTTGAGATGCTTTACAACCAGGGGCGCATCCTGCTAGAACCCTGCGAAAGGCCGCAAGACCTCCCGGAACACGAGCGCTCGCTGCTGGTGCCCATGTCTCTCGGCCCTCCCGGTTACTCCTGGTGCTGGATCTCCTGATGAAGGCGGCCAGCCCGCACAGCTCTCCCAAGACCATGTCTCCCTACGCCGCCCTGAATCCGTTCATCGTCACCAGTGTCGGTGAGAACGACCTGTGGAATGCCGCCGCTTTTCCAGACGTGCCCTACATTCACTCCGTGCCGTTCGGGGCGCTGAAGATCGCCGTGGATCAAGTGCGCGCACAGCGCCGCAGCCAGGTGCGTTTCGTGCGCGGCGCGGGCGGCTCCGGCAAGTCGCACCTCTTTGCGCGGCTGCGCCGTGAGTGCGCGGACAGCATTTTTTACGCTTATGCGCCGAATCCGCCACTGCAGCCGGAGGCGCTGGAGAACTTCATCCTCTCGCGTTTCGTCAGCAGCCTGCGTCACCCGGCGCGGGGGAAGGACGGCACCGAGTCGCCTTACAGCCAGCTCCGGCTTCTCGCTTACGCCCTGTTGAAACCGGTGATCGAACAGGAGCTGACCTACCCTGAACTGCACGAGGCCTGGGCGGACATCGCTCTCGAGTCCCGCAAGGAGCTGATCCACCAGGCCGTGCAACTGCTGGAGGCCGAGCATCCCATGGTGCCGCGCAGCGTGCTGCGCTGCCTGCTCACGGTGCTGCGGGAGGACAAGGAGCACCTCGCCGCGCAGTGGCTTTCCGGCGCGGCCTACCTCACTGAGAACGAACTCAAATTCCTCGGCGTGCCAGAGCCGCTCGCGCGTGGGGAGATGGGACTGGTGATCCAGCTTTTCGGCAAACTGGCCGCGCAGGCCGACGCTCCCGTCGTGCTGGTGCTCGACCAGCTCGATTTGATTTCCACACCGCCGCAGTTTGATGAAATGCAGCGCCTGCTGTTCTCCCTGATCGATCAAAGCGAGAACTGGGTCGTCCTGATCGGCCTCGTGGCCGAACGTTTCGCCATGTGGGACGCCGCGCTCACGCAGGCTCTGCGCGGCCGTGTCGGCGTGCCGGATTCCAACGCGCCCCTCGGCTTCCGGCTGCCGGTGGTGGACATGCTGCCCATCGCCAACGAGCAGAAACGTCTGCTGCTCAACTGCCGCCTCGAAGCCCCTGCCCTACTCGCGCAGCGGCAGAAGGACGGCCTCACTTCCACGATTCATCCGCTGCTGGATGAAGACATCGCACGTCTTACCGCAGGTGGTGCCATCTTCCCGCGTCATTTGCTCGCTGCGGCGGCAGAAGTGTTTGCCACGCGCACCCTGGAGGTGCCGCAAACGCAGGTTCCGAAGGAAGTGGTCGCAACTCCGGCTGAGGCAGCGCCGGTGGTGGTCACCACACCTCCGCCGGTAAGCGCTCCCGCCACGGAGGAAACAGCCCCGGTGGCGGTGCGTGTCGTCGAAGAAACCAAAGACGCGCCGGTGGCGGCTTCAGCTTCCCTTCCCGCCCCCCTTCCCTCGTCTCCATCCATCCCGCCACCGCCCACAGCGTCCGTGATTGCCACCCAGACGCCGCTAGCCGAAAAAATCGACGCGCTGCTGCGGCAGGCCGTCGATACAGCAAAAAAAGACACCTCGGCGGCAAGCGCCATCGACCTCGGCGAGCGTGCGCGTGATCTGATCGAGCTCATGGTCGCTCCACCCGTCACCATCAGCGAGGGCGACATTCCCAAATCCTACGACAACTTCGACGGCACCGACCGCTGGTTCGAGTGGGGCGGCGGCAAGGTGCGCATCGTCACCAGTGATGCGATGCGCGGCAGCCTCATCGCGGTGCTGGAGCGGCTGCAAGATGCCAGCGGAGACACGCTGCTGCTACGCCACGCCGTGGCACCCGTTTCAGGCCAGCTCACCATGGAGCTGCTGAACACGTTCAAGGCCAAAAACACCTTCCATCACACCGCCGGATCGGAGTCCGCCGTGCTCGCCGCGCTGGGCCATGTGCTTGCCGCGCAGCGCGAAGGATCCTACGACCAGCTCGCCACCGAGCCACCCGCGACGAAGGACAACGTGCTCGCCGCCTTGCGCAATCATCCGCTGCTGCGCGGACTCCGCTTGTGGGAGCTGATTCAAAAGCTTCACGCGCCCAAGCAGGCGCCGCAGACCCCGCCGCCGCCCTCCGTGCTCGCCTCCATCGTCAATCCGGCGGCAAAACCATCTGCGGCCTCCGTGGTGAAACCGCCGCCAGTGCCAGGAGCCAAGCCGCCACCTCCACCGTTGCCATCCACGGCTGCGGCCAAACCGGCATCATCTGTGGTGGTGACGAAACCTGTGGCCCGCCCTCCCGCACCACCGACGGCACGGCCCCCGGTGGCCAAACCGCCAACCGGTGTGCCTCGTCCTCCATCAGCCAAGCTGCCGCCACCATCGCAGGGAACCGCCGCATAAGCTTCTTTGCGGCTACAACGCCGCCGTGCGTGACGTTTCACCGCGCATCACCATGAAAGCCCACGTCCTGCTCCTCCTCTGCCTGCTGGCATGCCAGGCCTTCGCCGCCCCGAAGCCGCCGAACATCCTGTTCATTTACGCCGACGATCAATCGACGAAAACCGTCGGCTGCTACCCCGGCTCCTGGCCGTGGGTGAAGACGCCAAACATCGACGCGCTGGCAAAGAACGGCGTGCGCTTCCACGCCGCCTATCTCGGCTCCTGGTGCATGCCTTCGCGTGCAACGCTGCTCACGGGTCGTCATCCACATGGCATCGAATCCATGTCCATGGCGGGCAAATATCCCGGCAGCACTTATGATCCGAAGCAGTGTCCGTTCATCCCCGCGCAGATGCGCCAGCAGGGCTATCACACCGCGCACATCGGCAAGTGGCACACCGGCACGGATTCCGGCTGGGGCCGCGACTGGGATCATCAAATCGTCTGGAACCGCCCGTTGCATCCCGAAAACGCCGGCGCTTATTACGAGAAGCAGATCCTCAGCATTGATGGCAAGGAACAGACGATGGAAGGCTACCCCGCTGACAACTACACGCAGTGGTCGCTCGATTACATCCGTGGCAAAAAGCGCGATGCTTCGAAACCCTGGTATCTCTGGCTCTGCTACGGCAGCGTGCACGGCCCATCGAAGCCTGCGAAACGCCACCTCGGCAGCTACAAAGACGCTGAAGTGCCCGTGCCTGCCGACATCTTCCCGCCGCGCGAAGGCAAGCCCGATTACCTCAACAAAACGCAGGCCTGGGCCAAAGGTGAGGATGGTCATCCCATCGCCAAAAAGGGCGGCGAAGCCTTCGGTGAGACGAAAAAAGCCAAGCGCTTCGACGACTGGGTGCGCCAGGTGAACGAATGCGTTCCAGCCATCGACGAAGGCGTCGGTCAATTGATCGCCGCGCTCAAGGAATCCGGCCAGTACGACAACACGCTCATCATCTACACCGCCGACCAGGGTTTCAGCATGGGCGAGCACGGCTTCCGCACCAAACTCGCGCCCTACGATGCGAATTACCGCTCACCGCTCATCATCAGCATGCCCTCGCGCTTTCCCACGGGCAAAGTCTGCGACGCATCCGTCAACGCGCCTGATCTCGCCGCCACCTTCCTCGCCATGACCGGCGTGAAAGTGCCCTGGCCGGTGCATGGCCGCGATCTCACGCCCTTGCTTGCGAAACCTGACACCGCTTGGCCGCACGCCTGCTACTACGAGCACATGGGCAACGAGTACGGTGCCAAGGTCAGCCAAACCATTCTCACCCAAGGCAAGCAGGACAACTTCCAAGGCGTGCCGCTTTACTCCGCCGTCGTGCAGGATCACTTCAAGCTCGTGCATTACCTCGACGGTCAATCAGGCGAAGAACTCTACGATCTCACCAACGACCCCGAAGAACTCAAGAACCTCATCGCCGAACCGGCCCATGCCGAGCGCATCACGAAACTGCGCGAGGCGATGAAGGCCGAACTCAAGCGCACGGAGGCAGGGTTCACCGACTTCGTGAAGTAAGTCACGGCATCGTCGTCAGCTTCTTGCCAGGCAGCAAAAACAACCGCCCCGCTTCATTGCAGATCAACAGATTCGGTCCGTCTTTGCCCAGCATGGTGCCCACCGCTCCCGTCTCATGCGCACCGCCGGGCTGGACGACTTTGCCATCGCCATCACGAAACGCCACAGGTCTCGCAAAGGTGTTGTCGCCCTTGTTCAGCATCAGCAGCGGCGTGCCAAGGGTCTTTTTGCCGATGGTGGGCATCGGCAGACCTGTTTCACGATCCGGGATGGAAACGACACGCCCCGTGCCGATGACGAAGTCGAGGTGTCCGTCTTGATTCCAATCAGAGAAGTCCAGCTTGCAGCGCCCGCTCATGCCGCCCACGCCACCGCTCGTGCCGATGAGTTTGCCGTCGTCGAGCTTCAGCTTGCCGCCGTCCTCGACGTTGTAGTCGTCGATGCGCCAGTAGAGGTGAAAATGACCATCGCCATCCACGATGGCCAGCGCCATGCGGTCGCCGATCTTCGCCACAGCTGGCCGGCAGCGCCACATGCCATGCAGGTCGATGCCGTCGCAGTAAAGCGGATGCGCGGCGTCGAGTTTCGGCTCCGTCTTCGTGCCACGATTGAGATAGATCAAGTAATCGCCCGTGATGTCACCCGTGATGAGATCGAGCGTGCCGTCGCCATTCCAGTCGATCACGTTCGGCGAGAGATAGCCCCAGCGTGCCTCTTGCAGGCCCTGCAAACTGCCGGAATAACCCGCCTGCACCTGGATCTCGCGTCCACCGGCCTGCACACGAGTCGCGGGCAAAAACTTCGGCTCGTCGTTGCTGCCGACGTTTTCAAAAAAGAGCACAAAGCCCTCCGAATTGCCCGCCAAGATGTCCAGCATGCCATCGCCATTCCAATCCACCGTCGTTGGTGACGGCAGTGTGCCCGCGTAGAGATCCGCGTTCTCCTGCAACACGGAAACCGGCTCCGCAAACACCGGCGCGCCCGTCTTCGCCCACTTCCCGGTGAAGCGATAAAAATACAGCGAGCCCTCGCCACACGCGATCAGCCCGCCCGGATACGCCGACACGCTCGGATTGATGCTCGGATGCCGCAGCGCGTTGCCATCCTCGCCTGCGACGATCCGCTTCACTTCGAGATCAAAGCCGCTCGCCGCTTTGTTGCGGTAATACACGAGATTTCCCTGCCGCGAGCCGGTGATGATGTCGCGCTCATGCCCCGCACCAAGATCAATGCCCGTGATGCCATGCATCGAGAAATACACCTCGTTCTTCGTCGCCGTGATCTGCTTCGCATCGCCCTTGGCCGGCCAGCCGACGAGATAACGGTACCTCAGCTCACCCGCCGCGATGCCCGACGAGTTGAAGGGCCGCCACTCTTCCGTGTTCGGGCTGCCTTCCTCCCCTTTGGCTCCGTTCGACACCTCAAACGCCAAGTCATAGCCATCCTCATTCACCAGCACCCCGAGGCTCGCTGGTGACTTCACCTCCTTCGGCAGCTTCTCACGCTTCGTCTCGCGAAACTCCATCTTCTCGCGATCAAACACCGTCGTCACCAGTTCCTCCTTGCTGATCCACAGCCCTGTGATCGTGCCGTCTTTCGTCTGAAACACGCTGCCCTTGTCCTTGAACGCACATTTCACCACCACCGGCTCCGCAAACACCGGTGCGCCGTTCTCCGCCGTGTCCACCCAGCGAAACAAATGCACAGCCTGCGGCCCGCCATACCCCGCCACAAACAAATCCGGCTCCTTCCCTCCAAACACCCGCGCATGCCCCAGCACATGATGATTCAAATTCACCAACGCCAACGGCCCCCGCCCCTTCTCCGCCGCAGATGGCAACGCCTTCGTGCCGGGGGGCAGATGCGGCTCTGCTTTACAGGCGGTGACGAGAAGGATGAGCAGAAGGAGCGGCTTCATGGATAATCGAGTGGATGGGTTCGCCGTTCTTAGTTAAACCGTCTGAAGAATCTCTGAATCAGTGAAGGCCTCTCGGATTCGACGGTAAAGTCACGAAAGTCTGTGGCTCGAACCACGACTTGGAGGCGTGTTGCAAAACACCAGGGCCTATACCGGAAAACGCGTCCGGGCGGCAGTTGGGATTTCTCGATGAACCGAGGGTTATCAAGGTCGCACAGCAAATATTCGGGGAGTTCAGCGACGGCAGAAAACCGTAACCATTGCCCCGCCGGAAGCACACCCGCTTCCGAGTCGTCGTATTCATCAAGAATTGCCGTTGTGTCATAGGCCCAGACATAAGTTACCGGAAGATCGGCAAGTGAACGACGCCACAGGTTGGCGGTAGGCGGAGTAGATTCTGTGGTGTCAGCAATCATACGCGGGTTCGTGTGTTCTTTGCCCGTTTGGCTTCGATTGCCAATCGAAGCTACTTCGCCGCCGATGGCAGCTTGCACGACTGCCACGCCAGAAAGCGCCACTTTCCATTCTCCTCACGCCATACGGCGAGAAAACTCAGCACGCTGTCCATCGTGCCGCCTGCGGTCTCTGCTTTCACATGGGCGCGACCGCTCATCAGCGCGATGCCGGGTGCGGGGAAGGTGAAGCTCTGCTCCTCGTAGTCGTAGCCCACATACTTCGTCTTCCCGGCGCTGAGGATGTCGATGAACGACGCCTTCGTGTCCACGACCCCGTTCGAGTGTGCGTAGCGCAGCTCATCGGAAAAGATGCCGTCGAGCTGGGCGCGGGCGCCTGATTGCATCGCAGCCACGCGGGCCTTGTCGGCTGCTTTCACGGCCGCGAGGCTCGGGTGATCCTCAGCGAGGACTTGGAGGGCAAAGAGAAGCGAGATGGCGGCGAGCAGTGTTTTCATGGTGCTGAGCTATTTGGCATGTTTCAGGACAAAATCGACCAACTCCTGGCACTCGAAGAACGACGGGCCGACCTTGTGGCCTCCGCGAATCTGCTGGGACTTTCTGAAATAAAGTGTCGACAGTTTGTGTTGGTTGAGCTGAAACTGCCGACACTTCATTCCGACACATGCCAAAAGTCCAACCTCAGCCCCGGCGCAATCTGGCCGATGAAATCGTCCTGCAACTGCGCGGCAAGATCATCTCAGGCGCTTTCAAGCCGGGTGAGGCTCTCGCCGAGCCGGTGCTGGCGAAACGCTTTGGCGTCAGCCGTGCGCCGGTGCGTGAGGCCATGATCGAGCTGGAACGCGCCGGACTGGTTCAGTTCGAGGCGTCCGGTCGGACTCGTGTCAGGATCCTGGAGGAAAAGGACATCGCCGAGATCGTCGAAACCCGGATCGCTCTGGAATCCATGGGGGCGCGATTGGCCGCGATGCGTTGGACTGCGGAAGACAGCCGCTGGATCGAGAAAAGCATCGCGGCACAGGAGAAGGCTTTGACCGGCGCGGAGTTCAGCCGGTTGGACATCGCGATGCATGAGCACATCATGAAGCGTGGCGGAAACGAACGACTGGTCGTGCTGTGGCAATGCGTCCGCTGGCAGTTCGAGATGGCGCTGGCTTTCATCCACCGGCTTCAGGGAGAGATGGCCCACGATCTCCGCCGCTTCACCGTGGACTGGCATTGGAAGGTGCTGGAGGCACTGGCCGCCCGTAAGCCGGAAGTGGCCGCCAAAGTGATGGCCCAGCACATCACAGGCTCGCTGGAATGGACCGTTCCCGAAGCTGCGGAACCGCCTCCCGCAGCGGCGCCTATTCCTCGAAAAATCCGCTCGGCAAAACGGGTGTTCGGATGCTTTGCCTTATGGAGCCTGTCTTCGCTCGCGTGCGGATTGAGTGCTGCCACCCCAGCCGACGACGCGCAGCGTGCGGCGATGACCTTTTTTGAAAATGAGGTGCGCCCGATCTTGGTGAACCGCTGCTATGACTGCCACAGCAACACGAAGCAGAAGGGCGGCCTGCGGGTGGACCACATCGGCTACCTGAAAACTGGCGGCGACACCGGCCCGGCCCTGGTGCCGGGGAAGCCGGACGAGTCCGCGCTCATCGAGGCGGTGCGCTATGCGAACGAAGACTTCCAGATGCCGCCGAAGAACAAGCTGCCGGACGCGGAGATCGCCGTTCTCGAAAAGTGGATCAAGATGGGCGCTCCGTGGCCCGAAGATGCCTCGAATAAGGTCGTGGTGACCGAGGGCGGCTTCACGGAGGAGCAGCGAAACTTTTGGTTCTTCCAGCCAGTGAAGAAAGTCTCGCCGCCCGATGCTGGCGGGAAGTGGGTGCGCAATGACATCGACCGCTTCATCGCGGAGAAGCAGGCGAAATGGAAGCTCACCCCCGCGCCTGAGGCGGATCGGCATGAGCTGGTGCGCCGTGTGTATTTTGACCTGCACGGCCTGCCGCCGACGAAGGCGCAGATCGACGCCTTTGTGAACGACACGGACCCGCGTGCCTATGAAACGCTCGTGGATGAGCTGCTGGCGAGCACGCGCTATGGCGAGCGCTGGGCGCAGCATTGGCTGGACCTCGTGCGCTATGCGGAGAGCGATGGTTACAACGCGGATGCGTATCGCCCTTCTGCCTGGCCGTATCGCGACTACGTCATCCAATCGCTCAACGACGACAAGCCCTACGACCAGTTTGTGCGCGAGCAGCTCGCGGGTGACGAGATCGCGCCGGATGATCCGAACGTCGTCA
>Ga0209573_1003032_pt1 | contig 19594 bp, 15 predicted proteins | sample TNRBio252014_DNA_FD_185870 | JGI IMG/M metagenome (GOLD analysis project Ga0209573, IMG submission 185870) | Wastewater treatment Type I Accumulibacter community from EBPR Bioreactor in Madison, WI, USA - TNR Reactor_6/25/2014_ DNA (SPAdes)... | ecosystem: Engineered > Bioreactor > EBPR >...
GGTCGCCGACAGCCGCATTTGCTCGATGTGTTCGTTGATCGAGGCATCCTTCTCGATATAGGTGTCCGAGGAGGGCACATAGGCTTCGGGCTGGTAATAGTCATAATAGGAGACGAAATATTCCACTGCGTTCTCCGGGAAGAACGCCTTCATCTCCCCGTACAACTGCGCCGCCAGCGTCTTGTTGGGGGCCAGCACCAGCGCCGGGCGTTGCACGGCGGCGATGACGTGGGCCACTGCGAAAGTCTTGCCGCTGCCGGTCACGCCGAGCAGCGTTTGATGGGCCAGACCGTCGTTCAATCCCTCGACCAGGCGACGAATGGCCTCTGGCTGGTCGCCGGCGGGTTGAAAAGGAGCGTGGAGGGTGAACAATGGATGAGGTTGCATGACATTTTGGCCGGGTGAAATTTTCCGCACTATCTGACATTCCATTGGACTGACCTGTTCAATCCATGATTGGCCTTTTTTTAAGGCAACAGAATTAAGGAGTCTATCAACTACCCCCACTTGGAAGCGGGAGCTTGCGGCTGTGCGCGGACGATCCATTGCGCCTTATTTAATGACAAGTTGATTCCGGGGAGACGGCGAGCATGGTGGGATTTCTAAGGTTGCAAGGCTTTTGACGAATGTTATACTTTTAAAAAATCAGTAAGATCATAAACATCCGCTGTTTTTGTGGCGCGAACCATCGCACAACCACGCGAATGAGTAAAACAGAAAACGACGATGGTCTGTGGTGTTCTGACCAAAGCGATACGGCACAATAAGGCGCTTTTCTGAATTCGCTGAGAATAATAATGACAGAACAAGAAATCGAACAAAATCTGATCGAAAAATTAGGCGAGCTCAAATACAGCTACCGCCCAGACATTCGCAACCGTGAAGCGCTGGAACAGAATTTCCGTGAGAAATTCGAGGCCCTGAACCGCGTCCACCTGACAGACAGCGAGTTTCACAGGCTGCTGGAGCAGATCATTACCCCCGACGTTTTTGTCGCCGCCCGCCACCTGCGCGAACGCAACAGCTTCGAGCGCGATGACGGCATGCCGTTTTACTACACGCTGGTCAACATCAAGGATTGGTGCAAGAACAGCTTCGAGGTGGTCAACCAACTGCGCATCAGCACCGACTACAGCCACCACCGTTTTGACGTAATCTTGCTCATCAACGGCATTCCCACCGTGCAGATCGAGTTGAAAACCTTGCAAATCAGCCCGCGCCGGGCCATGCAGCAGATCGTCGATTACAAGAACGACCCCGGCAACGGCTACACAAAAACGCTGTTGTGCTTCCTGCAACTGTTCATCGTCAGCAACCGCAGCGATACCTGGTATTTCGCCAACAACAACAGCCGCCACTTCAGCTTCAACGCCGCCGAGCGCTTTTTGCCGCTCTATCAATTCGCGGACGTGGACAACGCCAAGATCACCCATCTGGACAGCTTCGCCGACGCTTTCCTCGCCAAGTGCACGCTGGGCGAGATGATCAGCCGCTACATGGTGCTGGTGGCCAGCGAGCAAAAGCTGATGATGATGCGGCCGTATCAAATCTATGCCGTCAAGGCGATTGTCGATTGCATCCACCAGCGCTGCGGCAACGGCTACATCTGGCACACCACCGGCAGCGGTAAGACGCTCACCTCGTTCAAGACCTCGACGCTGCTGAAAGACAACCCGGATATCGATAAATGCCTGTTCGTAGTGGACCGCAAAGACCTCGACCGGCAGACACGGGAGGAATTCAACAAATTCCAGGCAGGCTGCGTCGAAGCCAACACCAATACCGAATCGCTGGTTCAGCGCCTGCTCTCCGACGACTACGCCGACAAGGTCATTGTCACCACCATCCAGAAACTCGGCCTGGCGCTCGACGGCAACAACAAGCGCAACTACAAGGATCGCCTGGAACCGCTACGCCACCAGCGCATGGTGTTCATCTTCGACGAATGCCACCGCTCCCAATTCGGCGACAACCATCAGGCCATCAAGGAGTTTTTCCCCAACGCCCAGCTATTCGGCTTTACCGGCACGCCGATCTTCGAGCAGAACGCCAGCGCCCAGCAGATCGAAGGCCAGCAGGCCAGCTACAAAACCACGGCCGACATCTTCCAGCAGCAATTGCACGCCTACACCATCACCCACGCCATCGAAGACCAAAACGTCCTCAAATTTCACGTCGATTACTTCAAGCCGGAAGGAAAGAATCCACCCAAGCCGGGCGAGGCGCTGGCAAAAAAAGCCATCGTCGAAGCGATCCTCGCCAAGCACGATGCCGCCACCGCCGGGCGCAAGTTCAACGCCGTGCTCGCCACCGCCAACATTAACGACGCCATCGAATATCACGCCCTGTTCAAGACCGTGCAGGCCGAGAAACAGGCCGCCGCCTCCGACTTCCCGCCGCTCAACATCGCCTGTGTCTTTTCCCCGCCCGCCGAAGGTAACAAGGACGTGCAGCAGATTCAGGAAGACCTGCCGCAGGAAAAGGCCGACAACGAACAGGAGCCCGACAAAAAGAAGGAAGCCCTCAAGGCCATCATCGCCGACTACAACGCCCAATACGGCAGCAACCACAGCGTCGGCGAATTCGACCTCTACTATCAGGACGTGCAAAAGCGCATCAAGGATCAGCAATACCCCAATGCCGACCTGCCCCACGCCCAGAAGATCGACATCACTCTGGTGGTGGACATGCTGCTCACCGGCTTCGATTCCAAATACCTCAACACCCTCTACGTCGATAAAAACCTCAAGTTCCACGGCCTGATTCAGGCGTTTTCGCGCACTAACCGCGTGCTCAACGACACCAAGCCCTACGGCAACATCCTCGACTTCCGCCAGCAACAAGACGCCGTGGATACCGCCATCGGCCTCTTCTCCGGCCAGGCCGGCAAGCCCGCCAAGGAAATCTGGCTGGTAGACAAGGCCCCGGTGGTCATCGACAAGCTGCAAGCCGCCGTACAGAAACTTGGCGAGTTCATGCAGTCGCAAGGTCTGGCCAACACCCCCGGCGACGTGCCCAAACTCAAGGGCGACGCCGCACGCGGTCAGTTCATCAACCTGTTCAAGGACGTACAGCGTCTCAAGACCCAGCTCGACCAATACACCGACCTCACCGACGACAACCGGCAGGCCATCGAGCAGATCGTGCCCAAGGATCAATTGCAGGGCTTCAAGGGCGTCTATCTCGACACCGCCCAGCGCCTGAAAGCGCAACAGGACAAGGGCGACGATAAGACCGATCCAGAAGTGCAGCAGCTCGATTTTGAGTTCGTGCTGTTCGCATCAAGCCTCATCGATTACGACTACATCATGGCCCTCATCACCCGCTACGCCAGCCAGACACCCGGCAAGCAGAAGATGAGCCGCGCTGAGTTGATTGGCTTGATTCAATCCGATGCCAAACTCATCGATGATCGGGACGCCCTCACCGAATACATCGATAGCCTCGACACCAGCAAGCCCCACACCGTAGAAGGCGTCCGTGAGGAATATGCCCAATACAAGGTCGCCAAGACCACCCAGGCCATCGCCGAGGTGGCCGAGAAACACAGGCTGCAAGTCGCTGCCCTGCAAGGCTTTGTGGACGGCATCCTGCGCCGCATGATCTTCGACGGCGAACAACTGAGCGACCTCATGGCCCCGCTGGAACTGGGCTGGAAAGCCCGTACCAAGGCCGAACTGGCGCTGATGGAAGACCTGATCCCGCTGCTGCACAAACTCGCCCAGGGGCGCGAGATTTCAGGGCTGGGGGCGTATGAGCAATAAACTTTTACCGCATACACAGATCAGGAGCTCATGACATGGTGTTGCAGAACAAATTAAATATCACCAACCAAATTGATCTGAACAAAGCCGAAGAAAAAATCAGCAAGCAGAAGGCCAAGCGGTTATTTGAAAGCGGCGACATTAACCGCATGGAGATTGGCACCTTCAAAGGGCTTGCACAAATTCATGCGTATTTATTTGGCGATATCTATGAATTTGCCGGGAAACTCCGCGATGTCAATATCGCCAAAGGCAATTTCCGCTTTGCACCGCTCATGTACTTGCCGCAAGCGCTGGAACACATCAGCGCCATGCCGCAACAGTCGTTTGAGCAAATCATCGAGAAATATGTCGAGATGAATATTGCCCACCCCTTTCGCGAAGGGAATGGCCGCACGACGCGCATCTGGCTGGATCTGATTCTCAAAAACCAGATCAATCGCGTGATTGACTGGAATGCCGTGGACAAGGCCGACTATCTTTCCGCCATGGAACGCAGCGTGGTGAAAGATTTGGAAATCAAACACCTGCTGAAAGCCGCCCTGACCGAAAAAATTAACGACCGCGAATTATTCATGAAGGGCATCGACATCAGCTATTACTACGAAGGCTATAGCGAATTCAGGGTTGAGGATTTGTAACATGCCATCGTCAGTTAATAAGGGAGGATGGGTGCCCAAGCTGCGCTTTCCTGAGTTTCGGGGGGCGGGAGAGTGGGAGGAAAAGCGATTGGAAGACTTCGCAATAATTGTGCGAGGAGGATCGCCTCGCCCGATTGATGAATATATAACCAATGATCCAAATGGCCTTAGTTGGTTAAAAATTGGTGACATTGATAAAGAATCAAAATATGTCACATGCACACAGGAAAAAGTTATTCCTGCTGCCTTGAATAAAACCCGAATGGTAAGCCCCGGAGATTTGATACTTTCGAACTCGATGAGTTTTGGTCGTCCGTATATTCTCGAAATTGTTACTTGTATCCATGATGGATGGATTGCTGTTTCTGAAATCGATAAAAGCCTTGATAGGGATTATCTCTACTATCTGATGATGACTTCCGCCAGTCAAACGTATTTCTCAAACAATGCGGCTGGTAGCGGTGTGCAAAATCTCAACGCAGACATTATTAAGCTTTTACCGGTTTCGTATCCCAGCAAGAAAGAACAACAAAAAATCGCCGACTGCCTCGCTTCCCTCGACGAACTGATCACCCTGGAGGCGCAAAAGCTCGACACGCTCAAGACCCATAAAAAAGGGCTGATGCAACAGCTTTTCCCCGCCGAAGGCGAAACCCTGCCCAAACTGCGCTTCCCCGAGTTTCGGGAGGCGGGGAAGTGGCAGGAGAAGAAGGCTGGTTCCCTGTTTGCAAACCGAGTGGAAGACGGTGAAGAAGGGCTTCCAATCTACTCGGTCACAATGAATGATGGGATGGTTAAGCGTTCATCCCTAGAACGCAGAGTTGATGATATTGCGGAATCCGGTGGTAATAAAAAAGTACGCAAGGGTGACATTGCTTACAACATGATGCGGATGTGGCAAGGGGCGTTTGGTGTGTCTAAGGAAGACTGTATGGTTAGCCCCGCTTACGTCGTGCTTTCGCCAGAAAGCGATACATATCCAGATTTCTTTGGGTATCTATTTAAGTTGCCAAAGTACTTGCAACTTCTCACGTCTCATTCACAAGGTTTAACACTGGATCGGTTGAGGCTTTACTACAAAGACTTCGCACGAATTCCCGTATTAACTCCATCGCCGCTTGAACAACAAAGAATCGCCGACTGCCTCGCTTCCCTCGACGACCTCATCACCGCCCAAGCCCAAAAACTCGCCGCGCTTAAAACCCATAAAAAGGGCCTGATGCAGCAGCTTTTCCCCGCGCTTTCCGAGACATGAACCCCATGCGCCTCTATCTTGACAACTGCATGTTCAACCGTCCCTACGACGATCAATCGAGTATCAGCGTTCGCCTGGAAGCGGAAGCTAAACTCAACATTCAGGAATCGATCCGCTCCGGCGAATATGAACTGGTTTGGTCCTATATTCTCGACTACGAAAACGCGAAAAATCCCTATTGGGAGAGGCAGGAACAGATCGGCCAATGGCGAAAATATGCGAAATATGATGTTTCGGAAGATGATGCCTTGCTGCAACAAGCTGAGCAGCTTCATCAGCTTGCCTGAAGAAAATGGACGCCCTGTACATCGCCTGCGCCGCCATCGCCAAAGCCGACTATTTCCTGACAACCGATAAAGGCATCCTGCGAAAAGCGGCGGTCGTCAGGATGATTTCCATCAAAGACCCTGTAGATTTCATTAGAGAGGTGCTTCCATGATGACCGATACCGAAATACGGATAAAAGGCGTACAAATTCTTTCTCAATATCTGGGTGATATTGAAATGGAGCGGTTTGTTGCCTTGATTCAACGCGAGCCGTTTGACTACACCCGATGGCGGGAGGCAATGGATACGGATGACACCATAGAAGCGATCAGTCAGAAGGCCATGCACTTAAGAGAGCAACGTAAGTCGTGACCCTCAATGAACTCCTGCCCCCGGTCGCAGCTCTTTCTCGCGCCGAAAAATTCCGGCTGGCGCAAATTATCTTGCAGCAATTGGCGGCGGAAGGCAGTACCGACCGGCCTGCCGGCGATTTCGACCCGCACCAATTTTTTGGGCTGGCGCATCACCGCTTGTACGGATGCTTGAAAGCTTATGCCAACCCTGAGTTGGTAGCGCAAGAACAAGATGCTTGGCAAGCGGCTGAAGGAAAAAAGTAACGTGACCGACCCAGACCAAAAACAACTGGGCAACACCTTGTGGGGCATTGCCGACCAACTGCGCGGGGCGATGAACGCGGACGACTTCCGCGATTACATGCTCTCCTTCCTGTTCCTGCGCTATCTGTCGGATAACTACGAGACGGCGGCGCAAAAGGAGCTGGGGCCGGATTTCCCCAAGTTGGACGCCGGCGACCGCCGCACGCCGCTGGCGGTGTGGTACGCGCAGAACCCGGACGATACCGCCGAATTTGAAAAGCAGATGCGCCGCAAGACGCATTATGTGATCCAGCCCGCCTACCTGTGGGGCAGCATCGCGGAGATGGCGCGCACGCAGAGCGGGGAATTGCTGCATACCCTGCAAAAGGGCTTCGACTACATCGAGAACGAGTCCTTCGCCAGCACCTTCGGCGGGCTGTTTTCCGAGATCAATCTGAATTCGGAAAAGCTGGGCAAAGGCTACACGGCGCAAAACGCCAAGCTCTGCACCGTTATCAAGGCGATTGCCGAGGGACTGGCGCATTTTTCCACCGACAAGGACACCCTGGGCGACGCCTATGAATACCTGATCGGCCAGTTTGCCGCCGGTTCCGGCAAGAAAGCCGGTGAGTTCTACACCCCGCAACAGATTTCCAGCATTTTGTCGGGCATCGTCACGCTGGATAGCCAGGAACCCACCACCGGCAAGAAGAAGCAACTGGAAAGCGTGTTCGACTTTGCCTGCGGCTCAGGTTCCTTGCTGCTCAATGTGCGCCACCGCATGGGGCCGCACGGCATCGGCAAGATCTTCGGGCAGGAAAAGAACATCACCACCTACAACCTGGCGCGGATGAACATGCTGCTGCACGGGGTGAAGGATTCCGAGTTCGAGATTTATCACGGCGACACGCTGACCAACGACTGGGACATGTTGCGCGAGATGAACCCGGCCCGGATGCCGAAGTTCGACGCGGTGGTCGCCAACCCGCCGTTCAGCTACCGCTGGGAGCCAACCGATGCGCTGGGCGAGGACATGCGCTTCAAGAACTATGGCTTGGCCCCCAAGTCCGCCGCCGACTTCGCCTTTTTGCTGCACGGCTTCCATTACCTGAAGCCCGAGGGCGTGATGGCCATCATCCTGCCCCACGGCGTGCTGTTCCGTGGCGGCGCGGAAGAGCGCATCCGCACCAAGCTACTGAAGGACGGCCACATCGACACGGTGATCGGTCTGCCCACCAATCTGTTCTTCTCCACCGGTATTCCGGTGTGCATTCTGGTGTTGAAGAAATGCAAGAAGCCCGATGACGTGCTGTTCATCAACGCTGCCGAACACTTCGAGAAGGGCAAGCGGCAAAACCGCCTGCTGCCCGAGCACATCGACAAGATCATCGACGCCTACCAGTTCCGCCGCGAAGAAGAACGCTACGCCCGCCGCGTGTCGGTGGAAGAGATCGAAACCAATGGCTACAACCTGAACATCTCGCGCTATATCAGCACCGCGCAAGCTGAAGAAGAGATTGATTTGCAAGCAGTCAATGCGGAGATGCTGTTACTAGAGCAGAAAATCGGGGTGGCCACGAACAAACATAACGTGTTCCTCAAGGAGCTTGGCTTGCCGCCCTTGCCCGGATTTTGGCCGTTAGAGAAATGAAAGGCGCAGCCGCTTTGATTCATACGCGCCGACGGGTTGAAACGGGGCGCAAAGCGTGAAAAGTTGATCGGTGAGCATGACATTTTGGCCGGGTGAAATTTTCCAGTATGATCCGACATTGCGCCTGACCGGCGTGTTCAACCCCATAACGACGATTCACCATGTCCAGGAGTTTCCCGTGAGCACCCCGCTTTCCGAACGTGTACAACGCATCAAGCCCTCGCCAACTTTGGCCGTCACCGCCAAGGCCAATGAACTGAAGGCTGCGGGCAAGGATGTGATCGGCCTGGGCGCCGGCGAACCGGATTTCGACACTCCCGATTTCATCAAGGAAGCGGGGATCAAGGCGATCCACGCCGGTTTCACCAAGTACACTCCGGTGGACGGCACGGCCGGCCTGAAGAAGGCGATCATCGCCAAGTTCCAGCGCGACAACGGACTGAGCTACGAACCTAAACAAATTCTGGTGTCCTGCGGCGGCAAGCAGAGTTTTTACAACCTGGCCCAGGCGCTGTTGAACGCCGGCGATGAAGTCATTATTCCCGCGCCGTACTGGGTGTCCTACCCGGACATGGTGTTGCTGGCCGACGGGACGCCGGTGATCGTGGCGGCAGGCATCGACCAGAATTTCAAAATCACTCCGGCGCAATTAGAAGCGGCGATCACCCCGCGCACCCGGCTGTTCGTCATCAACAGTCCTTCCAATCCCACCGGCGTGGGCTACAGCGCAGCGGAACTGACAGCGCTGGGCGAGGTGCTGCGCCGGTATCCACAGGTTTATATCGCCACCGACGATATTTATGAACATATCCTGTGGACCGGCGAGAAATTTCAAAACATTCTGAATGTCTGCCCGGATTTGTACGACCGGACGATAGTGCTGAATGGCGTTTCCAAGGTCTACTCGATGACCGGATGGCGCATTGGTTACTGCGGCGGGCCGAAGGATTTGATCAACGCCATGACCAACATTCAGTCGCAGAGCACCTCCAACCCGACTTCGATCTCCCAGGTTGCAGCAGAAGCCGGGTTGAACGGCGATCAATCCTTTGTGGCGATGATGGTCAAGGCGTTCAAGGAGCGCCATGACTACGTTTACCGCGTGTTGCAAGGAATGAATGGAGTAAATGTCGCACCGGCCGACGGGACGTTCTATATCTTCCCCAGTTTCCAGAAGGTGATTGAACGGCTGGGACTGGCCAACGACATCGCCTTTGCCGAACTGTTGTTGAACGAAGCCGGGGTGGCGCTGGTGCCGGGTTCGGCGTTTGGCGCGGAAGGCTGCGCTCGAATTTCCTTTGCGACCAGCATGGACAACTTGACCAAGGCGCTGGAGCGCATTGGCCGGGTGATCGCCCGCTGATCAGAGGTTGACAGGCCGACTGCGGATCAATAGAATCTCCCGTCTCAATTCCCCGGTAGCTCAGTCGGTAGAGCAAGTGACTGTTAATCACTGGGTCCGTGGTTCGAGTCCGCGCCGGGGAGCCAAAATAAGGCAAAGGGTTAAGCTAAACGCTTAACCCTTTTTTCTTGCCCGCTATCTACTCACTGGACAGCACCGTCTATTGCTCGCCTCCGGGCCATTCGATAACGCCCAGATTTCCATCCACGACCAACGCCAACCGATCCGTATCGGCGAGCGAGCGCTGGTCATCCTTGACGCCAGAAAATTTAATGCAGCAACGAAAACATCCGCCGCCGGTAGGTAGTCACGAGCGGATCTTCATTGCCGAGAATCTCGAAAATCGCAATCAAGCCCTTGCGTCCGGCGCCCTCCTCGAACTGCGGATCGCGCCGCAAAATCTCCATGAACTGTTCCAGCGCGGCTTCATAATCGCCGGCTAGCACGCAACGAGCCGCCAGTTGCCGGCGCGCCGTGCTATTCGCCGGATCCGCCTGCACTTGCGCCTCCAGCGCTGTCCGATCCGGCGCACCCTGAGCCAAGTCGGTAAATTGCAACCGCGCCAACAGACCACTGGTCGGCTGCCGCTCACGCTCCTCAGCCGGCAGGCTTTGCAATAACTGACGCGCCTCTTCACCCTGGTCCACTTGCAACAGCTTCTCCGCCAGCGCCACTTTCAGATCAACGCTATTCGGTTCCTGCTTCAGCGCCTCGCGCAGCAACTTAACCGCCTCCTTTTGATGGCCGTTCTGCCAGAGCGCATCGACCTGTTCCCGAATCTGATCGCCAGGACTTTCATGGAACCGGTCAATGATCGCGCGATACACCGATTCTGGCTGCAACCCCACCAACTGCTCCACAATCTGCCCCTGCCAGATCACCATCACGGTCGGCAGACTGCGCACCCGGAAGTGCGCGGCCAGCGCCTGTTCAGCATCGGCGTTCACCTTGGCCAGGATAAACCCGCCCCGGTATTCCCGCGCCAGCTTGGTAAGGAGGGGGGTGAGCTGTTTGCAGGGTTCAAACCCGTCGGCCCAAAAATCCACCAGCACCGGAACCTGCTGCGAGGCTTCCACCACTGAGGCGAAATTGTGTTGATTCACTTCAAAAACGTAGGACGATTCACTCATATCAAATTTCCATCAGGGTCGCGCCAACGGCGGTCAGGTCAGAATAACTTACAGGGAGAACGCCGATCTGGCGTTTAGCGTTCCAGATATTGCAGCTTATCGGGTTTACCATCCCAGTCGGTCGCATCAAGCGGCGGCTCCTTGCGGGTGGTGATCACCGGCCATTCTTTGGCCAGTTCAGTATTGAGCGCGAGGAAATGTTGCTGGTCCGCCGGTAAATCATCTTCGGAAAAAATCGCCTGCGCCGGACATTCCGGCTCGCACAGCGTACAGTCGATGCACTCGTCGGGATCGATCACCAAAAAATTCGGCCCTTCGTGGAAGCAGTCCACCGGGCAGACTTCTACACAATCGGTGTACTTGCACTTGATGCAATTCTCGGTGACAACAAAAGTCATGAAGCAATCTCCTGAGAAGGAAGCTGGAAACGGAATAAACCTATCTTAGCCGCGATTCCCCGGCGTGCGCACGGGAAAGAGCACCGTTTTTCATCCGGGCAAGGGCGGCGGCGGCGCTTCACTAGACGGATCTTCATGAATCAGCACGTCCGCATTGGGAAAAACGGCCAAAATCGCCGCCTCAACGTCGTCCGCCACCCGGTGCGCCTCCACCAGCGGCATCTGATCGTCCAGCATCAAATGCAACTGGATGAAATACGTCTGCCCGGAGCGGCGGGTGCGCACATCATGGACGCCCAGCACCAGCGGCTGGTTGCATACGATCTCCTTGATGCGGTTATGCACCTCCGGCGGCAGCTCCCGATCCATCAACAATTGGACGGACTCGTGGCCAATCCGCCCGGCGCTGTAGAGAATGTACAGAGCGATGCCAATAGCGAATAGGGGATCCATGATAGGCCAACCCAGCATGGTCAGCCCCAGCGCCACTATCGTCGCGCCATTGGTCAGCAAATCAGTGGCGTAATGCAGCGCATCGGCGCGGATTGCGGTGGACTGGGTCCGGCGGATGACAGAGTGCTGAAAGAGCAACAAGGCTCCCGTGGCGACCATCGAGAAGACCAACACCCCGACGCCCACCAGTTCATCCCTCAAGGGTTGCGGATGCATAAGCCGATCTACTGCGTGCAAAATCAGGAACACCGCTGAACCCGTGATAAACGCAGCTTGCGCCAAACCCGCCAACGGCTCAGCCTTGCCATGGCCAAAGCGATGATCATGGTCAGGCGGTTGCAGAGCATAATGCACCGCCAACAGGTTAATGATCGACGCCGCTGCATCCATCATTGAATCCACCAGCGCCGCCAGGACGCTGAGCGATCCGGTCAGCAGCGCCGCCGCCAGTTTTCCCACAATCAGGATCATGGCGGTAGCGACTGAGGCGTAGGTAGCCCATCGGAGCAGGCGGTCAGCCTGGCGAGGATCGAGGGTCAATGGAGAAGGATTATTCAATGGTTCAAAGCCAAAGTCAGTAAAAGTTACTCTATTCTAACCGGCTTTCACCGGCGCGACTGTGCGAACTCCCCGTTGAAATGATCGCCATACTATAGTCGCCTTATTCAACCCTGCTATTGAGGATTCCCTACGCATGCTCGAAACCCTCCGCCGTATCGTTCAGGATGTCAGCGCCGCGCCAGATTTGTCCAGCGCGCTGGCGATCACGGTCAACCGGATTCGGGATGCAATGCGCGTCGCCGCCTGCACCGTCTATCTGGCTGACGAGGATAACCGTGAATATGTGTTGATGGCGACCGCCGGACTGAATCCTCAAGCTGTAGGTCGGGTGCGGTTGACCCGACAGCAAGGCTTGATCGGGCTGGTGGCCGAACGACAGGAACCGCTGAACCTGCCCGATGCGCCGCGCCATCCGCGCTTCCATCCGGTCTGCGAAGTCTGTGAGGAAAACTACCACGCTTTCCTGGGCGTGCCGCTGATTCAGTACCGGCGGGTGCTGGGAGTGCTGACCGTCCAACATTCCGCTACTCGCCAGTTTCATTCCACCGAAGTAGATTTTCTGGTCACCATCGCCGCACAACTGGCCAGCACGCTCAATCACGCCATTCTCAGCGGCGCGACCCAGGAACTGCTCAACCCGTTCATCCTTGGCGCACGCGCCTTGCAAGGCGTGGCGGGCGCGCCGGGCATCGCCATTGGCGCCGTCACTGTGCCGCACTTGCTGGCCGACCTTAATGACGTCCCTGACCGTCCAGCGACCGACCCCGCCGCCGAGATTGCCGCCTTTCAGGCCGCCATTGCTGCTGTTGAACAAGCGTTGCACGAAGCCAGCGACCGGCTGGCCCCTCTGCTGCCGCCCACTGAGCAAGCATTGTTTACTGTCTACCGAATGATGCTGAGCAGCGACAGTCTGCTAACCGATACGCGGACCCGCATTGAAGGCGGTTGCTGGGCGCCCGCCGCCTGGCGTGATGCGATTCAATCCCGGATTCGGCTATTAGAGCAAGCTGAGGATCCCTATCTCAGCACCCGCGCCGAGGATCTTCGTGATCTGGGTCGGCGGGTCTTGAATCACTTGCGTGCTGGCCCGACCCCGTTACCAAAACTGGCGGCTGAACATTGCATCCTGGTCGCTGAGGAAATGAGCGTAGCGCATCTGGCGGCAGCCCCGCCCGATCGGTTAGCCGGCATCGTTTGTCTGCGCGGTTCCGCCCTGTCGCATGTCGCCCTGTTAGCCCGGGCGATAGGCATCCCGGCCGTCATGGGCCTGGGCGACCGGCCGCTGGGCCGTTTCGAGGGCAGCGACATTATCGTCGACGGCTATCAAGGCCGGGTTTATCTCAACCCCGATCCGGCGCTGCGCGAGGAATATCAGCAACGACTCGCCGCCGAGGCGGAACTGACCGTGGAATTACAGGCGTTACGCGACCTGTCAGCAACGACTCGCGACGGCTATCGCCTCCCACTCTACGTCAAGGCAGGTTTACTCACGGACATCGCCGCCGCGAATAACTGCGGAGCGGAAGGCGTCGGCTTGTATCGCACTGAATTCGCTTTCATGGTGCGTGAATCCTTCCCCAGCGAGGACGAACAGTGTGACATCTACCGGCAGATGCTGGCGGCATTCGCCTCACAACCGGTCGTCATGCGGACTTTGGATATCGGCGGCGACAAAACCCTACCTTACTTCAAAATCGAGGAAAACAACCCCTTTCTTGGCTGGCGCGGGATGCGCTTTACCCTGGATCACCCGGACCTTTTCCTGACCCAATTGCGAGCCATGCTGCGCGCTAATGCAGGCTTGAATAACCTGCGCATCCTGTTTCCAATGATCACCACCGTTGAGGAGGTCGACGAGGCGCTGCGCCTGCTGGATCGCGCTTACCAAGAGCTACAGGAGGAAGGTTGGCCGGCGGCGCGGCCAGAGGTCGGCGTGATGATCGAAATTCCCTCCGCCGTGTGGCAAGCTGGGCAACTGGCGCGGCGGGTGGATTTTCTGTCGGTCGGCACCAACGACCTGACCCAGTACATGTTGGCAGTGGATCGCGACAACGCCCGAGTGGCCGGGCTGTACGACAATCTGCATCCGGCGATGTTAAAAGCAATCGCTTACATCGTTGCCGAAAGCCATCAAGCGGGTCGTCCGGTGAATCTGTGCGGAGAAATGGCGGCTGATCCAGGCGCGGCGCTGCTCCTGCTGGGCATGGGCGTCGACAGCCTGAGTGCGGGCGTAGTCAGTGTGCCACGGGTGAAATGGGCGATTCGCAGTTTTACGCGAGACGGGGCGCGCAACCTGGCGCAACAGGCGCTGACGTTGGATACCACAGCTCAAGTCCGCCAGTTGCTCAATGATGCGCTCCGTCAGGCGGGGTTAGGTGCGATTGTGCGGGAATCGGCTTGACCGCCCCTCACCCCTTCTTGCCAGCGCCCCCCTTTGCGGGGAGGGCTGGGGCGAGGGACAACGGTTAAACTTCAATCAACTTTCAATGGCGATTCGGCGAGGCTGGGCTGCTTCGCGTTTCGGCACGATCAGTTCTAGCACCCCATCCTTACACTTGGCGGCCACCTTTTCGGCGTCCACCGCATCCGGGAGCGAGAATCGCCGCAGGAACGTACCGCGAACTCGCTCAACCCGGCGGTAATTCTCGGTTTCTTCCTTCTTCTCGGCTGCCCGTTGACCTTTCAGGGTCAGCACTCCATTCTCCAGCGTGATGTCAATATCCTTGACTTCGACGCCCGGCAGGTCCGCATGAATAACAAACTGGTTCGGTTCTTCCTTGATATCCACCGCCGGCGCCCAGTCAGCCAGCAGGTGTCCAGTTTCTTCATCACCCATCCGGCTGCTTTCAAACAGCCGGTTCATTTCCCGCTGCAACTGATTCAGCAGATTCAAGGGTTCATAGCGCATGATTGCCATGATCGCGCCTCCTCTCGTTGAGTTTCAGGTTCCGGCGTTCCACTGAACGCCTTTTGCTCTTGCCGAAGAAATAGGGACGAATCGATGATTTTCAAGCCTCTCGGACCGATTTTTGCGCTACGCTATGTCCATATTCCTCTTTTTTCCCTGTTGTCCGGAATCGCCTGATGGCCGCTGCTACTCTCTTCATTTGTCACGCTTTTACCGAAAGCGACTTTGCCCGGGATTTGGGGCTGGCGCTGGAAACCTGTCACCTCCCGGTTTGGCGCGATAACCATCAGTTACGCGGTAGCGAACGACCGGCCCCGGATGTGCGCTGGGTCATCGAACAGGCCCGGCAGGTTATCGTCGTCCTCGGGTTGAACACCGGCGATCAGTCCTGGTTGCGCCGCGAAATCGAAATTGCCCAGGAAGCAGAACGGCGCCGGGCCGATGCGTACCGGGTCATCCCACTGCTGCTGCCCGGCGTTGACCCGGCCATCCTCAACCGCTGGTTCACACCACTACCGCCGACTGCGCCCATCGGTCTAACCGCCGAAGGACTGGGCGCCATGCTGCCGGCTTTATTGGCCGCACTAGGCGCGCCGTTGCTCTTCGACGCTGAACGGAATCCATCATCCCTGACGGAACTGGTCTTAACCTTTGGCTCACTGGATACCGAATCAACAGGCTGCTGGCCTATCACCGCCCGCCTGAATCATTATCCCGAATCAACGCCTCCTGCCAGCGCTAAGGCGATTTCCGGCGCCCTACCGTTGCCGATCCCGGATCGAGTCCTGCACTGGTACTGGCAAGACCATCCCCGCTGGCCTACGGACACCGTGCGGCAATTGGCTCGCCGCACTGACGCCCTGTTCGCGAAATGGGGCCGCATCCTGTATCAGGCGATATTTGATAGTCCAGAGTTGCAGGCGCTGATGACCGACTGGCTGGACTCCCGCGAACGTCGGCTGACCATCCAGGCGGATGTAACCTCTCCGAACGCCGCCAACCTGCTGACGCTGCCCTGGGAGTTGCTCCATGATTCAAACGGTTTCCTGATTCAGCACAAGCAACCCGTCGAGTTTCAGCGCCGCTTGCCGGGCGGCGGCGATCCCATTCTCCCAGCCCCAGTTCCCCTGCGGCTCTTAGCGATCAGTCCGCGCCCTGACACTGAACCTACAGGGCATCCTGACCCGCGACGCAGTGTATTACCGCTGCTCCAGGCATTGAAGAGCCTGAATACGCTTGTCGAGGTGCGGGCCTTGACGCCCCCGACTCAAACAACGCTGGAAAAGGAATTGAATGATGCGTGGATGGCCGGACGCCCCTTCACGGCTGTGCATCTGGACGGCTATTTGCGATCCATACCCACTAAAGACCAATGGTTATTCGCGTTCGAAGCAGCCTCTGATTCACCGGTGACTAAGTACCGCGAGGCTGAATTCATGCCGATTCCGATGTTGGCGTCCCTGCTGGCGACTTATCGCATCCACCTGGTCGTCTTAACCTGCGCCGGCCACCGGTCAGCCGCGCTAGCTTCCACCCTGTTGGCAACGGGAATCGGGGCAGTGATCACCGTTCATCCCGATGCTTCGGCAGACGCCTTGCGTCGATTCTGGGGCGCTTTCCACGAAGAATTGCTGCGGGGCGCCCGGATCGGTCAAGCAGTTTTCGCCGGGCAACGGCAACTGGCCAGCGATAGTTACCGCGCCCAGGGATTGGGTGGCGGCGGCGTTCATCTCCATGACGGATTCGTTGTCCAGCTCTATCTTGGCCATCAGGATCCGCGACTGGCGCTGCGCCCGCCGCTGGACCTGTGGCGGCGGTTGATCAGCCAAAGCCGGGCAGGCTCACTGAGCCGGCTGCCCGAACCGCCGGCGACGGGTTTCGTTGGATGCGGACGTAATCTGCTCATCCTGGAACGGCTACTTGTTCATCAAACAACCATTTTTATTCGGGGTCCCGGCGGTTGCGGCAAGACGGCGACGGCGGCAGCGTTGGCGGCCTGGTTAACGCGCTGCGGTCACTACCGGAATACTGCGTATTTGCGAAATGACGACACCGACGAACTGCGCACCCTGGTGGAAAGTCTGGGCCAGCAACTACTACCCAATGGTCGCCACTGGAGTATCGCCAGTTATCCGAACGTGTGGCAGGCCGTGGACCATCTCTCACAAACACTGCACGCCCAGCCAACGCTGATCGTGCTCGACCAGTTGGAACAATGGCCATCGGAGCACGATGAGATATTCGAGCGTTTCTGGAAACAGTTGCTTAGTGAATGGTCGGAACTACGGTTACTGGGATTGGGCCAACTGGGACCGCCCGCCTTCGCTACCCCTTGGCGAGAGGTCGTCCTGGGTCCCCTCGACGACCAGGATGCCATTACCCTGATCAGCCGAACCCTGACCGCAACCGGCGAAATTCCGCCCGCTGCCGATAGCGGCAACGGTTTCCAACCCTTACATGAACTGGTCGCCTTGGCCGGCGGCCATCCCGGAGCGTTGCAGCGTCTGGCGCATGAAATCAGCGCCCGGGGCGTCAACGCTGCTCTGGAACATATCCGCGCCATCCGCTCCGAACTGTTGCGCCGCCAAGGCGATGATCCACAGTGGCCACTTTACCTGGCGGTAGAACTGGCCTTGAATCGACTGCCCGCAGAAGATCAGGAACGAATGGCCATCCTGGCCTTCGCCAAGGGCGGAATCAATCGCCTGACGCTGGGACATGCCCTGGGACTCGATACTCTAGCCATCGACGCGCTGTGCGCACGGCTAATCGCTTTAAATCTGGTCGAAGAAGGAGGTTATAGCCACCTGCGCATTGATCCGGCGCTGACGAACTATTTAAATGGCCGACTGAACGCTAACCAGCGCGCCGCATGGCGGGAACGTTGGCGCACGGCCACCGAGCACTTGTTGACGTTTCTTTACCAACAATATTTCAAGGACAATGCCCGCACCCTTCGCTTGCTACGGCTGGAACTTCCCAACTTACTGGCTCTGCTGCGAGACTGCCTGACGCAACCCTTGCCCGAACGCACTGCCCGGCTGGCCAGTCAGATGGAGCAATTGCTGACGCATCTCGGAGTTCCCGCCGCGCTGGCTGAGGCGATCAGCACTCGTGAACGAGCAGGTCAGGCGCTGCCCGGCTGGAGTCGAACCCGGTTTGAAACCGAGCGATTACGCATCGAGCGGTTACACGACAGCAAATCGCTGGAAGATGCGGTGCAAGCTGCCAGGCAGTTGGTGCGCCAATGTCAGGATGTGGGAGCCGACGCCTACCCCGGCGCCTCTTATGACAAAGCCCGCGCCCACTTTGAGCTGGGCAAATTGCTGAAGAAAGCCAGCGCTGCTGAACCCGCGATTCGGGAGTTGACGACGGCCCGCCAGCAATTTCAGATATTGGCGGAGGCGGGCAATGCTAACGCAGACCGCATGGCGGCGGTCACCGATGCCGAAATCGGCGATTGTCTAACTGATTTACGACGCCTGCAGGAAGCCGCCGTCGCTTACGAAGCAGCCCTCGCCCGAACTGATCCTAACAACGCCACAGTTGCAGCCAACCGGCTGCAACTGGGTCAGGTTTACCAGCGCCAAGGCAAGTATGCGGAGGCCGCAGCACTGTACGATGCTGCCCGACACACCTTCGAAACCCTGGGAGAATCGGAAAAAGCCGCCCTCGCCTGGCGGCAACTCAGTATGGCCCGCAAACTGGGTGAACAGATGGAAGGGGCGCTGCAGGCCGGTCAAAAGTCGCTGTATCTCTACGAACAGCAGCGCAGTCGCCGTAATATAGCCGAGGTTCTAGGCGAAGTTGGCCAACTGCACCAAGTGCTAAATCAGTTGGAAGAAGCGGTTCTGGCCTATCGCCGAATGGCGGAGTTATATGCTCAGCTAGGCGACGGGCGCAGCGAGGAAGCCAGCCGCAACAAGCTGGCCAATGTGCTGATTCAATTACGGCGGCCCGATGAAGCCCGTCAGGAACTATACCGCGCCAGCGAGTGCAACCTTCCTGAAAGCCCCACCGCCCGCAACTGGACAATTCGCCGGGGTTTGCGCGATGTCAGCCAGGCTGTGCAAGATATTGAAATCGCTGATCAGGCGCGACAGCAGGCAATCCAGAAATATCTGGCCTATCGGCGATCCGGCGGCGAAAACACCAATCCCGGCACCCGCTTATGCGCCCAGGTCAGCGAAGCGTTACGAAATGGCAATCCGGGAATGATTAATGCGCTAGCCGCCAAACTGGAGCAAATCGCCGCTAGCCCGAATGTGCCTCCTGCTGGCAAGCTGCTCATCGATAAACTGCAGGCGATTCTCAGCGGCGACCGCAATCCAGCGTTAACCAGCGACCCGGACTTGCATTATCAATATGTGGTGGAGCTTCAGTTGCTCCTAGAGGAATTGGCTTCAAACAGTATGTAGCGATTGCGTCCGACGTGCTTAGCCTGATCATCTTTACTGTCAACAAAAAAACCCCCGTCCTTAAACAGGGTGGGGGTTTGGAATAAGCGCCTGGCGATGACCTACTTTAGCATGAGTACTCTCACACGATCATTGGCGTAGCGCGGTTTC
>Ga0209573_1003033_pt1 | contig 19589 bp, 18 predicted proteins | sample TNRBio252014_DNA_FD_185870 | JGI IMG/M metagenome (GOLD analysis project Ga0209573, IMG submission 185870) | Wastewater treatment Type I Accumulibacter community from EBPR Bioreactor in Madison, WI, USA - TNR Reactor_6/25/2014_ DNA (SPAdes)... | ecosystem: Engineered > Bioreactor > EBPR >...
AACCCGAACTGCTGGACCGCGGCGGGCGTCGTCTCCAGCACGGCCCCGGGTTGCGGCGGATCGGTCTCCAACCGCTCGCTGAGCAATGCCTCGTTCGGCAACGTGATCCTGGCCTCGGGCACCTCGCTGGGGGGGTCGGACACACTGACCCTGTCGCTGTCGCAGGAGCCCATCCCCGGCCTGAGATGGTCGGCGGCCTACTCGCGTGCCGCGGCAAAGGAAGTCAGCCCGCTGACCTCGTCGGTGGCCAGCTCCAACTTCAATGCGCGCTCGATCTTCAACCCCAACGAGGAAGTCGAGGCCAACTCGGCCTACCTGGTGCGTGACCGCGTCGGCGCCAGCGCCAGCTGGTCCAAGGCGCTGTGGGGGCGCTACAAGACCACGGTCGGCGTCTACTACGAAGGCCGCCGCGGAAAGCCCTACAGCTGGACCTTCAACAACGACATGAACGGCGACGGCCAGGCCGGGAACGACCTGATGTACATACCCTCGGGCCCGGGCTCCGGCGAAGTCGTGTTCGCCGGCGGTGCCGCCGAAGAGGCGCGGTTCTGGGACTACGTGGCGATGTTCCCCGAGCTCAGCGGCGCGCGCGGCAAGGTGGTGCAGCGCAACGGCAGCTTCTCGCCCTGGGTCAACAACTTCGACCTGCGCTTCAGCCAGGAGGTGCCCGGGTTCAGCAGCAAGCACAAGGGCGTGTTCTCGCTGGACATCCTCAACGTCGGCAACCTGATCAACTCCAAGTGGGGCCGCATCGAGGAGATCGGCTTCCAGTCGGCCGGCGGCCAGGCGCGCAGCTTCGTCAACTACAAGGGCATCGACGCCAGCGGCAAGTACGTCTACAGCATGATGACCACGCCCGAGGAGCTGATCACCCGCCAGACGCGTGGCGAGTCGCAATGGGCGCTGCAGGTGACGCTGCGCTACGAGTTCTGAGCGCCTAACCGGCCAGCAGCCGCTTGACCAGATCCGGCGTCGTCGCGGCGCCGGTCTTGCGCATCAGCCGCGCGCGGTGCACGTCCACCGTGCGCGGGCTGATGCCCAGCCGGCGGCCGATCAGCTTGCTGGTCAGGCCCTGCACCAGCAGCGCCGCGACCTCGCGCTCGCGCGGCGTCAGGTCGACGCCGACCACGCGCCGTGCCGACAGGTCCTCGAACGCCCAGATGCCGGCTGCGTGCGGCTGCGCGGGGTCCAGCGCGCGGCCGCTGACATGGCACCAGAACAGCTCGCCGGCATGCGGGCCGGCGATGCGCTTCATGACCCGTTCGTCGGCATAGCGGCCGCCGGCGTCGAGCTCGGCGACGATGCGCTCGCCGGTGCGCTGGAACTCGGCCGGGCTGGGGTACAGGACCTCGAACGAGCGCCCGACCAGCTGCGCCGGTGCGGCGCCGAAGATGCGCTGCGCCTCCCGGTTGCAGTCGACCATCAGCCGGTGGCGGGACAGCACCAGGCCGATCGGCGCCAGATCGAACGCCGTCCGGTAGTCGATGCCCTGCAAGGCCTGCATGCCGACCCTTGCGCCAGGTTGCGCTACAGCAGCGCGTAGCTGGTCGTCGCGTGGGCGACGAGCTCATCCCGGGGACCGCGGACCCGGACTTCGCCGAAGGCCAGGTTGCGCCCCAGCCGCAGCAGCGTGGCCACCAGTCGCACATGCCCGGCATCGCCCGGAACGGGCTTGAGGAAGCTGGTCTGCAACTGCACGGTGGTCATCGGCTTGAAGCCACCCAGTCGCGTCGCCACGGCCAGGATCATCGAGGTGTCGGCGGCGGCCATCAGCGTCTGGCCGCACAGCACGCCGCCGCCGTGCACATGCCTGGGCGTCACGGGCAACTCGAGCACCACTTCGCCGTCGCGTGCCTCGACCACGCGCAACTCGAGCTCACTCACCCAGGGGGCGACGACTGCCTGGACAATGGCCTGCAGCTCGGCAGGGTCGGTCATCGGTGTCGGTCGTTCCAAGGTGGCCTCGTTCGATGGGTCGCCCTCTTGCAGGGCGTTGAGCCCCAGTCTAGTCAATATTACTTAGCGACTACTTACGGCAATACGTAGTACCCTTCGTGCGCCCCGTGCCCGGGGTTGGACAGGAGCATCGGCACCATGAGGAAGATCTATCCCAGCGCGGCAGCTGCGCTGGCCGGCATCGTGCATGACGGCCAGTTGATGGCCGTCGGCGGCTTCGGGCTGTGCGGCATCCCGGAAGCCTTGATCGCCGCCCTGCGGGACAGCGGGGTCAAGGACCTGACCGTGATTTCCAACAACGCGGGGGTCGACGGCTTCGGCCTCGGCCAGCTGCTCGAGACGCGGCAGATCCGCAAGATGATTTCCAGCTACGTCGGCGAGAACAAGGAGTTCGAGCGCCAGTTCCTGGCCGGCGAGCTCGAGCTCGAGTTCACCCCGCAGGGCACGCTGGCCGAGAAGCTGCGGGCCGGCGGTGCCGGCATACCGGCGTTCTTCACGCGCACCGGTGTCGGCACCATGGTCGCCGAAGGCAAGGAGACGCGCGACTTCGACGGCCACACCTACGTGATGGAGCGCTCGCTGGTGCCCGACGTGTCGCTGTCCAAGGCCTGGAAGGCCGACGAATCGGGCAACCTGGTCTACCGCCGAACGGCGCGCAACTTCAACCCGGCGGTTGCCATGGCCGGGCGCATCAGCGTCGTCGAGGTGGAAGAGATCGTGCCCACCGGCACCTTCGACCCGGACGCCATCCACCTGCCCGGCATCTACGTCAGCCGGCTGGTGCTCAACGCCCACCCCGAGAAGCGCATCGAGAAGCGCACCTTGACCGAGACCCGGCGCGAAGGCGCGCCCAGCGGAGCCTGACCATGCCCTGGACCCATGACGAGATGGCCGCCCGCGCGGCCAAGGAACTGCAGGACGGCTACTACGTCAACCTCGGCATCGGCCTGCCGACGCTGGTGGCCAATTTCGTGGACCCGGCGATCGAGGTCTGGCTGCAGAGCGAGAACGGCATGCTGGGCATCGGCCCCTTCCCGACCGAGGACCAGGTCGATGCCGACCTGATCAACGCCGGCAAGCAGACCGTGACCACGTTGCCGGGCTCCAGCATCTTCGGCAGCCACGAGAGCTTCGCGATGATCCGCGGCGGCAAGATCAACCTGTCCATCCTGGGCGCCATGCAGGTCAGCGAGAAGGGCGACCTGGCCAACTGGATGATCCCCGGCAAGATGGTCAAGGGCATGGGCGGCGCGATGGACCTGGTCGCCGGGGTGTCCAACGTGGTGGTGCTGATGGAGCATGTGGCGCGCAGGAAGGACGGCTCCTTCGATCTCAAGATCCTGCCGACCTGCACGCTGCCGCTGACCGGGGTCGGCGTGGTCGACCGCATCATCACCGACCTGGCGGTGCTGGACATCACGCCGCATGGCCTGCGTGTGGTCGAGGTGGCCCCCGGCGTGACGCGCGAGGAGCTGCAGGCCAAGACCGGCGTGCCGCTGCATTGAGCGGCGGCGCCGCCCTGGCGTGCGGTCCGCTGCCGCGTTCCTGACCGGAGCGCGGCCACAATGGCGGCAATGAACCGACCTGCAGACCGCATCCCCGGCGTGCGCAGCGTGCATTCGCCGGGGCCGACGCACATTCCCGACGCGGTGCTCGATGCGATGCACCGCCAGCCCATGGACCTGGCCGACCCGCGCGTGGCGGCGCACATCGCCGCCTGCGAGGCCGGCCTGCGCCGCGTGGCGGGCAGCCGGGACGGCGCCGTGTTCATGTATTCCACCAACGGTCACGGCACCTGGGAGCTGGTGGTCGAGAACCTGCTGAGCCCGGGCGGCATGGCGCTCGTGCCCGGCACGGGGCACTTCTCCGACGGCTGGGCCGAGGTCACCGAGGCGCTGGGACGGCGCGCCCAGCGCACGCCCTGGCGGGCCGGCTGGCCTATCGACCCGCAGGCCGTCGAGGACGCGTTGCGAGCCGATGCGCAGCAGCGCATCGAGGCGGTCCTGGTGGTGCATACCGACACCGCCAGCGGCGTCACCAGCGACCTGGAGGCGATCCGCGCCGCGATGGACGCCGCGCGCCACCCGGCGCTGCTGGTGGTCGATGCGGTGGCCTCCTTCGCCGCGCAGCCGCTGGCCTTCGACGACCAACGCTTCGACGTGCTGCTGGGCGCGTCGCAGAAGGGCCTGATGCTGCCGCCGGGACTGGGCTTCGTGATCGTCGGGCCGCAAGGCCTGGCGCGGGCGCGCCGCAACCCGGCGCCGCGCTACTACTGGGACTTCGCGCGGCGCGAAGGGCCGATGTCCTACCAGAAGTTCTGTGGCACCCCGCCGCTGCACCTGCTGTTCGGGCTCGACGCGGCGCTGCAACTGCTGTTCGCCGAAGGGCTGGAGGGTGTCTACGCCCGCCACGCGCGGCTGGCGACGCTGGTGCATGCCGCGGTCGATGGCTGGCGCGCGGCCGGCGGCGTCGACTTCTACTGCGCCGATCCGGCGGCGCGCTCGGTGTCGGTGACTGCGGTGGAGGTCCGCCAGGGCGGCGTCGACCCTGAATCGCTGCGCGCCATGGCACGCGAGCGCTTCGACGTCGCCATCGCCGGCGGGCTCGGTCCCCTGGCCGGCAAGGTGTTCCGCATCGGCCACCTGGGCGACCTCAGCGTGCCCATGGTGCTGGGTTGCCTGGGCGGCGTCGAGGCGGCCCTGCGGCAGTCCGGCCTGTCTGTCGGGCCCGGGGTCCAGGCCGCCGTGGACCACTTGACGCGCTGGCGTGGGCGAGCCTGAGCCTGTCCGTACCGGCCGGTTCGACGCCCCAGCCTCTCGTCAGGCGCTGCGCAGGGCGCGCGCCACTTCCGGCACCAGCGCCGGGCCGCGGTAGACCAGGCCGGTGTAGATCTGGACCAGGTCGGCGCCGGCCGCGCGCTTGCTGCGCGCATCGTCGCCGCTGAGCACGCCGCCGACACCGATGATGGGGTAGGCGCTGCCCAGCTCGGCACGCAGCGCGGCGATCACGCGGTTGGCGGGCTGCAGCACCGGCGCCCCCGACAGGCCTCCGGTCTCGCCGGCATGTGCCAGGCCCTGGACGGCGTCGCGGGCGATCGTGGTGTTGGTGGCGATCACGCCTTCCACGCCCTGACGGCGCAGGACGGCCGCAATGTCGGCCAGCTGCGTGTCGTCCAGGTCGGGGGCGATCTTCACGAACATCGGCACCTTGCGCCCGAGGCGGCTCGCCAGGCGGGCGCGCCGCTGTTGCAGCGCCTGCAACAGCGCCTCGAGCGCGCTGTCGTCCTGCAAGGCGCGCAGGTTGCGCGTATTGGGGCTCGAGATGTTGACTGCCACGTAGTCGGCGTGCGGGTAGACGCCATCCAGGCCGGCCAGGTAGTCGTCGGCGGCACGCTCTATCGGCGTGGCGGCGTTCTTGCCGATGTTCAGGCCCAGGATGCCCCCGGCCGCCTTGAACTCGCGTGCCCGGGACACGTTCTCGACGAAGGTCTGCAGCCCCTGGTTGTTGAAGCCCATGCGGTTGATGAGGGCACGTGCCGCCGGCAGCCGGAACATGCGCGGCCGCGGGTTGCCTGCCTGTGCCAGCGGCGTCACCGTGCCCACTTCGATGAAGCCGAATCCCATTGCACCCAGGCCGTCGATGCAGCGGCCGTTCTTGTCCAGCCCGGCGGCCAGCCCGACGCGGTTGGGAAAGCGCAGCCCGGCCACCGTCACCGGGTCGTCGACCCGGCCCTGCGCCCAGAGGCAGCGTGCCGGCGTGTGCTGCAGGCGTGCGATGGCGTCCAGCGTCAGGTCGTGGGCACGTTCGGCGTCGAGCCCGAACAGGAAGGGGCGCGCGAGGGCATAGGGAACGGGGAACATGCGTCGATTGTCGCCGCGCGCCTGCCCCGATAATGCGCGCCATGACGCAGGACGAACTCAAGGCGCTGGTGGCGCGCGCCGCCCTCGGGCATGTGCCCGAAGGCGCGGTGATCGGCGTTGGCACCGGGTCGACGGTCAACCACTTCATCGATGCGCTGGCCGGGCACCGGGACCACTTTGCCGGCGCGGTGTCCAGTTCCCTGCAGAGCAGCCAGCGGCTGCGTGCACACGGCATCCCGGTGTTCGAGGCCGACGCCGTCGAGCGGCTGCCGGTCTACATCGATGGCGCCGACGAGATCGACGGCCATGGGTTCATGATCAAGGGCGGCGGGGCCGCGCTGACGCGAGAGAAGATCGTCGCCGATCTGGCCGAGCGCTTCGTCTGCATCGCCGACGAATCCAAGCGGGTGGCCGTGCTGGGGCGCTTTCCGCTGCCGGTCGAGGTCATCGCCATGGCGGTGCCGCAGCTGGTGCGCCGCTTCGCGTCGCTGGGCGGGCAGGCCCGGATGCGCCCGGGCGTGCTCACCGACAACGGCCACCCCCTGCTCGACGTGAGCGGACTGCGCATCACAGACCCGCTGGCGCTGGAAAGCGAGATCAACCAGTGGCCGGGGGTGGTGACGGTCGGCATCTTCGCGCGCCATCGCGCCAGGCTGTGCCTGCTGGGCAGCGCGTCGGGCGTGCAGACGCTGCACTACTGAGCCCCATGGACCAGCCCCTGCACCCGCCCCTGGCCCCCCTGATTTCCGCCCTCGCGCGCAGGCCTGGCGGCCGCGCCCCGGGCAATGACCTCTGAGGGGCCTGTTCGGCTGCCCCTCGTCCACTGCCCCATCCGACCGACAAGGACACCCCGTGGCCAAGCCCAACTACGCGTTCGAGAAGCGGCAGCGCGAGCTCGCCAAGAAGCAGAAGAAGGAAGAGAAGGCGGCGCGCAAGGCGTCCGGTGTCAAGGACCGCGACGACCCCGAGCCGGCTGGCGATGAAGGCGCCGAGGATCCGGCGCCGGCGGCCCCGCAGCCGGCCGCGGGCGCAGGCCCCTCGAACTGAGGCCCGGGACCACACTTGCCGCCGGGGCCTGCGGCCGCCAACGACCCCCAGGACGTCGCCACGATGACACGACGCCACGACGGCACGACGCCGCGCTCCGCCTTGCGCGCGCCGCCGGCCACCCTGGCATGACCCTTTGCGTCCGGCACGCAAGGGCAGGGCGGGACGCGCTCAGCGGCGGGCGTGGCGGGCACGCCGCACGCGCCAGCGCGCCGGGTCGACAGCGTCGGCGAGGTCGCGCTCCACGGGCCAGGGCGTGCCGCTGATCTGGGCCGCCAGCAGCCTCGTGCACAGCGGCACCAGGCTGATGCCGCGTCCCCCGAAGGCAGCCGCCAGATGCAGGCCCGCCAGGCGCGGCACGAGGCGGCACTGGTCCTCCCGCGCGGCGTGCTCGTCAGCGGGCACGGCGCCCACCATCGGCAGGCGGTCCGCGCTGTGGTGGCGCCAGCCCATGCGGCCCTTCCAGCGTGCGGGGTCCGGCACAGCGGTGATGCCGGTCTGCGCGCCGAGCCTGGCGAAGTTGCGCTGGTGGCCCGGCAGCAGGTCGTCGCCCTGCGCATCGGCCGGTGTCGCACCGCACAGCAGGCCACCGTCCGGCAGCGGGATCACGTAGCCCTGACCGATCAACGGGCACAGCAGCCCATGCGGCCCGGCCGCGGCCCCCGACCAGCCACTGACCTGTCCGCGGTCGGCCCGCACCGGCCAGTCGACCAGCGCACCCAGTCGACCGGCGTCGCCCGCGTTGGCCAGCACGACCACCGTGGCCGTGACCAGCCGTTGCCCCTGGGCGTCCAGGCAGGACCATTGCCCGCCGTCGCGGCGCAGGCGGGCGACCTGGGCATTGCCGACAAAACGGATGCCGGGCTGAGCAAGCCAGTGGCGGACCAGGGTCGCCGGTGCCACCCAGCCGCCGCCGGGGTACCACCAGGCCGGATGCGCCAGCGTGATGCCGGCGCGGCCGGACGCCTGTGTGGCGTCCAGGGCCTGGACATAGGCCGCGTCCAGCCTCTGGGCGTCGATCAGGGCCTGCATGGCCGGGGCCTGCGCACCGGCGTCGCCGCGCAGCAGGCCGCACACCCGGCCTTCGACCGCGCCCGCGGCGATCGCCCGCCCGATCTCGCGCCCGGCCAGCAAGGCGGCGGCCCGGAACCAGCGCGCGTGCAGGCTGTCGTCGCGATGCAGCGTGCCGTGGAACAGGCCGGCCCGGTTGCCTGAAGCCTGGCTGGCCGGCGTCGGCTGCGCGTCCAGGACCGTCACCGCCCAGCCCAGGCCGGCCAGCGCCTGTGCCGTGCCGGCGCCGGCCAGGCCGCCGCCGACGACCACGGCTTCGCGGCCTGTCGCAGGGTTCGCTGTCGCCTGACTGCCCGGCGCGGACTGCGCATCGCGGACCGGCCAGCGGGGCGCCCAGCGCCCGGCCAGGCGATGCCGCTTGCCGCCGATGCCGGGCAGCCGTTCGAGCTCGAAACCCTGGGCACGCAGGCCGTCCTGCACGGCGCGCGCGACACACCAGCTGGCCAGCGTGGCGCCAGGGCGCAGGCGGCGGGCGAGCACGGCCCAAAGCCTGGGCGACCACAGCTCGGGGTTGCGGTCGGGTGCAAAGCCGTCGAGGTAGACCGCATCGGCGTTCAGCACCACGCCCGACAGCAGGTCCAGGCCGTCGCCCAGGCCCAGCAGCAGCCTGACACGGCCACAGTCGAGGTCCAGCGCATGCCAGCCGGCCACGACGGGCGGCCAGCAGGCCAGCAGTTCGTCGCGCAGGCGCGCAGCCGCCCCGGTGGCGGCCTCATGGGCCTGCGCCAGGTCCTGCAGGCGGGGCGGATGCAGTTCCACCGCCACGTAGTGCAGCCGTGCGCCGCGCGCCGCATCGCCGCGCCAGCTGGCGGCGGTGGTCATGAAGTTGTGCCCGAGGCCGAAGCCGGTCTCGAGCAGCGTGAAGTCGTCTCGGCCCGCCCAGCGTGCCGGCAGCTGATTGCCGGCCATGAAGACGCCGCGGGCCTGCGCTTCGGCCCCGATGCGGGCGTGGTAGACGTCGCCATAGTCGGGGGCGTAGGGCAGGCCCTGGGCGTCCCGCGCGATGCGGGCGGCCGTGGGCAGCCGTCGAGTCACGGCCTGCCCGCCGCGCGGTCCTGCAACCAGGTCAGCAGTGCTGCCCGGACAGGGGTCAGGGCGCGGTAGTCGAGCACCGCGGGGCTCATCGTGGCCAGCGCCGCGGCCAGGCGTCCGGCCCGGTCTGCGTCGCTGACCGCCTGGCCCAGGGGCCGCACCTCGACCTGGATGGTGAAGACCGCCTGCCCCCGGTCGGGCAACGGGATGAAGGTCTGGCGCTCGGTGCGCCACCAGGCCTGGCGTGCGGGGTCCTGCAGGCCGGCGGGCGGCCAGCGCTCGGGATCGACATGCTGCGGGTGGGCGTGCAGGCGGGGATGAGCGCTGATGTTCCAGACGAAGCGTTCCCAGCGCTGCGGCGAGGTGACCAGCCGCGTGAGCGCCGCCGAGGCCTGCTGCAGCAAGGCCGAGTCGGCGACCGGCGCGTGGACCTCGGCGAAGTGGCGGCCGACCTTCTCGCGCGGGTCCCAGTTCGAGGGCAGGGCGACGGCCAGCCAGGGGATGCGGCCATCGTGGCCATCGACGACCGCGAAGTCCTCTTCGAACGCCAGGCTCAGCAGGGCGGGCAGCCGCCATGGGGGATCCAGCCCGCGCAGGCAGCGCCCGAACTCGTCGCCGAGGCCGAACCGACCCTGGGCGAGCGTGACGATCTCGCCGTCCTGCACGGCCATGCCGAGCCGCAATGCGCTGGCGCGATGCCCGTCCCAGGCGAAGCAGCCCGGGTGTTCGCGGGCGGCCTGGGCCGCCAGGGCGGCCAGCGCCGGGCCGGCATCGAAGCCGGCGTCGGACTGCAGTGCCAGCGGCGCGAAAGCCGAGAGCACGGCCAGCTTCTCGCGCTGGTGGCGCCCGCCGGTCGCGGCGGGGGTCAGCTGCAGCGCACCGTCGGCCAGCTTTCGCAGCCCGGGCTGCATGCGAAACGGCGCGCTGACGGCCGCGTCGAAATCGAAGCTCATCGTCCGATCATGCCAGCGGCGCCGTCCGCCGGAGTCGTCGCCGCCGGGGCTCCGGCCCCTGCCGACCGGGTCGCCGGACGACTACACGCGCTTGCGGTACTCGTGCGTGCGGGTGTCGATCTCGATGCGGTCGCCGTTCTCGACGAACAGCGGCACCGCGATCTCGAAGCCGGTGCCGACGATCTTGGCCGGCTTCATGACCTTGCCCGAGGTGTCGCCCTTGACGGCCGGCTCGGTGGTGATCTCGCGCACCACCGTGGTGGGCAGTTCGACCGAGATCGCCTTGCCGTCGTAGAACACCACCTCGACGCCCATGTTGTCCTCGAGGTAGCTGATGGCGTCCCCCATGTTCTCGGCCTCGACCTCGAACTGGTTGTAGTCGCCGTCCATGAACACGTACATCGGGTCGGCAAAGTAGGTGTAGGTGCAGTCCTTCTTGTCGAGCACGATCTGGTCCATCTTGTCGTCGGCCTTGAAGACGACCTCCGAGCCCGCGCTGTTGAGCAGGTTCTTCATCTTCATGCGCACCGTGGCGGCGCCGCGGCCGCCGCGGCTGTACTCGGTCTTGAGCACGACCATCGGGTCCTTGCCCTGCATGATGACGTTGCCGGCGCGAATTTCCTGTGCGAGTTTCATGGCTGTGTTCCGTGGATGGGGGGCGATGCTGCGGCCGGGGGAGGCGGGAAGGCGCTGTCGCGGCCCGGGTCGGGCCCCGCGCCTGCCCACCGGCGGCGCCGGCAGGTCAAGCGACGTCGAAACTGCCAGGTCACAAGGCCAGGTCCCCTGGGCTCACTCATGTCCTGGCCCGTTGTCTGGCGCTTTCGGCGCTTTCGAGGCTTTCGACGCTTTCGACGCTTCCAGCGCTTTCCGGTTGACCCCGGACCGCGGCCTGCAGGTCTGACCGCCAAGCCTGCAGCAGGCATGGCGACGCGAAGCCCGCGATTCTAGCAGCAAGGCCCCTTGTCGCCGGCCTGCGCGGCGGTGCCGGGCCCAGGGTGGCCAGCGACCGAGCGGCCGGCCCCCTTGCGTCGGGCGAAGGCGATCAACCCGGCCGCCAGGTCCTCGCGGGCGGCCAGCCCGTCGGCGAAGCGCCGACAGGCGGCCTGCCATTCGGGCCACAGCCCGGCGTCCGGCCAGGCCGGTGCAGCGCCGGCATTCCAGCCCTGGAAGAGGTGTTGCAGCGCCCGTGCGAGCGGCGGCGAGACGCCCGTGCGCAGCCGCCCGACAAAGGCGTCGATCTTGTTCCAGTGCGCGCCGTCGTGCTGTCGGTAGGCCTGCCAGACGAAGGGGCGCGAGGCCCAGATCGCACGCACCAGCGAGTCCTCGCCGCGCACCGCATTGAGGTCTGCATGGCGAAGCACGCGGTCGTAGTCCGGCTGCGCCAGCCAGGGCAGCGCCAGCACCTTCGCCGCGGGTCCGCCGCGCCGGTGGCGGGCCCAGTCCAGTGCGGCCTGCTGAAGGGGGCCCGGGGCGGCGAGCAGCCACAGCCCCTGCGGCTGCAGCGCGGCGAGCGACTCGAGCCAGTCGCCCAACCCCTCATGGCCCGCGGCGCCGGGGTAGCCGAACAGGCTGGCCACGCGCATGCCCGCCGGCGCGGCCCAGCCGCGCGCGCCCAGCCAATGCCGGTCAGCCGCCTGCAGCGCGACGTCATCGGTCTGCGCCGGCAGCCCGGGCTCGCGCAGCAGGCCGCCCGTCTTCTCGCTGAACCCCGGGTAGAAGAACCACTTCGTGAGCCCCGCGGCGGGGCCCGCAAGCTGCGGTGACGGCAGGCCATGCGAGCGCTCCACGTAGGGCTCTGCCGACAGGTACTCGAGGTTGATCCAGACCGGCGCCGGGCGCCGCGCGGCCAGTGCAGCCTGCACCTGGGCGGGCAGTTCGCAGCCGAAGGCCTCGACCACCACGTCGGCCGGCCATGGGTCGGGCGCCTCCTGCGACGGGGCAAAGACGGCAGGCTGCAGCGACCCGGGCCAGGCGCCCACCTCGACGCCCGGCCGGCCCCCGGGCGCCATCCAGGCCAGGGCGCTGCCATCGTCGACCCACAGGCGCACCCGTTCGCCCAGGGCGGCCAGTCGAGACGCCAGGCGCCAGCAGACGCCGATGTCGCCATGGTTGTCGATCACCCGGCAGAACAGGTCCCAGCGCATAGGTCACATTATCGAAGCGGTGACAATCCGGACCGCTCCGAGTTCTCCTGCAGCGATGGCTCCACCCCGAGACACCCCGCCGACCGTGGCCGGCAGCGGCGCGCGCGACGATCGTGAATCCTGCGACGCACCCGATGCGGGCGCAGCCCGCGCGGCCCTGCTGGCGCAGGTCGCCGCGCTGCCGGCGCTGCCGGGCGTCTACCGCTACTTCGACGCACAAGGTGTCGTGCTGTACGTGGGCAAGGCGCGCCACCTGAAGCGGCGGGTGTCCAGCTACTTCCAGAAGGACCATGGCGGAACGCGCATCGGCACCATGGTGGCGCGCATCGCCCGCCTCGAGACCACGGTCGTGCGCACCGAGGCCGAGGCGCTGCTGCTCGAGAACAACCTCATCAAGACGCTCTCGCCGCGCTACAACATCCTGTTCCGCGACGACAAGAGCTACCCCTATCTGAAGCTGGCCCACCATGCCTTCCCCCGCCTGGCCTACTACCGCGGCAGCGTCGACCGCAAGCACCGCTACTTCGGCCCCTTTCCCAGCGCCTGGGCGGTCAAGCAGTCGATCCAGCTGTTGCAGAAGGTGTTCAGGCTGCGCACCTGCGAAGACACCGTCTACGCCAACCGCTCGCGCCCCTGCCTGCTCTACCAGATCCAGCGCTGCAGCGGGCCCTGCGTGGGCCTGATCGGTGCCGCGGACTATGCGCGCGACGTGCGCGATGCCGAGCGCTTCCTGCTCGGCGGACAGCAGGACGTGATCGCCGACCTGCAGGCCCACATGCTGGCGCTGAGCGAGGCGCTGGACTTCGAGAAGGCGGCCGAGGTGCGCGACCGCATCGGCGCACTGTCTCGCGTGCTGCAGCAGCAGTCCGTCGACGAGAGCAGCCTGTCGTCGGGCGAGCGCGACGTCGACATCCTGGCCGTCAAGGTGGCCGGCGGACGGGCCTGCGTCAACCTGGCGATGGTGCGCGGCAGCCGCCATCTGGGCGACCGCGCCTTCTTCCCGGCCCATGTCGCCGACGCCGCTGCCGACGTCGCCGGCACCATGCCACCGCAGGCGACGACAGCGCCGGGCGACGCCCCGGCGGCCGAAGCGGATGCGGAGCCGGCCGCGGCGTCGGTGGAGGTGGCGGTGCTTGAAGCCTTCATTGCCCAGCACTACCCCGGGCAGGTCGTGCCGCCGCTGCTGGTGACCAGCCATGCGGTCGACCCGCAGTTGCTGGCCGCGCTGGCGCAGGCCGCGGGGCAGCGGGTTCGCGCGGTGCACCAGCCGCGCGAGCAGCGCCGCATCTGGCTGGAGATGGCCGTCAAGGGGGCGGAACTGGCACTGGCGCGCCTGCTGGCCGAGGAGGGCTCCCAGCGCGAGCGCACGCGAGCGCTGATCGAGGCGCTGGATCTGGACATCGATGAGCCCGACGACTTGCGCGTCGAGTGTTTCGACATCAGCCACACGGCGGGCGAAGCGGCGCAGGCCTCATGCGTGGTCTACGAGCGCCATGCGATGCAGTCCGGCCAGTACCGCCGCTTCAACATCGAAGGCATCACGGGTGGCGATGACTACGCCGCCATGCGCCAGGTGCTGCAGCGGCGCTATGCACGCCATTCGGAACGGCATCGAGACGCCGCGGCCGAAGCCCCGGGGAGCCAGGCGCCGGCGCTGCCGGCGGCCGACGACGAGCTCATTGCCGACGCCGCCGCGGCCCCGCAGCGGGCCACGCGCCGGCGCCGGGACGCCGCGTCGCAGCGGCTGCCCGACCTGGTGCTGGTCGACGGCGGTCGTGGCCAGGTCGGCGTGGCGCGCGAGGTGTTCGAGGCGCTCGGCCTCGACATCGGCCTCATCGTGGGCGTCGAGAAGGGCGAAGGCCGCAAGGTCGGGCTCGAGGAACTCGTGTTCGCCGACACTCGCCCCAAGCTCAGCCTGGGGCATGACTCGGCGGCGCTCATGCTGGTGGCCCAGATCCGTGATGAAGCCCACCGCTTCGCCATCACCGGCATGCGCTCCAGGCGGGCCAGCGTGCGTACCGGAGGCAGCGCGCTGGAGGACATTCCGGGCGTCGGACCGCGCAAGCGTGCGCGCCTGCTGCAGCGCTTCGGTGGCGTGCGGGGCGTCAGCCGGGCGGGGGTCGACGAGCTGGCCAGCGTCGACGGCATTTCCAGGGAACTCGCCGAGGAGATCTACCGTGCCCTGCATTGAACCTCGATCGGCGTCGACAGGCGGGTGCCGGGCCGCGCCATGTCACGGCGCGACCCGGCTCGATTCGAAAGGCGGTTCGGGGCGCGGCTTGATGGGCGGCCTGAACGTCGGCCTGAACGTCGGCCTGCTGGCCAGCCTGCTGGGGGCCTGCAGCGTGCCGACCCTGCACGCGCCGTCGGCGCCGAGCCCCCCGGCACAGGCGCCGGCCGCGCCCGCACAGACGGCCCCGCCCGCCCCGCCGTCGGCGCCCGCCGCGCCGGCGGTTCCTGGCCCGTCGCCCGGCGCGGCTTCGCCGGCGCAAGGGTCAACGTCGGCAGGCGGCGCCAGGCCCGCGCAGCCCGGTCCGGGCGTGCCGGCACCCGGGACCACGCGGCCGCCGGCAGCCGGCGGCGCGGCGCGCCCGGCGCCCCGGCCCGCGCAGCGACACCCTGTGCTCGGTCCCCCGCTGGCCAGCCGGAGCTGGGACGAGTTCCGCCTGCAGGCGGCACGCCGTCTCGTCGCGGCGCACCCCGACGGCAGCTACACCGGCCCCGTACCCGAGCCCCTGCTGGCGATCCCGGTGCTGGAGGTCGAGCTCAACGGCGACGGCAGCGTGCGCCGCGTGCAGGTGCTCCGCCACCCGCGCCAGGCCCGCGACACCACGCAGCTGGCGATCGATGCCGTGCACCGCGCCGCGCCCTACGGTGACGTCTCGCGGTTGCCGCGTCCCTGGAAGTGGGCCGAGGTCTTCCTGTTCGACGACGACCGGCGGTTCAAGCCACGCACGCTGGATCAGTGACGCGCCATTGCACAATCGGACGATGTTCCTGACGGTCCCGACCTTGTTGACCTGGGCGCGCATCGTGGCGATCCCGTTGATCGTCGGCGTCTACTACCTGCCGCTGGACGGCGCGACCCGCAACCTGGCCGCCACCGTGATGTTCGTGTTCTTCGCGCTCACCGACTGGCTGGACGGCTGGCTGGCGCGCAAGCTCGATCAGGCCTCGGCCTTCGGTGCCTTCCTCGACCCGGTGGCCGACAAGTTCCTGATCTGCGCGGCGCTGATCGTGCTGCTCAAGCTCGACCGCGTCGATGCGCTGGTGGCGCTGATCATCATCGGGCGCGAGATCGCGATCTCCGCGCTGCGCGAGTGGATGGCCCAGATCGGCGCTTCGCGCAGCGTCGCCGTGCACATGCTGGGCAAGCTCAAGACCACGTCGCAGATGGTGGCGATCCCGTTCCTGCTCTACGACGGCGCACTGTTCGGCGTCGTCGACACGCGCATCTGGGGCACCGTGCTGATGATCGTCGCCGCCGTGCTCACCGTGTGGTCCATGATCTACTACCTGCGCCGCGCGATCCCCGAGATCCGCGCCAAGATCAGGTGAGCGGCCGTCGCCTGCCGCTGCCGGCGATGCAGTGGCCGCGCCGGCGGGTCCGGGGCCGTGTCGGCGGGCGTGCAGTGCGCCGGTCCCCGTGACGCGATCGCGCCACGCGCCTTTGCTGCTGGCGGCGATGCCGGTGGTGTTCGTGCTCATCTGGAGCACCGGCTTCGTCGTCGCACGCTACGGCATGCCGCACGCGCCGCCGCTGAAGTTCCTGGCCTTGCGCTATGCCTTGTCGGTCCTTGCGTTCCTCTGCTGGGTGTGGGTCTCGCGCGCGCAATGGCCGCGTGAGCGTCGGCAATGGTTGCATCTCGCGGTGACGGGTGTGCTCATGCATGCGGGATACCTGGGTGGGGTCTGGGCCGCGGTGCGCGCCGGCCTCGGCGCCGGCGTGGCGGCACTGGTGGTCGGCCTGCAGCCGCTGCTGACAGCGCTGTGGGTCAGCGCCATGGGCAGCGAGCACCGCATCCGGCCGCGCCAGTGGCTGGGCCTGACGCTGGGGCTGGGCGGTGTGCTGCTGGTGGTGTCGAGCCGCCTGGCGCAGGGCGAGCTCAGTGTGCACAACCTGTCCCTGGCCATGCTGGCGCTGGCCAGCATCACGCTCGGCACCCTGTACCAGAAGCGCTGGGTCACGCCCTGTGACGTGCGATCGGCCGGTGCCGTGCAACTGGCGGCTGCACTGGCCGTGACGCTGCCCCTGGCAATGCTCGAGAGCGCCGCTGTCGAACTGCACCCGGAGTTCATCGGCGCGATGGCGTGGTCGGTGCTCGTGCTCACCCTGGGCGGCAGCTCGCTGCTGTACCTGCTCATCCAGCGCGGGGCGGCCACCCAGGTCAGCAGCCTGATGTATCTGGTGCCTCCGTGCACGGCCTTGCTGGCCTGGCTGCTGTTCGCCGAGCCGCTCGGGCCGCGCGTGATCGGCGGGCTGGTCCTTGCGGCAGTGGGCGTTTCGCTGGTCGTCAGACCGCAGCCTGACCTGCGTCAAACGCGCTGAGTCCGAGGACTTGCCGGTGACCTTGTCAAGCGCGAAAACACTCGTGCGCTGCCCTGCCGAGGCCAGGCCCCGAGGGCCAGCGTACGAATAGAATCCCGCGCGCCCTTGACACCGCCATAGGCCGCCGCTGTAATGAACTGCGGCCTGTCGTTCGTGCCAGCAGGCCCTCCGCGAAACATCCAACCCACACCCAAGACCACTCGAGAGGGGGTACCTACGTGAACAAGACGGAAATGATCGAGCACATCGCCCAGCAGGCTGACATCTCCAAGGCGGCCGCTTCGCGTGCGCTCGAGGCCTTCATCGGTGGCGTCAAGACCTCGTTGAAGAAGAGCGGCACCGTCGCGATCGCGGGCTTTGGCACCTTTGCGGTCACCAAGCGCAAGGCACGCACCGGCCGCAACCCGCGCACTGGCGCGGCCATCAAGATCAAGGCCGCCAAGGTGCCGAAGTTCCGTCCGGGCAAGGCGCTCAAGGACGCGCTCTGACCCTGCATTGCGCGCAGGCGCGGGCCGCTCGGGTCACGCACTGCTCGCGCGGACAACAGGGTGCTTAGCTCAGCCGGTAGAGCGGCGCCCTTACAAGGCGTAGGTCGGCGGTTCGAACCCGTCAGCACCCACCAGACCCCAGCGGCGCCCGGCCCCGGCCCCAAGCGGCCGGCTGTCCCGCCAGGCTGCCGCCGCCGCGCCCCACGGGGCCGCTAGAATCGCGACACCACGGTGCCTGTGCAGGTCGAGCCGGCGTGGCTCGGCAGGCGCGCAGGCGGTCGAAGGCGAACCCGAGGTTCGCCTTCGTCGTTTTCGGCCCGCGGCACGCGCACCCCCTTCCTCACCGCTGCTCCAGAGGCTGCCAGGCATGTTCGACTTCGTCCGCAATCACTCCCGGCTGATGCTGGGATTGATGGTCCTGCTGATCTTTCCGTCGTTCGTGTTCTTCGGCATCCAGGGCTACTCGCGATTCCAGGACGAGGCCGCGGCGGAAGTGGCTCGCGTCGACGGGCGGGAGATCAACCGCAGCGAGTGGGACGCCGCGCATCAGCGCCAGGTCGAGCGGCTGCGGCAGCAGATGCCCGGTGTCGACCTCAAGCTGTTCGACACCCCCGAGTTCAGGCGCCAGACCCTGGACGCCATCATCCGCGAGCGGGTGCTCGCGGCCGCGGCCGACCGCCAGCACCTGCAGCCCGGCGACGACCGGCTGAAGCGCCTGTTCGTGCAGGACCCGCAGTTCGCCAACGTGCGCAACCCCGACAACACGGTCAACAAGGCCATCCTGTCGGCGCAGGGCATGAGCTCGGAGCAGTTCGCGCAGCAGCTGCGCCGCGAGTACGCGCTGCAGCAGGTCACGCAGGGCATTTCGCAGACCGGGCTGGCACCGCAGGTGCTGGCCGCGGTTTCGCTGGATGCCTTGCTGCAGCGTCGGGAAGTCGAGTTCGAGCGGTTCGACGCTTCCGCCCAGGTGGCCAAGGTCAACCCCGGCGACGCCGACCTCGAGTCCTACTACAAGGAACGGCGCACCGAATTCATGGCCGCGGAGCAGGCCACGATCGAATACGTGGTGCTCGACCTCGCCGCCATCGGCAGCGGCATCACGCTGGCCGAGGATGAACTGCGCAAGCACTACAACGAAAACCTCTCGCGCTTCACGGCGGCCGAAGAGCGCCGGGCCAGCCACATCCTGATCAACGCCGACAAGGCGGCACCGGCGGCCGAACGCCAGAAGGCCAGGGAGAGGGCCGAGGCCCTGCTGGCCGAGCTGCGCAAGAGCCCTGGGTCCTTTGCCGACATGGCGCGCAAGCACTCGCAGGACAGTGGCTCGGCCGCCAACGGCGGAGACCTCGACTTCTTCGGCCGCGGGGCGATGGTCAAGCCGTTCGAGGACGTGGTGTTCGCGATGAAGCCCGACGAGATCAGCAACGTGGTCGAGACCGACTTCGGCTTCCACATCATCCGCCTGGCCGCGGCGCGCGGCGGGGAGAGGAAGCCCTTCGAGACGGTCCGGTCCGAGATCGAGGCCGAGGTGCGAAGGCAACTGGCCCAGAAGCGCTACCCCGAGGCGGCCGAGCAGTTCACCAACATGGTCTACGAGCAGTCCGACAGCCTGCAACCGGTGGTCGACAAGTTCAAGCTCGAGAAGAAGCAGGCCACCGTGCAGCGGGATCCGGCGCCGGATGCCAAGGGTCCCCTGGCATCGACCAAGCTGCTGCAGGCGGTGTTCGGCAACGACGCCGTGCGCAACAAGCGCAACACCGACGCGGTGGAAGTGGCACCCAACCAGCTGGCCTCCGCGCGCATCGTGTCGCACCAGCCGGCCAGGCAACGCGAGCTGGCCGAAGTTCGGGACTCGGTGCGTGCCAGGGTCGTTGCGCAACAGGCGGCGGCGCAGGCCCGCAAGGACGGCGAGGCCCGCCTGGCGGCGGCGCGGCAGAACGAGGCTGCGCTGCCCGGCAAGGCCGTCGTGTCGCGGCCGCAGATGCAGGGTCTGCCCCGGCAGGCCGTCGACGCCATCCTCGCTGCCGACGCCAGCAAGCTGCCGGCCGTCGTCGGGGTTGACCTCGGCGAGCAGGGCTACCTGGTGGCCCGCATCGTGCGCGTGCTGCCTCGGGAAACGCCGCCCGGCAGCGACGCCCAATGGATGAGCCAGATCGGCCAGGCCTTCGCCCAGGCCGAGTCGCAGGCCTACGTCAAGGCCCTGGAACTGCGCTTCAAGACCAAGGTCAGGCAAGAGGCCGTGTCCCGCGCCGCCTCCGCCGCCGGGGGTTGAGCAAGGCCGACCCGCTATAATTTGCGGCTCTACGGTGGCTGTAGCTCAGTTGGTAGAGTCCCAGATTGTGATTCTGGTCGTCGTGGGTTCGAGTCCCATCAGCCACCCCAGGCAATACCAAGGACAGCGGCCCTTCATCGCAGGATGAAGGGCCGCTGTCCTTGGTGGCTCGAAGATTAGGATCTTCGCCGTCATTGATGGTGTCGGCAGGCTGAAA